>PR_CR_10_Liq_1_inCRDRAFT_1000324_pt1 | contig 30208 bp, 16 predicted proteins | sample PRCRCaboRojoPR_3_FD_10241 | JGI IMG/M metagenome (IMG submission 10241)
ACCCTTTCACTGTAGGCCTCGATATTTGTTGACGGGATATTGCTCTGTGCCTGGTCAAGGTAGTACCAGGACGTAGTCTCGTTATCGTCAATCTCTCCAAAAGGGAAGTTGCTTCGGGCTGCGTTTACTGCTGCCCGGGCAGGAAACAAATGGTGCATATCAGAAAAAGCATTGCCGTTTTCTTCATCTGCGCCCTTGCTTCTCGGATAAGTATGCTCAGCATTGATGCCATTTGAAGACCCATTCATGTACAAATGCGTGGAAGGGTCTACCCCGGGCGGCAAGTACAGCGTATGGCCGGAATAGACACAGCTTACGCTATTGTTGACGTTATCTATAGAGCCATACATCAGGTCTCTGGCTTCACCGTAATCCAGGACGGTAAAGGGCTTGTACTCGCTAACGACCTCCGTCAGCAATTCATCGCCTGTCAAGTCAGAGAATACAGGTGTGTGCCATTGCGCCTGTGCTGGCGTGTAAAAGGTTAGGAAAAGCAGCCATAGCGTGGTCTGCAAAGCCTGCGATGCCAAAGTCCTGAGCGATACTTCAATCATATACGAATTTGGGTTAGCCCGCGAAGGTATTGAAATGCTCAGCTTTTGCGCACCGGAAAAGACAAAGTTGTGACTGCCAAAATACAGGGTTTTGAAAACCCTATATGAAAAAGGGGCAGACTGCAAAATAGTATACGCAATACGAAGTGGTTTGCGACGATAAATGTCGGGCTTACAGTCCAGACATTCATCGTCTGAGATATTGGATTTGCGACATCGGCCACTGACGAAGCGTAGCTTGTCAGGACAGGCGCAGGCCACTTCTTAGGGTAAATGCTGACCCTCCTGCCTTTAAGGTGGTCAAAACCCAAAGGCGACGAGACACGGGCAAGCATTGAGTAGGTTTGCTGTGGCAAACCACTTAATCGTCAGTATATTTACTTTTTCCTGCACTATACCAACCAATACGTTTTTTTACTATATTGGACTTCCATTCAATGGCTACTTAGCAAACCCATTATTCAGAAAACGAGAAACGTTACGCGAATGTCCGCTTTAAGGTAGGTATTTCTGGGTTCGTACTAAATCTCTTTTGGAAGGAGCAGGGACAGTTTGATATTTGTAAGTCTCAGCGCTGTAACCTTGTAGTAAACATCCCGTAGAGTATAAAGATCTATTTGTGCTTTGGGATTCACTACGGCGGTGTTTATAGATAGACCGGCAGGTATGATTAGACGTTTGAGGAGCCGGTCCGAGCCATTTTAGCTTCACCCGATGCAGTGCCCTCTAGCCATTTAACCCAAAAAGCCAAAACTAAATGATATATGCAGTAAGGCAAGGAAAAACTAAAATAGGCCGGAACGAGGATAGCCTGACCAGCTCGGTATTCCAGCTTTTGGGGTACCTGCCGGATGAGATGTTTCGCTCCATATTGTGCTCTGCTTTAAGGGGCAATGTAGACGAAGCTTTACTGGGGCGACTTGAAGAAATTGAATTTTGGCCGAAGTGGGATGCAGCCGGAATAGATTCTCATAATAACTTCATTGAGCCGGATGTATTCCTGCGCTTTGAGGGGGCAGACTTGATAATTGAGGCAAAACGGTATGACGAAAAAGGCCAATACAAGCAACAATGGCTGAACGAATTCCAGGCCTATCTCAACGAGTACCCGGAAAGGGAGAAGCCCGTTATCCTTTGGGCGCTGGGAGGCATCAATGATCTGGCTAACGATGCTGTAGAGATCGAAGGGCAAACCTGTAAAGTCTTCAAATCTACATGGACGATGCTTGTCAATGCTGTACAGTCTGAGCGCCAGAAACAGGAATCAATCCTACAGTCATCCCATCTGGATAGAATCTTTTCCGATCTGATTTTCGCATTCCAGTTCCATGGCTTTTTCGTGGGGGAATGGTTTGCCGACAGCAGACTGAAACCTCTCGGCTGGAGTAGCCATAGCCTTAACTTCTTTTCTGAAAATAAGCGGAGGTTTGACAGTGACAAATGGCTCTATTCCTTAACCCAGCCTGTAAGATACAACCTAAACCACAAAGCCCTTGAAACATGGGACATAGCAATCAGATAGCCAAGCAATTCGATGAAGTTTTGAAAGATGTTAGGAGCTCCTATCGATTCTTGTATCAATACCAAAAGCGGCTGATGGACTTGGTTGCCTTTATCAGTAATCACTGGGGGTTTTTATTTGCAAATGGTGAATCTCACTTTCATAATAATGCACACAAATCCTTTAGTAATATAGAACCCGGAGATCACTGGGCGTGGAATTCACTTCAGTTATATCATTACAACTTTGTACATAAATCTAAGACTATTGGTAAATGGGAAAAAGTTATGTTAATGATCAACACCGTATCTGACACTGGATTTTACGACAGCCAAGACCAGGTAAAAACCCGCGTTCAGGACTTTGCCCCCGTTGAAGAATCGAAAACACAATTGCACATTATCCTTAAAACCCAAGGCATAGGGTGGAGGAATTATATGGATAAGTAATTTACAGCCCTGTCAGAAAATGATGGATTCGTGCAAAATGAAAACAAAGACCAGCTACTCATTGGCAAAAAGTATGGCCTGAGCCGCTTCATTGATGAAGAAAGGACTCTTTTAGTTCTAAAAGACTTTGAGGACTTCTGTAAGTTGAATGGGGTGGGGTTAGTACCTAATCAAGGTAAAGAAGAACTATCGAGTATAAACAAGTAGATGATGAGCGTAGAAGATATTTGTAAAATCGGGGAATCGGATTGGCGTGTGATTGGGGTAGACCCGGCGCCTGCCAATAAATCCACCGTATGCTTTTTGGGTGAAAACGGACTTGCTTTTAAAGACCTGAAGCATCACGAACTACTTCATTTTATTCAGAGTTGCAAAGGAAAACCTGAAGTGCTTGTCGTCTGGGATGCGCCACTGACGGGGCCTCCTGAGCTTGAGCATTTGACTAAAGGCGAATACACTCAAGGCTATTTCACTCAGCGCGACATCGAGAAGTTATTTATGCGTCAAGAGTATGGCTATCAACCCCCTACAGGAATAAACACACAGGGTTACTCAGGCTGCCAACACTGGACCATCACAAAAGCGATGACCGGGCTTCCATTACTTGGCCCTTACTGCCAAAAGCAAAATCTGCCTTTTAATCACGTCTCTGAAAACGTAGAATCTAAGGTATTAAGGGGATTAAGCCAACCTTGTATCGTTGAAGCCCATCCTGCTTTAGCCATATACCTATGGTTGAAAGATACTTTCCAAAAGGATGATCCAGTTTGGAAATACAAGGTAAAAACTGAAAAAAATGATGGAACTGTCTTCACAAAAGCAAAGAAAAGAGAAAAGATCCTCAGTGGGCTTAAAACGAAAATCAAGACATCTGTACCTGAAACAGTAGCATCAGATGACGAACTCGACGCCTTCGTAGCCTGGGCGCTAGGCTACTTGTACGTTACACAATCCGAGAAACAAACAGCAGTACGCATTCTGGGAAACCAGAAAACAGGCTCCATGCTATTACCCTACGATGAAAAGCTATTTGATAAGTTCAAAACCGAATTTATGGAACCGGAATCCTAAGCCCTAAACCTTATACCCTAACCAGAGCAAAACATGCAAATCAAATTAACCAGCTTAACCATTGAGAATTATAAATCCGTCAAATCTGAGACCTTCAGGCTTTCGGATTATACGGCGCTTGTGGGGTACAATAATGCGGGTAAGTCTAATATCCTCGATGCCTGTTACTGGCTCTTGAGAAGGTCAACCCTCCAAAAGGAGGACTTTAATGACCCTGCTCAGGCGGTCTTTGTCATTGGAGTTGTCGATGGCATCACTACGGAAGTACTCGATACAATCCACCAAAAGCACCGCACGGCAATTGAGCCTTACATCGTGGATCATAAATTATGGATTCAGCGTAGGCAGGCAAGCCCGGGAGGGAGTGCCAGAGATATTGAACTCAATGTGAAACGGATCGATGAAGGTGGCTCTGAGGAGTGGGTAAGCAACCCCGGAGGAATTGATGCGGCCATACAGAAGTTGTTTCCTGAGCCCATTCACATAAAAGCTATGGATAACGCTGAGGAGGACGTGGGTAAATTCCAAACGACCACGACCATTGGCAAGCTCATCAAGGAGATCATTACGCCAATTGAAAAGAAATACAGCGGAGAAGTGGCCGATGCGATGAACAAGGTCAGCGCTATATTTGGAGCTGATGGTGAAGCAAGGGCGGAAGAGCTGTCTGCTTTCGACCGGGCGGCCAATGAAAAACTAAGCGCCCTATTCCCCGATGTAAACATCAAATTGGATATCCCTACGCCTAAAGTGGATGACTTTTTCAAGTCTGGGACGATCAAGGTGTATGAGCGGGCGGGGGATGAGGGCAAGGACATCCGCTCAATGGGTACCGGGGCGCAGCGCAGTATCCAAATGGCGCTCATCCGCCAACTGGCAGAAGCCAAGAAGGGCGAAGGTGATGGTCCAACCCGTACACTGCTGCTAATCGACGAACCGGAGCTTTATCTCCACCCACAGGCCATTGAACAGGTGCGGGCAGCACTGAAAGCACTTTCTAAAGAAGGGTATCAGGTACTGTTCTCTACACATTCACCAATAATGGTCACCAAAGAGGATGTACACGCTGCGATATTGGTAAGAAAGTGCGAAGAAAAGGGGACTTATTGCCGAAAACGGATTGAGGAGGCAGTTAGAAAAGTGGTGCAAGAATCTACCTCGCAGATGGATATTATTTTTGAACTCAGTAATTCCAGCAAAATTCTTTTCTCAGAGAACGTTGTACTGGCGGAGGGTAAAACAGAACGAATATTGATGCCTAAGTTGTTTGAGGCAATTATTGGTGAATCTTTTGGGTTTTACAAATCTGCTTTCATTCCGCTTCATGGAGTAGGTAACACAGTCAAAACCATGCAGGTACTTGAAGCCATGGATATGCCAGTCAAGGCATTAGTTGATTTGGATTTCGCCTTTGTACATGCTACAAGGAATAATCTTCTGGAGCCGGAAGACGAAGATATCGCTACTTGTCTTGAAATTTTCAAATCTCTGGAATCAAGTGGACAAATCAAACTGAAAAACGGGTTGCCTACAAAGTACAATAACACCAAGGCAGCTCATGGGTATTTTCTGATGGCTCAATCCTCAGATGCAACTACTCCAATTCAAAGACTTCACGACAAGCTCAAAGCACAGAATATCTGGATTTGGAAACAAGGCAGTATAGAAACCCCGTGCGGGCTAAATGGAAAAAGCAACGCTCATTGGATCGGTCTGAGCCAGCGCCTGGAGTACGAAAACTACAAAACAGTTTTACCACATTGGCAGGAGGTGGAACAACTTGTCAACTGGCTTACCGAATAATTATACAATTTAAAAAACCTGGCTTTTTAATCGTACAAATATTGTATGTTAAGGCCAGCAATTAAGAAATATCCAACTTTATGAAAACCCTCGGAGAAATTTTAACCCCGCGTCAAACCGTCTTTGACCAAAGCTATAAAGACGTTGTGCTCGACTTGACAGACCTTAACGAGGATAAAATTGACCCTGACCGGTTCTTTGCAGAGAACTATATCACCAAGGGTATGGAGCAGCTTTACCAGAGCGTCTTTAAGCGCATGGAAGGCACCATGGATGATGGGGTCTTCAAACTCACGCAAGCCATGGGCGGTGGTAAGACCCACACCATGATTGCAGTAGGCTTACTGGCTAAATACCCGGAGTACCGGAAACCGGTTATGTCTGAAATTTATGACACTTCATTCCGGGGCGCGGCTAAAGTCGTTGCCTTCTCCGGGCGTGAAAAGCCGAAGAATGGCATCTGGACCTTCATCGCAGAAAGCATCGGAAAGAAAGATGTCTTTCAGGAGCTCAACCGGGAAGGAGAACCTCCTGGACAGTCTGACTGGATTCGGCTGCTGCAGGGCGAGCCTACGCTGATTCTGCTGGATGAGCTGCCTGATTATTTGAATTATGCAGCAACGGTATCAAGTGGACTGGGCACCTTGGCCGATAAGACAGCTAGAGCGCTAACAACGCTACTCAATGCCCTGGGTAAAGAAGAACTATCCAATGTTGCACTAGTCATCTCCGACCTGCAAAATGCTTACGCTAAGGGCTCCGGGCAGATTGATGAGCTACTGGGGAACTTTGAGAAGGAAACCCGCCGCTTAGCCAAGAACTTTACTCCGGTAAGGCAAAACACCAATGAGATCTATCACATCCTCCGCAAACGGCTGTTCAAAGAGGAGGTCGAGGAGGAGGTCATTCAGGAGACCGCAGCTGCTTACGGCAAGGCACTGGATCAGGTCGTCAAAATGGAATTGACCAATGAATCTCCCCGCCAACTGGAGGCGGCTATTCGTGAAAGCTATCCCTTCCACCCCTTTATGCGGGAACTCTATGCCCGGTTCAAGGAAAACCCGGGCTTCATGCAGACCCGGGGGCTGATACGGCTCATGCGGGCGATTACCGCACGCATGTTTGACCCTCAATCCGGTTGGGCGAAAGAGAGTTATCTGATCCACCCCTACGATATTGATGCCAATGACGATAGCGTAAGCGCTCAACTGAATGAGATCAACAATAAACTCATCAATGCGGTATCCAACGATATTGCTTCCGGAGGTAATGCCGCAGCCGAGAAAATCGATGAGGAGCTGGGCTCTTCCTTACCCACCAAAACCGCCAAGCTCATCTTTATGTCTTCCCTCAGTATGGTACAGGGAGGGCTCAAAGGCTTAAAGCTGACTGAAATTTATGCTTCTCTGGCTACACCAGGGATCGATATTTCTCAGTTAAAAAACGCCATCCTTCCCGCGCTTCGCGAACGCTCCTGGTATTTGCATGCGGATAAAAATGGGGCACTGCTTTACAAAGACGTTGCTAACGTATCTGCTAAAATCAATACCTATCGAAAAGGCTACAATCCTGAAGCCATTCGCAAGGAAATGAAGGCGCAGATGAAGGAGCTTTTCGAGCCTAAAATGAAAGACCTTTACCAGCAGCTTTATATACTACCCGCCCTTGATGAAATTGAGGTGGATAAGGACAAAATCGCACTGGTTATTTTCCAGCCCTATGCTCAGGGCGGCTTACAACCGGAGATGCAGGAATGGTATGAGAACCTTCGCTACAAAAACCGGGTGTTTTTTCTGACTGGTGACCAACAGTCTATCGACTCTGTATTTGAAAATGCCCGGAGTATCCGTGCTGCTGAAGATGTAAAGGCAGAGTTTGATAGTGAGAAAGTACCTACCAATGACCCACAGTATCAGGAAATTGAGCAACTGATCGAAACCTACCGGTTCCGCTTCTACTCTGCGACAACTAATGTCTTTACCAAGCTCATTTTCCCTACCAGGCGCGGGCTGATGGATACCAACATCAACCTCCAATTTGAGAAAAACAAGCTGGAAGGAGAAGAGCAGATCCGGCAGACGATGATCGAAAAGCGGAAGTTTACAACGGAAACCGAAAAAGAGGCTTTTCTCAAGCAACTGGAGCAGAAACTCTTTGAAGGCAATAAAGAGCGCCCCTGGGGTGAAATTATAGATGCTGCGGCTACCAATACCAGTTGGTTATGGCATAAGCCCAACGCACTCAGTCAAACCCGACGAGAGCAGGTTTCTAAAGACCACTGGCGGGAAGACGGGAACTGGATCAAAATTGGCCCTTTCCCCAAGCCACCTACCGATGTCCGCATTCAGGAAATGGGCAGGGATGAGAAAACCGGAAAGATGCGATTGCGCATTCAGCCGGTCCGGGGCAGCGTAGTTCACTATGCTTATGGTAAAAAGGTAAGTGATAACGACCCGGTTTGGGATCCCAAAAAAGACCTGGAGACAGACGAACTGTATGTGGCATTCCTTTGTGTAGACCCTGAGGGTACACACGAAACGGGAGATACAAAGGTTTGGCAAAACACTATCGACCTAAAATATGAGTTCTACCCTCAGGGAGATGTATTCCGGGTAGAATTTAAAGTGGCGCCCAGAAATGCGGAGATATTTTATTCTACCGATGGCAGTGAGCCAATTGAGTACGGCGGCACTTATGCCGACCCTTTTGAGGCAAAACCAAAAACCAAAATTCTGGCCGTTGCAAAAAAGGAGGAGCTGGAATCCAAGCGTATTGAGTTCGACCTGCCTGATATTGGGGCTTCAGCCGAACTGGAAATCAACCCGGTCACGCCGCTCACTTATAAAAAGCGATCGGAAATGACCACTACCGCTGAAACCTTCCACCTTATCAATCTGCTGAAACGCTTTGAAATTGAAGGGTTCGGTTTGGCCGTTAATGTGGATGGCGATCAGTGGCTGAGTATGGAAGTGGACGAAAGAGTAAGCTATAAAGCCGAGCAAATCGAAGAAGCCGTTAACTTTGTATGGGACAAGTTGCTGCACACGGGTGAACTCAGCCTGGCGCTCTCCCGCCTGAAGTTCTCTACCGGGCAGCATTTTTTAGATTTTGCCAGAGAGGCGACTTTGGAATATAAACCACAGGACATTGAGCAACGCAACGAATAATAACGACCTACTCGGATTTGGTTTTGTGCCGGCGCAAAGTGAACACCACTTTGTAGTGGTGATCCCAAGGTCTCCCAAGCAGGAAATCACTGTGCATGAGCTGCAACAGTATGATCCTGATATGACGCTGGAAGGGCTGCAAATGCGGTTTGTAGGTCCTGCCTATACCGGTAAGGTACGCATTAGTCAGGCCAGATGGAACCTGCTTGAGCGCTACCTCAAAAGCGAGTTCAACCAACGACTGCGCGATTCCGGGGCGACCAAAAAGAGTACCAACTGGAAAAAAGGTATCAACTACGTCCACCGCCTATTTGGCAAAGAACTGATGGTCCTGCTTTGGGCTATGGAGGAGGCGGATCCGCAGCGGGCTCCCCAAGCCGTCGAAAACTGGCTGGGGCTGCGCCCTGAAGAGCGGTGGTGGCTGTACACCATCACGAATGCCGCTACCGGGCACCCGGAAAACAGCCGGGGCCGGGGCTGGCGCAAAGCTCTCCGATTTGCCCTTACTGAAAACCCCGTACCCGAAGGGACGTACACGCAGGGCTTGCTTGATAAGGAAAAACTGATGCTCTTTGAAGAAGAAAATGAATACCCGGCCAAAAAATAATCCCGATGAAATCAAGTGCATTTATTGAACAGCAATTCCCGGTATCAAAAGTCTCTAAGGAAAGTTACAAGGAGCGAAAAGGAGTGCAAAGTCAGACTCTAACCCCATTGGGTAAATGGTGGGGGCGCAAGCCTTTGGTACTGGTGCGTGCCACTATCATCGGCTTATTATTGCCAGCTACCCAAGACCCGGAAAAAGATCAGGAAGTATTCCTGCGGCTGATGACGATGGATGAGGATGGGCTGCTGCGCCGCCGTAATAAAAATCTAAAGATTAGCGAGGTGGCAGAGCTGCTGACTGAAGAAGAGCGGGCCCCTTACCTGCGAATTAATGATAGCGGGAACTGGGCCTGGAAAAAAAAGTTGGATGCGGAGCTCAAAAAGGAAGCGCAGGATATGGCTTTTCTGAAATTGTCCTACGATGAACAGTTAAAATACGCTGCCCGTCCGGAGCAGATTGACGGCCCCTCTTCCGAATCCTGGAAAGTCATTAATGCCCACTGTGGCACCACGGCTAGCAACTTGCAGGAATGGGTGCAGCAAATGGGAGAAAAACAATTTGGGCATACGCCTAAGGTCGGTGATGCATTCTGCGGTGGCGGTTCTATACCTTTTGAAGCGGCCCGCCTCGGCTGCGAGGCGTACGGCAGTGACCTGAATCCAGTGGCAGCCCTGCTTACCTGGGCATCCATTAATATCATCGGTGGTGGCCCAGAGATGAAAGCCGGAATCGAAAAAGCCCAGGAAGAAGTCTTCAGCGCTGTTGACCAACAAATTACCGATTGGGGCATTGAACACAACGAAGACGGCTGGCGGGCTGATGCTTACCTCTACTGTGTAGAAGCCAAAAGCCCGGCAACCGGGTATTGGGTGCCGCTTGCACCGAGTTGGGTGATTTCGGAAAAATACCGGGTCTGTGCAATACTACATCCTGACCACGATCACAAACGGTATGATATTGAAATTAAGACTTATGCCGACAAGGGGACCTTTGAACAGGCCAAAAAGGGGACGGTACAGGACGGTCGGATGATATGTCCTGAAACAGGTAAAGACTATAATATTTCAACCCTTAGAGGGGATCGCCGTGTGGATGGTGAGACCCAATACGGGCTGCGTATGTGGGAAAACGAGGATATTGTGCCCCGCCCGGATGATTTGTTTCAGGAACGCTTATATTGTATCCGGTATTTGGAATATCACTATTTTGATTCGAAAACCAAGGAACGGTACACACAAAAACAGGCAGAGTCCCTTCCTGAGTTCAAAAAATGGCTGGAGTCCGGAAGGTTAACTGTGAGTAACAGGCGACACTATATAGCCCCCACTGAGAATGATATCCAACGAGAAGCTAAAGTATTGCGGCTCCTCAAAGAACGCTTTTCTGAATGGCAGGAAAAAGGGTATATCCCTTCTGCTAAGATTCCAGATGGTGACAAAACCGAAGAACCTAAACGAACGCGAGGCTGGACGCATTGGCATCATTTGTTTAATGCTAGACAATTATTGATAAATGGTCTTTTTATTGCCTTTCTTGAAAATAGGATAAATGAAAGGAACTCCGAAGTCTTTTTAACTCTATCCGTATTAAAACTGTCAGACTGGCATAGCAGATTGTGTAGATATGGAGTAGGGGCTTCTAGAGAACTTACCGCTCAGACCTTTTTTAACATGGCTTTCAACCCTCTTTATAATTATGGTTCAAAGTCAATCAACCAGTTATCAACCTCTTGGCACATTGAGCTCCCTCATAGAGCAACGATAAACGATAATCGTTTTGGTAAAGGAACTGTTAATTTGATTGATGCAAGAAAGATAGAAAAAAGGTGCACATTTTGGGTCACAGATCCTCCCTATGCAGACGCCATTAACTATCATGAATTAAGTGATTTCTTTTTAGCATGGATAAATAAAAGGATTCCTAAACTATTTCAAAGATGGTATAATAACAGCAAAGCCGCACTAGCAGTAAAGGGCAAGGGTCAATCCTTCAACCGCTCGATGGTGGAGGTCTATCGCAACCTTACCGCCCACATGCCCGACAACGGGGCGCAAGTTGTAATGTTTACCCATCAGGATGCCGCAGTTTGGGCCGATCTGGCCCTTATCCTCTGGGCATCCGGGCTACGGGTCACCGCCGCCTGGACCATACAAACAGAAACCGATGCGGGTGGTATCAAAAAAGGCAACTATGTGCAGGGTACGGTCATCATGGTGCTGCGCAAGCAAACCTCGGATGAGATGGGCTTCCTATCCGATATACAAATGGATGTAGAACAAGGCGTGAAGGAGCAGATTGCCTTCATGCAGCAGCTGGATGATAAGGACGATCCCAATTTCGGAGACGCTGACTATCAGCTGGCTGCTTATGCGGCTGCCCTCCGGGAGCTTACCCGCTACAGCAAGCTGGACGTGGTCGATGTAGACTACGAGCTCAACAAAGAGCGGCAAAGTGGAGAAGACAATGAGATTGTAAAGATTATTGAGTCTGCCGTCCGGGTAGCGATGGATGTACTGGTCCCTAATGGCTTTTCCGAAGCCGACTGGCGCAAGCTCAGCCCGATCGAGCGCTTCTACCTCAAGGGGCTGGAAGTGGAACAAGGCGGCGAGTACCGCAGTGGTGTGTACACCGAAATGGCACGCGGCTATGGGCTGCGGGAATACCGCCATCTGCTCAAAGTCAAAGCCAATGAAACCCGGCTGATCACTCCTCTGGAGTATAAAAACAAAGATTTGGGCGGAGAGGACTTTGGCGGCAGCCTGACCCGGCAGATCCTCTTTGCCATCCACGAAACCCACAAGGCAGAAAGCCCGGTGGAAGGCCGCAACTGGCTTTATCACGAGTGGCCAGACTACTGGAGCAGCCGCAGCCTTATGCTGACCATTTTGAAGTACCTCATCCTTAAAACCAAAGACATCAAACACTGGGCGAAGGATGTGGAAGCAGCTGAGCTGCTGAAGGGGTATTTGGAGAATGATACGATGGGGTAACCCGGTAGCATCAATATTGGTTTGAGGTTTCAAACATCAGAAGAATATGAAGCGATACTCTTCGCGGAGGCAGTCCCTCGGAAAGCACTTTTTTCAAGACCGACTGGCAAAAGCTATTCGATATGACCGTATTGCCGGGTACTTCAGCTCTTCTATGCTTGAAATTGCCGGCGAGGAAATTGAAAAAATGCCCGGGAAGGTCCGGATGATCGCCAATTCATCCCTGAACCCCCTTGATGTACAAACAGCCAAAGCAGCCAATCAGGCCCTCACACAAGAGTGGAAACAACAGATAGATGAATTATACAATGATCAGCTACAGGCGCGTTTTGTACGTTTGTACGAGCTGCTGAAGTCAGGAAAACTGGAAATCCGCATTCTGCCCGATCAGGCTTTTGGGCTCGTACATGGAAAGGCAGGTGTGCTCACCTTTGAAGATGGCAGTCAAACCTCTTTCCTGGGCAGCGCTAATGAAAGTAAATCAGGCTGGACATTAAATTATGAATTGATCTGGGAAGACCCCTCCAAAGAATCAATTGCATGGGTACAAGAAGAGTTTGATGCCCTGTGGAATGACGGCAGAGCCTGTTCTTTATCCGAAGCTATAATTGTTGATATCAAGCGCCTTGGCGGCCGGAAAGTAGTACCTCTGGAGAAATGGCAGGAACAGCCTGAGCCTGAAGCTGCTATAGTTGAAAACCCAATCTACCGCGAGCACTTCGGGCTATGGGGGCACCAAAAATACTTTGTAAAGTTAGCTTATGAAGAGCACCGGTCTGGCCGGGGAGCCAGGTTTGTACTGGCCGATCAGGTAGGCCTGGGGAAGACCGTACAATTGGCAATGGCAGCCATGCTCATGGCATTGCAGAGCGATAAGCCGGTGTTGGTCATTGCTCCCAAAACTTTGGTGTATCAGTGGCAGGATGAACTACTCAAACTCCTGGGGCTCCCGTCAGCGGTTTGGGACCACAACTCCTGGATAGATGAAACCGGACACGTGTATGTCAATAACAATCCGGAAAAAGCCATCTTAAAATGCCCGCGGCGGTTTGGCATCATCAGTCAGGGGTTGGTAATACACGGCTCTAATGTCGTACATCGTCTACTCGACAAAGATTATGAATGTGTAATTGTGGACGAGGCACACCGCTCCCGCCGCCGTAACCTTAAAGAAAAAGGACAGGAAGAACCAGCGGAGCCCAATAATTTAATGAGTTACCTGCTGCAAATTTCTCAACGGACAAAAAGCATGTTGTTGGGTACAGCCACCCCCGTCCAATTATACCCAATAGAAGCTTATGATTTGCTTTGTGTATTAGGTGCAGGTGCCCCACATGTGCTTGGTAATGATTTCTCTTTTTGGCGAACGCAGTCTAAATCCTCCGGGTTCAAGCTCGTAGACGGCACCGCCCGTACATTCCGGGACAAAAGCAGGCTTTGGGAATGGCTTCGCAATCCATTTCCTCCGGCTTATGAAAATGATCGTTTGTTTGGGCGAATACGGCGTGCCCTCAATATGTCTCCCACGGATTACGTCATCAAGCCCAATATCATCGATAAGCTCAATCCGGGATATAAGCGCTCCATTGAACGGGAAGAGGGGTTGTTTGAGCAGTACAACCCTTACGTCCGGCACATCATACGCCGTACCCGTACGTTTCTGGAAGAAACCATCAATGAAGAGACCGGAGAGCCTTACTTGCAGAAGGTAGAAGTTGAACTCTACGGTGAGGAGCCTAAAGATGCCATTCCCCTGAAAGGTTATCTGGAAGATGCCTATCAGACCGCAACGGAATTTAGTAAGTCGCTGGGTGAAGTCATGAAGGGGGCAGGTTTCATCAAGACTCTGCTGCTAAGGCGTATCGGTAGTAGCATGGAAGCCGGACGTAAAACAGCCATTAAAATGTTGGGCAATGACTTTGACTTCAGCGAGGAAGAGGACATTGAAGACGAGCCAAAATCCGGTATTGCTGCAAGAATTGGACCTGAGCAACAAGAAATCTTGAATCGCTTAATCCGGCAACTCGACGAGTTTACAGACTCGGACCCCAAATTGGAGCAGTTAAATACATTGCTCTTTTCCTATGGCTGGAGCGACTTAGGTTGTATCATATTTAGTCAATATTACGATACGGTACAGTATTTCTCAGAACTGGTAGCCAAGGAACACCCCGACAAAAAAATAGGTGTATATGCAGGTGCCGGAAAATCTGGTGTTTGGCACAAAGGGCTATATCAAAGAGTGGAAAAGGATACTATTAAACGAGCCGTACAAAATGACGAGATTCGGATCCTTTTCGGTACCGATAGTGCAAGTGAAGGCTTAAACCTGCAAAGGCTTGGGACGCTGATCAATCTTGACTTACCCTGGAACCCTACAAGGCTTGAGCAGCGCAAGGGCCGGATACAGCGCATCGGGCAACGACTGGATAAAGTCAAAGTTTACAACATGCGTTACCGAGGCACAGTGGAGGACCGAGTGCATGAACTGCTTAGCAACCGCCTAAATAATATCTTCAGCATCTTCGGCCAGATCCCGGATATTTTGCAAGATGTATGGGTGGATGTTGCCATGGGTGAAAAAGAAAAAGCGCAGGAGCGCATCCGGGAAGTAGAAACCCGTTCCGCGTTTGAAATCCGATATGACCGGATTGATAATACGGATTTTGAGTCTTGCAATCGGGTGCTGAATAAAGTGGATGTGCGGGAGGCGTTGGGAAAGGGGTGGTAGGGACTCAACAGGCTATCCTGACAGACATTTAAAATCCAAAACCAAGAGTTTATGTACACCATAGACAAGCATAAAAACCGAATCAACCGCCTCGAAGAGCGCACTTTTTCCGACTTGGCATTTAAAGAACGAGAGCATTTACAGGAGTGGATCGCTCAAGAGCCTACTTGCCTGGGTGAAGATTTGCTAATCATACAAAAGGAGTTCGACGGCTTTCAGGATACGAGGGAGCGATTGGACTTGCTTGCGGTGGATAAGCAAGGGAATCTAGTAATTATAGAGAACAAACTGGACGACAGTGGGCGGGATGTCACCTGGCAGGTGCTGAAGTATGCTTCCTACTGCAGCAGCCTGAGCAAAGATGACATTCGTAGCATATTCCAGCAATATCTAAAGCGCATTGGCAGTGATGCTGACGCAGAAGAAATCCTGGCCGAATTTTTGGAAAAGGAAGATTTCTCGGAAGTACAGCTCAATCAGGGTTACGCCCAGCGTATTATGATGATCGCTGCCAAATTCAGGAAAGAGGTAACTTCCACCGTCCTGTGGCTGATGAACTTCAATATGCGGATTCAGTGCTTCAAAATCACGCCCTACAAATTTGGAGAGCAACTTTTCCTAAAGATTGATCAAATACTCCCCGTACAGGATACTCAGGATTATTCAATAAGCATGGCCACCAAGGCACAGGAGGAAATCGCCACCCAGGAGAACTTAAAACAGCGTCACCACGTCCGATTGGATTTTTGGTCCGCTTTTCTCAAGGCAGCCAACCAAAAAAACAGCCTCTTTGCAAATACCTCCCCCTCGAAAGACAGCTGGATCGGTCTTGGTATCGGGATGAGCGGCGTGACCATAAATCTGGTGGTTTCCAAAAACTACACCCGCAGCGAAGTCTACTTTAACCGGGGTTCTCAGGAAGAAAACAAGTGGTGCTTTGACTTCATGAAAGAGCAGCAAACTAAAATAGAAGAAGAGTTTGGGGAGCCCCTAATTTGGGAGCGGATGGATGACAAAGTCACCTCCCGTATTAAAACCGAGCGAACGGATGTGTCGCTTTATGAGAAAAGCGATTGGGAGCAGATGATTGATTTTCTGATTGATGCTTCAGAGCGGATGGTGAGGGCGTTCAAGGGACCAGTGCGGGCGTTGAATAAGAAGTTGAAGGAACAAAACCAGTAAAGTATGGATGCGAAGAGTAGACCGAAGTCTTGGGATAGGCTCCAGGTAGAGCAACCTAATACCCCATTGCTGCAATTCCGGTGTATGGATATGGGATGGGCGTTATTGACGGGGAAAAAGTGGTTGGGGAGATGAATGAAGATGGAAATAGCGTAGATCTGTATGATATTGGTTTTTATTCCATCGGAGCACTAATAAAGGCTATTGGTGATACTTCATTTTATGTGGCTCCATACCAACGGGGGTATCGCTGGGGCGAGACAGAAATCAATTATCTGCTCAATGATATTTGGCAGGCTGCTGACAACCGTAAATATAGCCTTCAGCCAATTACAGTGGTTTCGAATACTGTTGAGGGTGAAGAAGTTTGGGAGTTGGTAGACGGTCAGCAACGACTTACTACGATTTATCTGATTTTGACTGTACTGAATAAACGGCTCAATAAACAGTTGCCTTCTTATAGTATCAGGTATAACACCCGCGAAACAACTGCTAGTTTCCTTCAAGATATTAGAGAGCACTCCTTACTAGAAGATTGGCAAGAAACGGAAGAAAGCCCGGTTGAACTTTGGGAAGACTTTACTGGAAAGAATCCCAAAAGAGATAATATTGACAATTTCCATTTATTCCAGGCTTATCTTCTAATCAGCAAATGGTTTTCATTAAAAGGTTTAGAGGCCGCAGAAAAACTGGCGGCTAAACTATTGGATAACACTAATCTGATCTGGTATCCAATTGCTAAAGACGGTCAGTCGGTTGAAGGTCGTTTTATCAATATCAATGCCGGAAAAATAAAGCTTACCGATGCAGAATTAATAAAAGCACTGTTCATTTTGAAGCTCCAACGAAATGATGATGATTCATGGGACATCCAACAGTATAAGATAAAACAGTTGGCCGAAGAGTGGGATGCCATCGAAAAACAGTTGCATGATGACGACTTTTGGTATTTCATAAATCAAAAGGACACTGATTCCTATCAAACCCGTATAGGTTTATTATTTGATATCCTTTCATCAAGGCGGGAAAACCAGAGTCCGTATGATTGGTTTGCGGAGGAAGAAGACAGGTTGGTTTGGGACGACTTACTAAATCTCTATCATAGACTGACAGAATGGTATAGTGATTTGGAGGTGTACCATAAAGTGGGTTTTCTCATTAACGCCGGTATAAAGCAGTTAGAAGATTTGGTTAAAGAAATGAAGGATATCCGTAAATCGAAAATTAAACAGAAGCTGGACTGGTATATTCGTGAAAAAATGAAAAGCACTAAGCAAAGAGACGGTCAGCGCCTACCCCGCTTTAGTTTTGATTACCTGAGTTATGAAGATGATAGAAATGATTGCCAGATATTCTTGCTATTGTACAATATCAAACTTTTAGAAAGCACTTTCCCGGGACAAAGGTTCCCATTTCATTTGTACCGAAGTGAATCCTGGTCCCTTGAGCACATTCATCCGCAAAATCCAAATGCCATAAAGAGTAAAGAACACGCAAAAGCATGGCTAGCTGATTTTTCAGAAAGAGCAAATGAACTGGAAGGCGATCAAAAGCGATCATTTGAGGAAACCATTACTCGGCTTCAGAGCGGAATAGAGAACATCGATACAGCCAATATCACTCAGGAGATTCAGGACAAACTGTCTGAATTTACGGAGAAGTATAAGGATGATTTCGACTTACATGGTATTCTGAATTTGGCTCTGCTCGACAAACAAACGAATAGTGCCTTAAGCAATTTACCCTTCAAAGAAAAACGGAATTCGATTCTTAAGCATGAAAACCGACGATATATCCCCTTAGGCACCTTGAATTGTTTTTTAAAAAAGGCAAGTAGCAAAGATCATTTACAACTGGAGTATTGGTCTCGTTGTGATATGGAAGGGTACTGTGATTCTATCAAAAGCGTATTAAAAGAATACTTACCAGATGAAAAGGAAGCATGATGGAACAAACTTTTTGGCAAATTATTGATAAGAGTAAAATTGAAATCCCGGAAATTCAGCGTGATTATGCTCAGGGGCGTGATACCCCCAAAGCTAATGCTATCAGAAAGAAGTTTATTGACGATCTGATACGTTGCTGTCTTCAACAAGGACAACCTCTTCATTTAGACTTCATCTTCGGTCAATCAATCCACAAGAAAAGTATCGCCCAGTTTGAGAAGAACAAGGAAAGCTTAAAGCAAATGGTTGCTGTTCTGGAACGTTTTAGTGCTGAACAGGGAATTGAGTTTTATTACAATATTGGTGCCAGTCCAGCAGAGGCTGTTAATGACCGTACGCTTATCCCTATTGATGGTCAACAGCGGCTGACAACCTTATTCCTTTTTCACTTATATGTAGGCGCTCAACTTTCAAAAAAAGAAATTCAAAAGCTAAAAAGTTTTGAATACAAAACCCGGAAGAGCTCTACAAGTTTCATAACCAAATTAGTAGAGCATGTACAGCTTTTAAAACAGAGTGACGATTGTAGAGAGGCTAACCTATCAGAGAAAATCAGAGATCAAGCCTGGTATTTCAAGTTTTGGGACAAAGACCCTACTGTTGCAGGAATGTTGGTGGTTCTGGATGAGATACATACCCAATGCAAAAAAAAAGTCCAGCAAAAGACCTTTAACAGGATATGGGAGAATTTGGTCAATGAAAATCCTAAGTATGTTTCATTCGATTTTTTTGACCTCAAGGAAGAAGGTCTTGAGGATGACTTATATATAAAAATGAACGCGCGCGGCAAGCCATTATCTGATTTCGAAAATTTTAAGGCTTGGCTGGAAAACAAGTACAAGGAATCAAAAGAAATCAATAATGTAGGGTGGCTAATTAAACTGGATAAGGAATGGTTAGATATATTCTGGTCGGAAAGGGCTGATATTGAAAGTGTGGATCAACACTACTTGTCCTTTTTTAACACCCTCGCCTTATTCAAAAAAATTGAAATGACTGAAGGAGGGGATGAAATTGATGAAGACTTAAAAGCATTAATTAATCGCCTTGGTTCTTATAAATTTATTCCTACATCCTTTTACGAGGACAAGGATGTGCATTCGGTTGATTCAGTCAATTGGTCCTTTTCTGTGCTTGAAATGTTAAGTAGTAAGGAAGACAGGAGTGAATTGAATAGAATAATTGGAGAAGTTTGGACAGATACATTCTACAAACCTGAGAAAGACAAGCGCCAAGATTTTACATCAGCCTTACTACTCTATTTTTCTGGATTAAACCTGTATCACAAGGTATTTGTGTATGCGGTGCTAATTTATTTTCGTCATATTGCAAAGCCTGTAATTGAATTTTCCGAAGAGGAAAAGGAGAACTTTCAATCGTGGCTGCGAGTAGCTCGTAATATTATTTACAACTCTCGAATTGATAACAACATAACATACATAAATGCCATTCAGTCGATTAATAAGTTCGATGCTAATGCTGTTCTCAACATAAATGAATTCCTTAAAAAAGATGTCCTTAATGAACCATGGATTAGATTTTTTAACCAAAAGCAGCAAAAGGAAGAAGGAGAAAAGGTCAAGCTGGGCTTAGAATGGCAGGAGGCCTTGTGCGAAGCAGAAAATCATTTTTACTTCTTCGGTCAAATCGGGTTTATTATTGAATTATCAAAAAACGAGCAAGGGGCAAGCCTTGAATCTTTTAAAAAATATTGGCACAGACTGAATCAGTTATTCACCACGGAGCACTTAGACAACGGTCGTTTCATCATTCAACGGGTTCTTTTAGTAAATGGAGATAGGAATGCTTCCTGGATGAGGCCTCTGACCTCAAATAGAAAGAGTTTCCATCGTTCCATTAGAGCTAACAGCAGACAGCGTGATGAAAACTGGCGATATTTATTTGTCAAAGATGGTAATGGGAACAGATTGACGTTGCTTAAAGAACTGTTAGACGAATCTGATTGCTCCACAAGTTCATTAGAATCTATTATAAAGGAAAAGGGAAAAACTATTCGCGATTGGAGAATTTATTTCATCAGAGAGTCAAAGCTTTTTGGTTACTGTAGTCAGGCATTAATCAATTGGGGAAGTGAAAGAAATATCAGGCTTTTAGGGTCTTCAAGATTGAGCCATTACCATAGTGAACTTAGAATTACCGCTCTACATGAGTGGCTTAAAGACAAAGCAATAGACTCTAAACTAATAAAAGTAAAAAGAGGCTTACACAGCAGTTTACTTGAAATTGGAGATACTCAGTCCAGGTGTAAGGTTGAATATAAAATTGATAACCAAGTATTTCAGTATCAACAAAATGATGGTGACGAGTTTAAAGCAATTGACAAAGACTTTGTCTATTTCAAAGAACTACAAGAGTTTAATCAATTAGAACTATGAGCCAAGCATATCGGGAAGAACACCAGATTTATAACCGCGTCCTCCATCTCTTCTAGGATCAGATGATTACTTGCCTTTTTGAGACATCAGAATGGATGACAAAGGTTTTCAAAGACCCCGTTCTGAAATTGAATAAAAAATTGAAGGCATTCGATCAAGGAACATAAGCAGAAGTATATGCCTCAAAAAACCTTTCAAATCTTTACCTTTAAGGTGCAACATTCCTAGTGGAAAGCCGTATAAACTTAAAATTGTCCATTCATGAACCCTCAGCTCGACTTATTTGGTGATGAAAAGACACCGGAACGGCGCACCAAAATGGGACAGAGTAAGATTGCTTACAAGCAAGCTTCTTCCATCCTGACGGCTACCTCTGGCTTCATGAAGGACTATGATTATTCTATCAATCCGTATTCGGGATGTTCCTTTGGATGCACTTACTGTTATGCTGCATTTTTTTCGAGGGATAAGGAAAAGATGGACAATTGGGGCTACTGGGTGGATGTGAAAGAAAATGCGCTGACACTGTTAAAGAAAAAGCGTAAAAAGCCTATGATAGGCAAAACGCTGTACATGAGCAGCGTAACAGACCCCTACCAACCGATCGAGAAAGAGCTGGAGTTGGTGAGAGGCATCCTTGAAGAGCTCTTGGAGTTCCATCAGGTACGGCTTGTTATTCAGACCCGTTCACCGATGGTCATCCGGGACATAGACTTGCTAAGGCAGTTCAAAGTTTTACAAGTCAATATGACCATTACTACCGATAGTGAGATTATACGCAAAGCCTTCGAGCCGCTTTGCCCTTCAAATAAGGTGAGGCTAAAAGCGATACAGGAAATAAAAGAAGCAGGTATACAATCCTGTATAACGCTTACCCCCTTACTGCCAGTAGATGAACCAAGGTTGTTTGCACAATCGCTGAAAGCAACCGGAGTGGAACGATTTATTATTCAACCATTTCACCCATCTAAGGGTAAATTTGTAAGGGGGACACGCGATGAGGCATTGCAGTTGTTGGAAGAGCACAACTGGGACAAGAGAGAGTACCAGCGTATATTGCAAATTATGCAGGAAGAGTTGCCACAGCTGGGCATCGGACAGTCAGGTTTTGCTCCTATTTAGCGAGCCCCCCTCAAACAGCAGGACAAAATGAAAGCGATAATTGTCAAATGGTTACAAAGCCATCAAAACGAAATTGAAGGAGCCATAGTGGAGGCCTCAGAAAGGTTTGTGCAAACCAGGTATGCCGACAGAACAAGTTCCAATTTCCTTTTTGATCTTAAAGAATGTGAGCGAGAGTCTCTTGGGCTGAGTAGAGGAGAAGATTTGTGTTATGACCGCCATACAATTGGTTTGTCCTACGCATTATGGTATCAGGGCAGAAGGATTAATACCTCTATGTCATTCATTATTGATATGGTTGTAGAGGCTATAGAGGATAAAAAACCAATTGAGCTATTCGATCTTGGGGCAGGTACAGGAGCAATTCAAGTGGCTGTTGGGCTTTGTTTGCAGGCTGCGAAGGATTCCGGTATTGATTTAATCGAAGCAAACATAATCAATGTTGACATAAGCCCTTTTATGCTGGACTTTAACCGGTCATTTTTGGAGCCGGCATTCCGTAGACGTTTTGATGCGTTTAGAGAATTACGGGTAGACTATAGTGTAAACTCATGGATGAATATTGACCGCATACGGTTGTCGACACCTTACATTGTGGCGTCATATCTATTTGATCACGAAGAGAATCAACTGGAAATTGCGAAGTATTTTGAAGAGATTGTCCGCACCTATCAGCCGGAAAAATTGGTACTGTTAACCTCCAATCAGCAGAATAAGGTTAAGTTTTTGAATGGGGTTGCCAAGCATATTGAGGAGGGTGGATACAATAGCCAGGTACTAATGAAAAATAGTGTTTTTTCCGGTAGCATGGGTGTTGTAAAATCCTATCGCGAGCGCTTTAATAAAAAGTATGGTAATATCCTTTCAACAAATACGCCGAGTTGGGATGTTCGTGCGTTTTACGCTAAAATCATCATCCGGGATATCTCGCAGCTTCCTCTTCAGTACCAACTTGAAATGCCCCAGCCTCAGGAAATTGACGACCTGAACCTGTACATTCCTCCAATTAAAATAAGGCGGGAAATCAGATTGAATTCAGAACAGAAAGCTGCAGCGAAGCATAATAACCGCCCAACTATTATTCTAGGTCCTGCAGGCTGTGGGAAAAGCGTGGTCATCACCGAACGCATTAAGAACTTGTGTGAAGAAGCCAGGTACAATCCTAACATTTGTATTCTTCTAACTACCTTCAATAAGTCCCTAATGAGTTATTTAGGAGGTTGGTTAGAAGATATTCTTGATTCACAATATTGTAGAAGGCAAGGGGGCAAATTTTATTTCCATGACAGCAATACTCCCAATATAGAGCTTTTGCACTTTGATGTTTTGGCTCCGAGAATAGGAAAACACCTGGGAATTCTGGAATTCGATAATACGCAACGATTTTACATCGGTAGAACGATTCAGGAACTTTCTGAAGCAGGAGAAATAGATAGAGAACAGTTCGAAAAATACCTTGATACTCGCTTTTTACTGAGTGAATATCAGCGGGTAATCTATGGGCAGCAGTATGATACCCTTGAGAAGTACCAAAATGGGACGCGATCCGGTAGGCCCTACCCTCACCTCAGAACCAATAGCGAAGAGCGCAAGACAATCTGGACAGTCATTCGGCATTATTTGGAATATCTGGAAAACCATAACAAAGCCACTATCCATACCAGGCGGCATAAGCTACTGAAAGATTTAAGAGAAGGCAGCTATAATGGCCGATATACGCATATATTTGTAGATGAGTTTCAAGATTGTACGCAGGCCGATTATCAGATTTTCTACGGCTTGTTGAGAGACAACAACAATCTCGTAATAGCTGGTGATTATGCCCAGGCCGTGCACCTCGGAAAGACAGCAGATATTCCAAGAGAGGATAGAGTATTTCAGGGCAAGGAAAGAATGGGCAATAGAGAAACGAAAAAGCTAAATGGATCTTTCAGGCTTCCGTTCAGGATTAGTGAGTGCATCCGCCCTTTTTCTAAACATATAAAAACAGGCAATGGACAAGAGGTAGATGAGATTTCGCCATACAAGGGAGCTCCTCCCGGCGCAAGGCCCATCGTTGTACACGGTCAGAGTTCAGAAGACATGAAAAACAAGCTTTTGTGGATCTTTTGGTATTTCCAGGTATTTGATTTATTCGATTCTGAGTTGCCGCGCCGTAAGAAAATCACGATCCTTGAAAAGGATCAACAACTTACAAAAGCCTTAAATGACCGGCTACCGGAAATAGCCGAAACCGATACGATTCTTAAGCTAAAAGGTATGGAAAAAGATTGTATTGTTTGGTCAACCCGATCTGATGTGGGCAATGAAGATGATGCATACTACTACATCTATACCATTTTGACCCGGACATGTTCCGTACTCATTATTGCTCTGTTTGAGGATACCCCGGACTATGTATACGATGTGCTATCAAAAATGGAAAGAAAGAGGTTAATGTTTTGGGATGAAGCCTCTGCCAAAGCCTATCAGCAAGGTTTACGGTTGATAGAGGCGGCATGATTGTCACACTCTTCTATGCCATCCGTTTTCCTGATAAGAGCTATGCTTACCCCCCAAATTCTAGCCAGTGGCTCAGTTTTTATCACGCAATGCTATGTACTTTCGCTGAACCTCTGCTAATTCGCGGTAAAGTTCAATATTTTCCCTTTCTAGCTTGGAATTAGAGTTTTTCAAATCTTCTAATTCTAAATAGATCTTTTTCAGTTCATTGATTGCCTGCTCATTACTCTGTATTTTATTGGTGAGAGACTTATGCGAGTCAGAGAAACCCTGAAATTGTTCTTTTAATTCCTGTATTTCTTTGAGGGCTCTTGAGCCCGACGTATCTAGGCTTTGACCCTTAGCTCCTGCATTATCAGGTTTTTCATCATCTGTAGATTTGCCCTTCGGTTTTTCGTTTGTTTTGGTCTGTTCTTCTGGTTTATCAAGAGAAGTGGTTGTATCATCTCGAGGGTCATCCTGTTTCTTATTGGAGTCGTTTTCTTTGTCTTTATCAATGTTGTTTTCCTCCTCTTTTTTTGGACTTTGATCTGTATCAGATTCATCGAGAATGGGCGATTCCTCCTCGCTAATTTTGTTATCTGCCAGAGAGTAAAAATCAGGAAACAATGGTTCTTTATCCACGTCTTCAATACCTAACGAGGTGATGTTAAAACCTGTATCTTTATTTTGTTGTTGCTCAAGTTCGAAGAGTCTCTTAAAGTATTTTTCTTTTTCTTGCTCCAAGTTCTGAAGTCTTGTGTTGCCTTGTGCACCAACATCAATCATGACTTTTTTGAACTGTAACTTCTGAATGCGATTGGATATAAAGGTAGAGCTTTCTGTACCTGAGATATTAAGTTTCCTAATTGCTTTAATTGCATCTAAGAATTTATCATGAGTGCGCTCAATTGCACATACCTTTTCAATTGCTGATATAGAATTGGTTGGTGCAATATTCCCTTTTACCAGAGCCATCCTTACAAGCGCATATACTGCTGGAGATTCTGTAAAATCTTTGGGGCTGTTTTTTGAGCGAGCTAATAACTTGATAAAAAGCCTGGTCAATTCAGATACGCCCTCTGCATCTTTCAAACGTCCAGCAATACGTTTTAGCTTGTTAAGTTCATTTTCCTCCTTATAATATGGAGTAAGGATAAAGTTAGCTATGGAAATAATGAAACCTTGAGTTAAAATAGTATTTCGTAAGGCAGGGTTGTCGTCTACTACAGACAGCGTAGATAATAGAAATAACTCCACCTGCTTCTTATGAGTACGCTTTTTAAATATTTTTTCTTCAAGATAAGCCCATAGATCTGTTCCTGAAGCACCAAGTTTCACTACTTCTTCATAACGTTGCATTTCTAGATAGGCGTCAGCTACCACTCTGAGGTCGGTCTCCTGCCATTCCTGAGCTGCATCTTTTTCATAAGCGCTAAGAATATCTTCATATTTTTCTAATTGAAATAGGTAGAATATCTTTTCTCCTGTATCAATTGGTGTTTGAAGCTTAGCCCTGTAGTAATCTTCATGATTATATTCTTCACATAATTCCCAAAATTCAACAGCTTTGGCATGATTGCCTGCAAAAGCATATAGCTTAGCAATACTATTGTAGTAGGTATCACCAGACCACTTTATAGAAGACATAAGCCCTGCTAATTGCTCAACGGCATCCTTATCTTCATGATGAATCCAATCGGCTGACGCTGATTCCAATTTTACAAGGAACTCATTCTTCCAAAATAGTCGACCCCGGCAGCTTCGGTCATTAAAGATTTTTTCTGCTTTAGTTATGTATTTAAGCGCCTCATTTATATCCACAGGCACATCGCTCATTATCTTAGCGATAAATCGTAGGGAATTAACTTTTTCAGAATTAGTCTCTTCTTGGTCTAATATTTTCTCCCAAGCTTCTCCTAATAGATAAGCTAAATTAGCTTCGTAAGCGAAGCTGTTGTAGTATTGAATCAAAACATCACCTGCTTCTTCGAATTTATGCTCAAATTCTAAGGCTTTGGCGCTGCAGTAGTCTGCATCTTTTTTGTATTGTATATCCGGTACTTGAGAAAAGGCCTTCGCAGCATCTCTTAAGCGATCAGGGTCTTCAAAAGCTAATCCGTTTTCTTTCTCCTCTTTTGCAATTTTCAGGAGGCTTTCCAGGTCTGTATTATTAACCATTTCAATGTTGCCTTCTACCAAGAAACCAGGCTTGATAGCATCATTCCATTTTTCATCAATATCCGACAGAGCGCTAATCTGGCGTATTGGTTCCCAAAAACCAGCTATTCCTTCAGCCGTATCGATAACGTAACAGTCTTCCTGAGCGCGAGTAATGGCAACATATAGCTTGTTGAAAAAGAATGAAATTTCAAATTGCTGACTAGAACTCAGGTTGTCGTAATTCTGCTCTAGGGAAAGTAATCCCTTGATCATATCATCTCCGTAGGTGTCTATAAAATGCTGCCCAAACCCATAAATAGCCACATTAGGGTACTCTGATCCCTTCGCTCTGGCTGCACTTTTAACAATGTATTCTTCTCCAAGCCAAGGATCATTATTTACAAGGTCATTCTCTTCTCCGTCGTTACAGCTTACCAAGTATACAACACCTTTACCTAAACGATTAAACAATCCTCTAGCGTTTTCATTTAAACAGAATAGCTGGGGAGATGGCGACTTGCCCAATCTCTTTGCTTCTTGAGGGCTATCAAGGTCTGGTGTATTCAAAAATCGGCGCCTGAAATATTGCACAACATTAGCCAAATCAACAATAGGGCTGCTTGACCTATAATTGTAGCTTAGTTCTGATATGAGCCGATCGTGAGAAAGCTCGAATTTGAGTTCTTCTTCCAGTTCTTTTCCAAATAATCTTTTGAGTTTTTCTAAGCTAAAACCAGTTGGATTAACAGTTTGAAAAGGGTCACCGGCAAATGAAATAGGTACTTGATTTAAGCCAGAAAGATCAAAATCCGAAAAGCGGGATAATCTAATAATTAGCTGTAGTTCAATCCGGGTAAAGTCCTGAGATTCATCACACAGGATCACTGTTAGCTTTTCAGAAGACGGAATCTTATGGTATCGATTGAGCACGTCTCTCACTAAGTCGAGCTGATCCCAGTACCCTTTCCTGCGCAAATTAGAATAAAATGGCTTCCAAATTTTTTCATAAACTTCGCGGAAAGTCCCTTTATCCAGCCTTCCTTTATCTTTTTTGTATAGATTTTCAAAGCCATCTGTGTCAAGAGCTTCTATATCAGCTCTTTGTCCTTTTATAAAAGTATAAATAACGTACCAAGCAATTTCGGCAGAATACCGCTTTTTGGTGTAATCTGGTAAATTGCTATTTTGATACAATTTTCGAAAACGCGAAAAATTTACAAACTTATCCTCAGGAAAAATGCTTGAGTCGTCTACAAAGTTGTCAAGCAAAAAACGACGAAAAGGAGAAAAGTACTTTTGTAGATCGACATTTTGTAAGTCAATATCCTTATACTGAGAATTATAAACCAACTTACTTCTAGTATCCTGCAGTGCTTTTTTTAACAGCTCTTCATTCTCTGTTAAGAATATAATCTTATCCTCAAATTCATAAACCTGCTGCCGGAAGATAACTTCCGCAATAAGGTAATACAGCATTTCAGACTTACCACTTCCAGCTTGCCCGTTAATGAATTTTGGGAAATCATAATTTTTGAGAAGTGTAAGCTGTTCCGGTGAAAGTGCAAGATTAGATTTGTTATTGTACATTTGAACAGCGCGCCAGGACTTCCTGTCTTTTAGTAGATTAGCTGGATAGGCACGTACTGCTCCTTTTGCAAAATCGTTCTCACTATATAGTTCATTTTCAATGTTTTTCAGAGGTGAAAACTCAATGGCTCCTTGAATTTTTCTAATGCGTTCTTCTTCGCTAAACTCCTGGCCCAATATACCTCCATCATGTACTAGCATAAATTGCTCTAATTGCTCTCCATGCTCCTGCAGATAAGCCTCGTGTATAAGATACACTTCTTGATATTGAGAAACTAATAAATTTCGTTTACCCTCTAATTCTGCAACTGGCTCATGTGTTATTCCATGATGATTCGTTTGATGGTAAACCGAATCAAGGATGAGAAAGAAATCCCCTAAATAGGTACTCCCATACTCTGCTGAAAATGTGACCCAGTTCTGAGTTTCGTATATCCTAAACTCTGGTTCTATTCCAAAACCTTCTTCCTGGAACCAACTAACTAGAGCATGAGGAGGCATTTCTTTATCTAAACCATTCTGAATTTGATCAAGGTACTCCTCTTTTGCCTTTTCTATTTCTTCAGGAGGAATCGGGTGGCGTTCTTTGTAAATCCCATCTTCGATTTCAGGCAAAATGTAGTTTCTCCATCGCGGTTCGTATTTAGACTGCGGTACATATTCTCTTAGAAAGTAGATTACATGCTCTTGTCCTAAATGCTCAAATTTATATTCCTGTATGAGAATCCGCATATTCATCCTTTGCCCCATAAACCGTTGTACATAGAGACCGGCTCGATCGTATACTTTGAGCGTTTTATTTGGGATAAATGCATTCCTTGCTTGAAGATGTTCAAGTTTTTTCTTTACTATACGAATTGTGGCGTTGTCCTCTTGTTGGAATTCGGAATCAAACTGCTGACAAATATGAAAGTATAACATAGGAGCTATTTAAAAAATGAACTCTAAACGGATTAAGGAGAGAAAGTGAATGATCCTCAAAAACTCAAAATACTAAAGAGCTATTCACCAATATTCTCTTTAAAATCATGATATTATGTTTTCGTAAAAACATGAATTCGAAATCCGTGAGGTTAAAAAACGGTAGGGTGATTGCCTTTTTTACGAAAGAAATTAGAATTCGTTTCAAAAAGCAGTAAGTATTGAATTGAAATTTGCACCTATATCCTGCAGCAGTGTTCACTTCCCCCTCTCCCCGAAACCCTACCTTCACTCCATTCACAAAAGGGGGCGCATGCAAATCAACCTCATTTTAGTCAAAAGTAGTATAAGCTAACCTAGAAGTCCGTTCAATGATTTCAAAATCAAAGTCAACTTTCAAAGTAATTGCTGTAGAGATACTCGTACTGATAATCAAGAAACAGTGATCCTGTTGAAATCTGTTTTGGTGTATTTGGCTCATCAAATATGCTAAAAAAGATTCCACCAAGTTCATAAGTGTTTAGTTTACAACAGGGCCGAGCTCTAAACATGGTCTTACCCTTTAGTTAATCGTATAGTCTTACTGCTACATCATAGTAAAATGCAAATTTACCAAAGTAGACAAGCTTTAGATTTTAAAGAATTTGCACTAAACTAGGCACAATAGACGTTTATAAAGCACGATATTTGCCTAGCAATATTATTCTAATCTCAAGTCATTTTAAGACGGGTAACCTAAACCTCTGTTATAGTTTTTAACTGGACAGCAAAACATCAGAATCCAACCAAATGAAAAAAGCAATTATCCTGTTAGGTCTGCTATCCTCAACCTTGAGCTTGTGCGGGCAGGCGCCTGAAGAGGAATACTCCTATTGGGGCCCTTTTGAAGAAGTCGTTAACCCGGTCGATGAATACCGATCCTTAATTGATGACATACGTGATTGGGATGATATCCGAACCATCACCGGAGCAGACTCGCTTGGGCCTACTGTGGCACGCTATTTCATCCTTGAAGATGAAATTAAATATATTGAATATTACCATACAGGTAAGCGCCGATACTTTATTGACACCTATTACCCGAAAGGCAAGCAATTAGTTGCTTCCACGAGCCACGCTGATCACTATTCAGAAGATATTCCATGGCAAAAGCTACCCGATATTTGGGATTACCCCAGCTACGGAATCAGCAAAGATTTGATTGCCGAAAGCTTTTTTACAATCACTTACTATTCTAATGGCGAAGCCATCCATCAACTGGCGAGTGGCGACTGTGCGGGTGTACTGATGGACGAATACCTGGACGAGGTGGAGGCATTTGAGGTTGCGGAAATGAGGCGGTTACTTGGCTTGTTTAAACGGTATTAAAAATGCACCACGTACCGGATAAAAAAGTGCGTAATCGAGAGGAAAGGTAAATTGGTGGCGCTAACCGCGCCTACTTGAGCTTTATAGAGCGGTGCGACCAAAATATTGCAGTCTAGAATCTGGCGGGCGCGCTGGGGGTGGCGGAGTTGTTGGGGAAGAGTGAAAGGGT
>PR_CR_10_Liq_1_inCRDRAFT_1000325_pt1 | contig 29995 bp, 27 predicted proteins | sample PRCRCaboRojoPR_3_FD_10241 | JGI IMG/M metagenome (IMG submission 10241)
GGAGCAATGTAGATATTTCTTTTTCAGGGTCTACTTTAGTGGCTCTTCTGGTAAGGGGAAACACAGTAGTTTGTGCCAACATAGGCGACTCGCGAGTTGTGCTCGGCAGAAAAACCGAAAACTGGCAAGCTCTGGACCTTTCGAAAGACCACAAGCCCGAACTTCCTGCTGAAAGGTCCAGAATTCTAGACTCGAACGGAAGAGTTGAGCCTTACTACGACAGTGAAGGAGAAGCCATGGGGCCCTTTCGAGTATGGTTGAAAGACCACAACATTCCAGGACTAGCTATGTCGCGCTCTCTAGGGGATTCAGTTGCTGCGATGGCTGGAGTTGTTTCTGAGCCAGAAGTAAGTGCCTTTACTCTTTCTGTTTGTGACAAGTTTTTGATTCTGGCTTCTGACGGAATTTGGGAGTTCATCAGCAGCCAAACTGCAGTGGAAATAGTACAGAGTGCTTGGGAGAGCGGACACACAGAAGTTTGTTGCGAAGTGCTAGTGAAGGAAGCTCTTCAAAGGTGGAAGCAACTAGACGATACTGTAGATGACATAACAGTGATTGTTATTTTCTTAAATGTTAATAGTTGATAATTGTATATTTAATAGTAAAATGGAACTAAGACACCCCGAAGAAGAATGCCTGGAAAACAAAGCTTGGTGCTGGAGTAATGTGCCTGTGCAGTCAGCCCCTCCTTGCCAAAGGTCGTTGCACACTGGGGTTGTTTTGGAGTCTAGCCTTTACGTTTTCGGGGGATACGATGGAGTCCAACGTACTAATGACTTCTTTAAGTTTTGCTTCAAAACCATGAAGTGGAGTCAAATCCGGGCAAACGGAGTAGTTCCTTCTCCTAGAGACAGGCACGTCGCAGTAGTTAACAAAAGGTGTGTTTACATCTATGGAGGGTACGACGGAAACAACCGCGTCAACGACTTCTACGAGTACAATGTTGACTCTAATACCTGGAGAGAACTGCATAACTCCGGAACTTCGCCCTCAGCAAGGCACTCGCACGCAGGAGTGGTTTACGAAGGCAGTATGTACATTTTTGCAGGCTACGACGGACTTTACAGAAATGACTTCCACAGGTACGACTTCGCAACCAAAACCTGGTCAGTGGTAAACGACTCCTTAGGAGTAAACGAGCACTGGCCGAAGCCCAGGTACAGAACCACTGTCACAGTAGTAGGCGACCAAATGGTAGTTTTTGGAGGACATGACGGAGCTAGACAGCTCAACGACTTCTACGCCTGGAGCTTTGGAAACGAGTCCTGGACAGAAATAGAAATGATTGGCAGTCCTCCAAGTCCTAGGGACTCCCATGTAGCTGTAGCCTACAAAAACTCCCTTTTTATATTTGGAGGCTCCACAGGAAATGCCAGAAGTGACTTTTACGAGTACAAGTTCGAGGAACAAAGGTGGATTCCAGTGGTGCCTACAGGAGGGACTCCCCCTACTTCTAGGTTCTGCCACATAGGAGTGACTCACTCTAAGTGTTTTTACGTGTTTGGTGGTTACGACGGGGCTTCGCGACTGAACGACTTCAAGCAGTTCAGGTTTGAAACTGAGGTTTCAGATGTCCCCGAAAGCACCCTTACTGCGGAGCTTGAAGACTACGTAAACAGTGACAAGTTCAGTGACATTTCTTTGGTAGTGGAAGGAAAAGCAATTCCAGCACACAAAGTTTTCCTTTGCAGGTCGAAGTACTTTTCAGCGATGTTTTCCCACAACATGAAAGAAAGTGCTTCGACTGAAGTGAAACTCAGCAACATTTCTTACAACTCAATGCTGACTGTACTGAAGTACCTGTACACTGACCAAGTAGAGGTAACTCTAGACAACGCACAGGAACTTTTGTTTGCTGCTGACATGTTTTGTATAGAGCGGCTCAAAAAACTGTGCGAACAAAAAATTCTGGACTCCATTGACGTAGAAAACGCTGCCAGCATCCTCGAGGCTTCTGACGCACACGGAGCTTCCAACCTCCGAGAAGCTTCACTTCGGTTTATTTTAACAAACTTCGACAGAGTGAGTAAAACTCATTCTTTTAATGAAATGGCCCGGGCTAACATAGAACTAGTGCTAGAAATCTTGGCCCTGAGGTAATGCTTAATAATGTGAAATAAGTAATTTAAGAAATGCAGAATAGGTCTGCTGAACCCTTAACAGCCAGGAAAAACGCCAGACTCAACTTCCTCCAAAAACAGACACTTAACTTGCGCACTTACAAAAGCGACCTTGAGTACTGTGTACTCAACTCCAAACAAACACTCCAGCAACTACTCTCTAGCAAACTAGTCTCCTCAACCAGAAACTTAGATCTTTCTGCAGAAACAGACCACTCCTCACACGTGCCTCTGCGAGTATTCGAAGCCGCGTTGGCAAAAAACAAAGAGCTCTACAATGAACTAAAAAACATCTGGGAACAAAACGAGCACCAAGAAGCACAGTGCTTGATCACTGAACAACTTACTAACGAAAACCTCAACAAAGAAGAAGAACAACTAGAGGAACTCCAAGAAGCCCTTGATGACCTTAAGTACCTCTTCGAAAAAAAGCAAGAACGCATCAAACTCCTGAATAGGAAAAATTGGGACTTGAAAGAACGCATGAACCTCCTCAAAGAAAAAAAAATCATAATTCTCCCCCTTTCAGAAGACCACCTTTCACAGCACAACACCCTTCAAACAATCAAGTCCAACTTAGCTAGTCTCTCCAAAAAACTCCAAATTACTGAAATGCAAAAAGACCAACTTGTGGAGTACCGCGAGTTCTTAACCTCAAAACTCAAGCCCTACAAAACTTACTTCAGAAACTCAAAAAGCCTCAAAACTAACTTCAGTTACCAGCTGGAGTTCCCTAATGACAGCTATAGTTTAGAGGAGCTTTCAGAAAACTTCCAGTCTAGTCCTGCAAAAACCCCCTCTTTGCCCAAACTGGACTTTTCTAAAATCGCTTCTGAAGAGCAGGACTCTTCCAACCAAGCCTTTGCTACTATTCAACACCTCGAAAAGATCTGCCAAGAAAAGTCCCAGTACCTCCAAACTTTGCGTTCCCGAGCTACTGAATTGCTGAACCAAAAAAAGCAACTGTCCAAAAAACCCCCTTACACAGAGACTCCCCTCAAGCCTCTCAAAAAGACCAAGCCCAAAAGTAACGCCCGGGACTACTTTTGCAAGTCAAAGTCTTCCAAAAAACTTAGTTTGGGTTCTGAAGAGTCTTCAGAAAAGAGCCCCAAAGACATTTCCAGCCTCATGGAAAGCCATGTAATGAGTTTTGAGGACCTTGAGCCCGATAGTGTGCTTGTGGACTACTTAGACCAAATTATTTAGCTACAGATAATTTAATTAACTTGTAAATGGACGATTCCCTTCGGTTCAAAATCATCAGCAATGACGGCAACCGTGAGAACATGGTTAGTCTCATTAAACTCAAAAACATCTTCAGAAAACAACTTCCCAAGATGCCAGGGGAATACATTGTGCGTTTGGTGCTGGACAGGAAACACAGTTCAATGGTTGCTACTAGGGACGAAGCTATCATTGGCGGGGTTTGTTTCCGGACTTTCGAAGGCAAGAACTTTGCTGAAATAGCTTTTTTGGCAATAACTTACTTAGAACAAGTAAAGGGGTTTGGAACTCAACTCATGAACGCTTTCAAAAACTACATAATGAACGAAGGAATCAGGTACTTCTTGACTTACGCAGACAACTTTGCTTTGGGGTACTTTAAAAAGCAAGGCTTCACAGCTGACGTGCAGAGCGTGCTGCCTGAGGCGGTTTGGAAAGGCTACATCAAAGACTACGACGGAGGCACTCTTATGGTGTGCAAACTCGACGACTCAGTTGACTACACTATTATTTACGACACAGTCAAGCAGCAACTGGGATTTGTAAGGGCAGTAGTTGACAAAGTATCCCCCCACAAAATACTTCGCAGACCCAACTCCAAGTTACTTGAAGAGGGTAGCTGCAACTACACAGAAGTGGACGGCCTAGCACAAGTAGCTTATGAGCCCTCTCTAGAAGTCTCTATGGAAGAAGAAGAAAAGGATGCGAAAACTGCGTGCTTCCACTTCATTCTGGACCAAATGACAGCTGACAACTCTTCCTGGCCCTTTAGAGAGCCTGTAAGTAACGAAGTAGCTCCGGACTACTACGAAATCATCAAAGACCCAATTGACCTGAAAACAATGCGGGGCAAAATCAACGCTGGTTACTACGACAACATAAAGAAGTTTGTAGAGGACATTGAAAAAATGTTCAGTAACTGCAGGATTTACAACAAGAAGGACACTGTTTACTACAAAATGGCAGATAAGCTTGAAGAAGCCATCAAGCCCTTTATTGAGCAACTCAAAGAATTTACCCAGTGCTAATAAGAATATAATAAAATGTCGTTACTTTACACTAACGAGCACCTCGCTTGGAAACAACGAGTTCAGAAAGAAGTGTTCGCCAACTCTAACTTTTACACGTAAGAACTACTCAGCACCTACTCCTCTTTCCCCAAAACCACCCAAAATTTCTACAAGGCTCCTCGGTCCAAAAGCAGTTCCCGCAGGAAAGTGTCTCCTAGAAGAAGTGTCCCCGACCTCCAGAACTACTCTGTTTACGCAGAGTGCAGAGGTAAGTACGCCAGACCTCCTCCCATAGCCCGTCCTCAAAACGTTGAAGTTGACCCTGAAACTCGGTTGTCCCGAAGAAGCAGCCTTCCTCCTGGGTCAAAAGCCTCAAGTCGGAAGTCTGAACTTCCACAGAAGTCAGTAGTTAACGAACCCAACAACCCAGAGGAGCAAGAAGTCAACCAGGATGACTCGGCTTCTCAAAAATCCTTTGTCACTACTAGTTCTCAGAAAAAGTACATTGAAGAACTTGAAGGACTTCTCAAGGAAGAAAGGATGAAAAGGATCCAGGCCGAAAACTCCATTAAGCAGAATGCTTGAATATTTAACTCAATTAGTTTAAGCTAAGAATTCTTGAATTCAAACAATCATTAATTCCATATTCAGTTATGCTGCAAGCAGAAAAAGAACGAGTTTACATTGAGTTCTGTATAAATTGCAACTCCCACCAGTACTGCACCAAACACGACGAGTCCAAGTACAAATCTTACTACGACGCTTGTTTTTCTAAAATCATGCTTACATGTCCTGAAGTCCAGGTCGTCCCCAATCAAATACCTGTTGCTTTCCGGAAGAACTTCACTACTTCTGAAGGAAAACCCAAACCCTGGGCAGGCAAAATGACCTTTCCTCGAATGGGAGCTTTTGAAGTCTTTTACAAGGACAAACTGATTTTCTCGAAACTCGAAAGTGGCAAATGGCCCCAGGCTGCCAAAGTCGCAGAACGCATTCGGGAAATCCTAGACCAGCCCAAACAAGAACCCCCTAAGTCCGTAACGTCCCAGTCCAAACCTAGACGCAAAAAGCTCAGAAAAAGGAAGCTTCGCAAAACCAACAGGTCCACCAAACCCAACTCCAAGAGAAGGGCCAAAAAGACTGTTTCTGATCAAGAAGACATTGTAGTCACTTCCAACCCTAAGTTCCAAGTATTTAACAGACAACCTGAAGAAAAGTCCTCTGAACTAGAGTCCCCTGCTTTTCCTGAAAGCTTCAAAGAAGAAACCTACTCTCCTCAGTACCTAGAAAACCAAAAACCTAGCAAAGGACAGTTTGTTTTTGACAAAACTTCTAGTGAGAGTTCTGGCGAGGAAACAGACCCAAAAGAAGGAACTGCAAAGTCCCAAGAAAGTGAGCAACCCAACCACTCTAACTTTGACCTTAGTCTAGGCAACCAAGAGTTCAACTCTGACAAAGTCCAGAAACTCATCCAAGACTCCTTAAAACCTGACGAAAGCAGTGGCTACTCTTCTTACGAAGAAGACTTTCCCGAAAAAAATCTAGAAAAAGTGCTGGACCAGCAAAGTTCACAGTCAGAACCAAGCGACTACGAAAACGAATTTGAAGAGTTAGAAAAAGAAGAGGAACCTAAAGACTCCCAAAACTCAGAAGAGCCTCCTAAATCCCCAACACCTCAAGAACCTCAAGAACCTCCTGAAGAAAAACAATCAGAAGAAAGCTACAAAAGCGAACCATTTGATGCAGAAAACGAGTCCGACTACTCTTCTTCTGAAGAGAGTGCTGAAGAAAAACCCAAAAGGGAAGTTACTAAGAGTTACGACCTTACCTTGCCAGTTAACCAAGTTTCTAACAAGAAAATAACCTACCAAAACAAAACTTCAGAAACTTCAGAGTTCTTTTTGTGGTCAAGTGAACCACAAAAAATGGGACTTAAGGACAACATTGTTGTGATCCAGCCTGAGCAAAAGGGGAAGTTCCAACTTAGGTTCAACGAAGTGAACCTCCCTCACGACCAAACTTACTACTTGTATGTGGACAGGAACGGAGAACCTTGGGAGTGCATTCAACTCAACATCACTTACCAGTAACTGTTTAATATTATTTAAGAATTAGGTTTTTCCTGGACCCAAATGCTAATGAGTTCTTTGGGAGTAAAGGTCTTCCTGAAGGTCGAAACAGGGTCAGGGCTGGAAACTTGTTTCTTCTGTGTTTTTTTGTCCTTCTCGATTTGCCACTGTGTGTTAAAGGTGTCTATCACAAAAGCCACCATCAAGTTCAAAGCAATTAAAACGGCCAGGAAGTAGTAAGTAATAAAGTAAAACTTCCAGTAGCCAGATGTTAACTTAGTAAGCATCTGCACAGTCACCCACCAATTATTAACAACCAGTAACTCAAACAGAGTCAAGAGTCCACTTCCGAAGTCATTGAAGTTGTTGTGCACGTAGCCAAAAGGAATACTTGGGTCTGAGTAAATTAAGGGATTCTCTGGGTAAACAAGCCCTCCAAAGACTTCTATCGCTAACAGGTTAAACAAGTAAAACACCACTGTCATAACCCCAAGCAAAGTCCCGAAAATAGGCAGTAAGCTAAAAAAAGTTCTGAAGATTATTGAGTACTCTTTGACTTGGCCGATGAGTTTCAAAACCCTAAGCAGTCTCAACACAGTGAGGTACTTCATGTACTCGTAGTTGTTGTAACCGTCTTGAGAAAAGTAAACAACTAGCATAACTCCGCAAGTTATGTTCAAAAGAGTGTCCAGCACATTAAGCATTTGTCTAAAGTACACTGAAGGTCCAAAAGTAAGGATCTTCAAAACCATTTCTGAAAAGTATATGCCCAAGTATACTAGTTGCAAGTATACCCACCAAGTCTTTAAGTAGTAGTTAAACATATCGTCGAGAAGCTCAGCCAAAAGGTTACTTGCACTGACAATATTGATGGCTGCCTCGAAGTAGTTGCTTTCCAGAACTCTGCGCAACTTACCAAAGAAATTGCCTTCTCTGTAGCAGTTAGGAAAGTTCTTCATAAAGAAGTGAGGCGACTGGGGCTTTTCAATTCCAACAATGTTAAGCACGTTGAAGAGCTGTTCAAACTCCTCTCGAGTGATCACTCCGTTCTGGTGAAAGTCAAGCAACTCAAAAACTTCTAAGTACTGCTGTTTTTCTATATTCAAGTCTTGACTTAGACCATCCAGCAACTCGTAAAGAGTGACTGAGTCTATAAAGCCCTTCTGGTTCTCGTCAAGAATCAAAAACGCGTTCTCCAAAAAGTTGCTTCTTACAGCCACAAAGTTCTCTGCAATTCTTTCAATTTCACTGCGGTAGTTGTTGTAAAACACAGCAAGCACCAAGTTCATCAGAAAAAACAACCCCAAAATCAAGTAAATAATGAAAAACAAAGCATACCACCTACTTTGGGCGTAAGCAGGTAGCATGATGTCAGGGAAGTTAGAAGTGGTCAGCAGCACCAGCATGTTCCAAAAACTGTCCTCTAGAGAACTGAAGTAAGTTTCTCCCTCAGCTGTTCCTTTGAACAAAACTAACCCCAAATACCCAAAAAAGACTACCTGCACTGCCAACAAAAAGGCTATAGAAACGGCTTCTTTGATAGACTCGTATATTCTTTTGCAACACTCCCTTACAGACCTTACAAACAACACAAAAACCAAGGGCCGAATGAATTGAGCTACGTAAGTCCTTCCTTGAGTAACTATTACAACAATGTTGTCTGCAACTGCTGCTAAACACCCTGCCAGTAACAAGTACTTCCTGAGTCGGGAAGTTTTGCTTTCTTGGACAAAACTGTGCCTGAACAGCACCATTGCTAAAATGAACCCTAAACAAACTAATTCAACAAGATGCAAAACGCGCTGGGGGAGCTTGGGAATGTTTGACCAAGGGACTCCCACCTGCTGACCGTTTGGAAGTTCTACTTTACAGCTGAACCAAAAAGAGTTGTCTCTGCACCAACTAGGCTTTTCAAAAAAAGACAAACTCAAGTAAACAAGCATCACCAACACCTTTAACCAGTGCAACTTGTGGTAGACTTTCCTGCGCTTTTTGCTTTGTTCGTTTGCTTTGAGACGGTTTTGTCCCTTTATGGCATTCTTCACAAAGTTTGCTGCCAAAGACACTCTTTGATCCTTCGTGGAAGTTTCCATATATAATATGGGTTGTTGTTCTGCTAAAAACAAACCCAAAGTAGTTGAGCCTAGTTCTCCAATTGTAGTTAAGGACGAAGAAGGCAACAGCCGAGTTATTTCAGGCCACAACCTTTCCCAAGTGATTTCTCAAATCCAACAAGAACGACCTGAAGAAAGGTTTGAACTTAGTTACTTAGACCCTGAAGGAGGGCAAGTACCCATAACTACTCAGGAAGAATTTGACAAGGTCATGAGTAACTCCAAAAACAAACTTAGTTTGCTAGTTAGAAGTGTAGGTGCTCCTCTAAGTTACTTGCAGAACAAAATCTACAGGAAAAGACTAGAAACTGAAGAGTACCTTCAAGAGTACCCTGAGGAGTACCTAGAAGAAACTTCTTTGCAGCAAGAAGAGTCCATTGATCGGAACTTCGACGTTTTTGACGACTACGTTTGTAGAGTCTTTGACGGGTTTTTGAAAGTTTTGAATGTAAGGAGTTTGAAGTTTTCTAGGTACAACCACCCTTTGTACGACAGGTCCAGCCGGGTAGTTGTACTTTCAAACACTGACTTAATAATAACAGGTGGGTCCAAAAAGCCCTACAGTGCTATGCAGGTTACTCTTGCTACAGGCAAAGTCACCCACTTGCACTCCATGCCTACACCAAGGGCAGACCACGCAAGTGTAGTTCTTGATGACAAAGTTTACGTATTTGGAGGTAGAGACAATGCACCACTGGCTGCCTGCGAAGTCCTTAAGGACGGAAACTGGCAATTGCTTCCTGCTTTGAACTATGCAAGGTTCGGACACTCGGCCACTACTATGGGGCACAGAATTTACGTAGTAGGAGGCATGCGCGAAGACACTATAGAAATGCTGGAGTCAGACTACTGGGAATTGCTACAAGTTAAACTCTACACTGGAGTTTTTGGGTGTGGAGTAGTAAGTGTTTCACAGGAAGATATCTTAGTCTTTGGGGGCAGCAGTTCTCTTTGCAGTGAAAGAGTTTGGAAAGTGAATGTTTCTGAAAACACAATTGAAAACAAAGGAGAACTGCCTAAGTATGACTCTTTCAACAGCCAAGGTTACAAAAGCGGAGGCAAGTTTTTGTTTATGGGAGCTAGTTCGTGCTTTTCGCTAGATCTGAAAACTTTTCACTGGGAACTGCTATGCAATAATTAACTCTTCCTCATTAAAATTATAAATTTTATGGATTCAAAGCCAAACTGCACAAACTACACCCTAAAACCCACCCTAACTAGAGTTCCTGGACTGTTAACTCTGGGGAGTTTTACTCCATCTTTGAAACTCCCCGTCTCCGCAAAACTCTTAATCTAAACTCTTAAACAGACCAAAATGTCTGGTTATAATATTAAAATGGAAGGAGACTACAAAGTTGCTGACATGAGTTTGGCTGAGTGGGGACGCAAAGAACTCACCATTGCTGAAGTGGAAATGCCAGGCTTGATGAACACCCGTGCTGAATATGGTCCTAAGCAACCATTGGCAGGAACCAAAATCTCAGGATCCTTGCACATGACCATTCAAACCGGTGTGCTTATTGAAACCTTGAAAGCACTCGGAGCCGAAGTCAGGTGGTGCTCTTGCAACATCTACTCTACCCAAGACCATGCTGCTGCTGCTATTGTAGCTGCCAACACCGCTAAAGTTTTTGCTTGGAAAGGAGAAACCCTTGAAGAGTACTGGGAATGCACTGACAACGCCATCACCTGGCCTGGCGGAGACGGACCTGACCTCATTGTAGACGACGGTGGAGACATGACCCTACTTGTCCACGAAGGAGTTAAGTGGGAAATTGAATTCGAAAAAACAGGCAACCTTCCTGAACCCGAAAAGGAAACCAACGAAGAGTTCAAGTGCGTTCTCACTATCATCAAAAAGAACTTACAGAGCAACCCTCGCAAGTGGCGCAACATTGCTGAGAGGTGCAAGGGAGTTTCTGAAGAAACTACTACTGGTGTGTTGCGCCTCTACGAGCGTGAGCGGGAAGGCTCTTTGCTCTTCCCTGCCATCAACGTCAACGACTCAGTAACCAAGAGCAAGTTTGACAACGTGTACGGATGCCGCCACTCCCTTCCTGATGGAATCATGAGAGCCACTGACGTAATGATTGCCGGAAAAGAAGTAGTTATCTGCGGTTTCGGAGACGTAGGCAAGGGTTCTGCTGCTGCCATGAGGGCCTGTGGAGCTAGAGTCATCGTCACTGAAGTCGACCCTATCTGTGCCCTCCAAGCCACTATGGAAGGCTACACTGTTGCTAGGCTAGAAACTGTTGTGTCTCACGCTGACATTTTCATCACTACTACTGGAAACAAAGACATCATTATGGCCCACCACATGCAGAAAATGAAGAACAACGCGATTGTTGGAAACATCGGTCACTTCGACAACGAAATCGACATGGCTGGCCTTGAAAAGGTCCCAGGCATCAAGTGCGAAAACATCAAACCCCAGGTTGACAGATACGTCTTCGAAGACGGCCACGGAATAATTGTGCTGGCTTCTGGAAGACTTTTGAACTTGGGATGTGCCACTGGACACCCTAGTTTCGTGATGTCTTGCTCCTTCACAAACCAAGCCCTCGCCCAAATCGACCTTTGGAGACACAAAGACGACGGCAAATACGAAAAGAAGGTCTACACACTCCCCAAGGAATTGGACGAGCACGTAGCTAGACTCCACCTTCCTGCTCTTCAGGCTGAGCTCACTATTCTCTCCAAAGACCAGGCTGACTACATTGGAGTTAACGTCAACGGGCCCTTCAAGAAGACCGAATATAGGTATTAAGCTAATTCCTTCCATTTAATTTGCCATTACTTAACTGTAAGGTCGTCGTTGTAGTAGAGGTGAACAGCTGGGATGTAGAAGTCTTCGTCAATGCCTAGTTTCTTGTACTCTTCAGTGTCATCGTTGATTCCGTTTTCTTCCAGAGTCAACTCCATGTCTAAAGGCCTGCCCAGGCGTTTCCAGGTGTAACTCCCAGCGTGTTCGTTAAGCTGCAAGTACCGGTCTAGAATTTCTTCAAGTAGTTCTTCACTAGCTACTTGGATAATGTCATCTTGTTTACTGAGCATGTTGATGAGTCGCAGTTTGCGGGTCTTTTGTGTTAGCTTGCCAATGCAGTACTTTTCTTTGTCCTTCCACCAAGGCACACTGAAACTCATGTCAAACGAAGCCGAAGGGTCCACAGGAGGCACGTGGAGGTACCTTCCCCAGGGACAATAAACTGCTTCCAAGTTAGAGTGCGGGTCTATGAAAGTTTTAGGCTCTTTAGTTTTTGAGTCAAACCAGTGCGAAATGTCAGTCCCAGCTGCTTGGATAATAGGCTGGCACAGTGGGTCTCCTAAGTAACAGTTACCTCTGTACTCGTGCAGTAAAGGAGTCAAATCATACACTTCGTTGAAAAAAGACACCCAGCAGTCGTATGCTGTGTTGTGGACCTCCACGTCAGCAGGAATGTAGTACCTTCTTTTCTTGTACTGTTTGGGAATCCACTTTCCTTCTTCGCTCATTTTGATTATAGTGTAATTATTTAATTTGGAGTTTGGGCTGGGTCTTGCTTTTCGAAAGGAACTCCCCTCTGTTGAGTTGGACTAGTTTAGAAGCAATTCCTTGGTTAGGAGATCCTACACTTTCAAGAGCTTTCACCCAGTCCCTAGAAAACCCATGCCCAGGAGCCTTACTCAGCATTTCTATTAACTGCCCTTTTTTCACTTGGGGGTTTTCGGTCTTTTTGGGCCTGTTGCGAGTTCGGTTTGTAAAGGCTTTACTCGAACGACTTACTACAGAGCGGGCCTGTTCGTGGGGCTGCAGGGGTTTTTCCCAAGTAGGGGCTTCTTTTCCCAAGAAGTGCTGGAACTTTTTAGAAGCTTCTTGAAGGCGTAGTTGGAGTTGGAGTTTTTCGCGTTCTTTTTCTTTCAGAAGTCGGCTTTTCTGGGAAGCTTCTACTTCGAGTTTGCGCAGTTGTGCACGCATTTGCTGGTTGGCCTCTGCAGGGGTGAGTTGGTTGGGACAGTTTTCTTTAGAGCTGATTTCTTCAATTATGCTGTCAAGTTCTTGTTGGAGTTGTTCTTGTTCTTGGAGTTCAGAGTCGCGTTCTTGTTGCAGAGTTTGGCAAAAATCAATTAACTCCTGGACTTTAGTTTTGCCAGTTTCGTCGTGTTTCTTAGCTAGTTTGGTTTTGCTCCGGTTTAGTTGTTCTTTCAGTGACTCGATTTCTTTTTCCTTACTAGGAATGATGGACTCTAACTCCTTGATCCGTGACTTGATTTTGTCTTCATGGGAAAGAGAGTTAGTGATGTTGGCGTACTCTTTGCGCAGTTCGTTGCGGGTGTTTTCGATTCCTTCAAGGGTGTTTTTGAGGTGTTTGTTTTGGGACTTCACTTGGATCACTTTCTTTTTGAGGAAGTAAAGTTTAGGGTTTTGTTCTTTAAGGGCTTCTAAAGACATTTCTTGTTTCCCCCTCACAAGTGCTTCGTAGTGTTCGCGCAAGTCCTGGTTTTCCTGGAGAAGTTCTTGGTACCTTTGCTTCAGTTCTTGGGTTTCAGGAGCTTCTTCAGTCTGTCTGTGCTTGAGACAGTCCAGTTCAACTTGGAGTTTTCTGTGAGTGTCTTTTTCTTCCAGGATTTCACTGTTGAGTCGAGTGATTTCTTCCTGACACTCACTGACCTGCTTATCTTTTTGCTGAGCTTGGTAAGCATCTTCTTGAGGCTGGGGCTCCATGGCATTTTCCAACCGGGTCTTCAAAATGTACACTTGCTGCTGCATAGCCTCCAGAGTGCTTTTGTACTGCGCCAAAAGTTCGTTTTGATCCATTTAATTATAAGAATCATGGCTAGGTTTTGTAAGAAATTTAAATAACTGAATTCATACTTATAAAAATGAGTTTGGAGCTGCAGTCTTGCTTAACTTGTAACACCAGTCCTATCACTAACTTCAACAGTGAAACCATTGCCTTCGCAGCAGCCAACAGTGTGGTACTGTGGAGCACTGCTTACAACCGGAAGGAAGTTATTTGGCACGGACCCATCACTACATGTGCCGCCAAAGCCGAGTCACTTGCAATTGGAGAAGAAGGGCTAAACCCCAAAATTGCTATTTACAAGAACAAACGCCAAGTAACCAAACTTGAAGGAGGAGCCTCCATGATGTACTCTGCCTTAGCCTGGGATTCTTCACGGTTAGTATCCGTGGGAGACTACCCCAAGTTCCAACTCAAAGTTTGGGAAGGCGAAACTTGCCTAGCAACTGAAGACCTGCTCCAAGAACCTACCAAAGTAATATGCAGGGATGCTGTTTTGCTTTTGATGAAGCACGAAATCAAACTACTCCGTGTTTACAAAGGGTTCCAAATTCCTTACTCAAACGCAAATGAACTTCGCGAAAAGTGGAGGTCCAGCATTTCCAAGTACGACTTAAAAGACTCAGTGCCCCTTGATGCTACCTTTGACAAGTACAACAACATTTACGTGTCGACCAATGCTGGAGAACTACTAGTTCTTTCTATGGACTTAAAGAACCTAATAGCAGTTGAAAACTACGACTTCAACATCTTGTCGATGGCCCTCACTCACAGGTACTTAGTAGTGGCAACCACTGAGTCCAAAATACAGTGGCTTAACATCTACATTCCTCCGCAAGAAGAAGACCCCAGACTTGAAAAGGACCTTAACTTCAAGCCCCAAAAAGAACTGTTGCTCGAAGAAAGTCAGCAAATTGTGCAAATGCTCTACACAGAAGACATGCTCCGACTAGTCTTGGTAAGTGCCCGGGGCAAACTTCAAGTCCTCCACCAGTCTGCAGACCCCGACTTCGACGTAGAAGACGAAGAAGAAGAACAAGAAGACGAAGAACTCAACGAAGACGCAGACTACGAAGACCAGCCCCGCAAACTCAAAGTCCTCAACTTGGTTCCTCAAGTTCTGGGTCAGTTCCACGTTGAGAACCTTAAAGCTGCAGTGCCTTTGGGGGAGTCTTCCCAAGTTGCTACAATAGCTGAAGACTTGCGTGTTTGGGAAGTTGTGACTGGAGAAAACCTTTTCAATTACCCACCTCTAGAAGCTGTTTTTACTAGCTTAGACTCAAACTTTGCAGGGACTTTGATAGCTGTAGGGAGTTCAGCTGGGGTAGTGCGTATGTTCGACGTTGCAAACAGAATGTTTCCCAGACTGTTGGTGGTGCACAAGATCCTAGAAAGCCCTATTACCCAAGTACTGTTTGGAAGCGACCAAAAGTTAATAGCCTGTGCCTCTGATGCAAGCAACCAAATCTACTTTTTAGAAACTAGTAAGTTCCGAGTGATTGGACATGTGCAAATGGAAGAAAATGTAATTAGCATGTGTTGGAGCAAAAACTATGTTCTGGCTCTGCTCCGAAATGGACTCTTGGCTTACTTCGAAGCCCCACGCCCTGAAGAACCCTCTAAGTTAGAACCTTTGCAAGTCCAAGTTAAGTTCAGGTACATCGAAGGTAAACAAGTTGCTGCCAGCCAAACCCAAGTNTACGTTGCAGGGGCTTCCAAACAAGTTTACATTTACGAGTTCCCCTCTCAGTCTTTGTCTGAAATAGACATGCGAAAGAGTCCACCTCAGCCCTACGACAACCTTCCAGCACACGAAATAATGACTAAGAGTCTAGTGGTTTCTTCGGACAACAGGTACTTAGCTGTGGGCTCCAAGGACGGAAGTTTGAAACTCATAGACTTGGTTTCTCAAAACTCAGAAGTTAAACTAGCACACAGCAGTGTGGAGTGGTTGCGTTTCTCAAACGACTCTGGGCTTTTGTTGAGTGCTGGGAAAGAAAGGGACTTTTTTTGCTGGAACTTAGGAGAGAAACCTCTTGAAAAGCCTTTGACTTTAGAACTGGAAGAAGACCCCTCTTTGGCTTCGTTCCAAGAAACTGAAGACTCCCAAGACAACCAACTAACTCTGGCTTCAGAACTTTTGAGAAGAAACTTAGAAAAAGAAGAGGCCAAACAAGTTGCTGAAGTCAAACAAAACCTAAAAGACAAACTAGTTGGCATCCAGGAAAAACTAAAAACCATGCTAGACATGAACGAAAAGGTCCCTGAACTTGAGAAACTCGATAGGGACGAGTTTGTGCTGGATTTGGCCAAAAAACAAGAAATTGAACAACAAGGACAACTTGCTGCAGACGCTTTGAGGGAAAAGGCAAAACGAGAGAACTTGAGGAAAGAAATTCTAAAAGAAAGAATCAAGCACAAAACAATCAACGCTATGCAAGTGAACTCGAAAGTGATTGCAAGTCTGAACAGTAAGTTCGAAGTGTACAACTTCACTTTGAGGAAACTAAGCAAGCAAGAAGAAAACATCTGGAATAAAGTGAAGGCTCTGAGACTCATGGAGTTCAGAGAACAAAAGTTGCGCCAGGAAAAAGGAATTTCAGACCCTATCAAACCTGAGCAGTTCCAAGTAGACTGGATCATCGGAATAAAGCCTGAAGAGTGGAAGAACCACCCCCTCCTCAAAGAACTCACCCAAAGAAGAGAAGCTGAAGCAAAAGAAAACGACCCTAAACTCTTGTTTGAGTGGGACTTGCTGTACAGCGGTCCCCAAGTTTACACCACTTCACGGAAAAGACTGCAAATATACCTTCTGCACATGCTTTGCCGTGCTTTCAAAGAAGGGTTCAACCTTGAGTTTGAGAAGTTAGAAAACCTGAAAGAAAAACAACTAGAAAGCATAGAAGAAAAGAACGCCTTAATTGCAGAGAAGCAACAAGAACTCAACACAGAAATAAACACTTTCAAGGCTGAGTCCCACCCTCTAGAAGACCCTCAAGAAATGCTTAAAGTGAGGGAAGAAGAAATTACAGTGGAGAAGTACCTCACTAAAGAAGAAAAAGTAGCCCTTGAAGAGAAACGCCGCAAAGAAGAAGAACGACTCAGACTGCTGAACTCAGACGACTCTAAAAAACAAGCACTCTACAACATGATGTGGGGCACCATTGAAAACAAAAGCACCAAGTGGTCCATGCTGGACAAAGAACTTGTGAGGGAAGAGTGGATGGACACCTTGACTCTGCAGGAAATGACTGAAGAACAACGCCAAAAACTCAAAGAGTTCGAAGAAAAACAAAAAAAACTTGAAGAAGACAAAGAAAAACTCCGCAAAATCCTAGAAGGCGAACTCAAGAAACTCCAAAACGAAGTTGTGGAAATCCACAAAAACTTCGACGAGAAACTAGAAGAGTTGTTTTTGCTGAGACTCAACACTGAGTACGAAGTTTACCAAATGGAGTTAATGATTGCCAGACTCACGCTAAGCATCATTGGAGACTCCAAGAAGAAAAACGACGTCTCCGAGATGCAAACTCAAAAAGCCAAGTGGGAAAAAGTCCACTCTGAAAAAGAAAACGAACTCAGCGAAATCAAAGAACACATAGAACGACTCAGGAACAAAGCTGGAAGCCGTTCTGAAGATGCCAAAAACATCGAAAACAACTTTAAGCAAACACTGCGCAAAGACTACCCTAACTTCTCAGAACGTGACAGGGCAATGTCCCTTCTCAGAGAAGGAGTGGACAAAAGGTCCTCTATCTCGAAGTCCCAAAACTTAGTAGAAGTCGACAAAAAGATCAACTCACTCAACCCCCTCGACCCCTTCACTCCCTACATGAAGAAAAAGATCCTCCAAAATGCACCTGCCCCTCCTCCCAGAGAAATCGACCCTTCCGACAAAGCTTCATTTCCCCCTGCAATTGGCGAAATGCTTGAAAAAGAAAGGAAGAAGAAGGTAGCCTACGAAAAGGAAATCAGGGAGTATGAAAAGTACGCTTCAGAAGTTGAGTTCCACAAGTCCTGGATTGAAGAGAAGTCCAACAAAGCAAAAAGCAAAGTCTCTCAGTCCCAAGAGAAACTTGCTGAGTTCGAGTCTGCAGCTGAAAAGCAACTCTACAACACTGACTTGTTGCTTTCTATGAAGCAAGAAATCCTAGAAGTTGCTCAAATGCCAGTGGTGACTGACTACTCAGACGCCATCCTAATCAACACTGACGTCGTGGAAACCCGCAACCGGTCCATAAAAGACATTGGCTCCCAAAAAGTAGAAATTCTGCGCAAAATTGCAGAGTCCAAGATCCTGTTCACAAAGGTACAGTGGGAAGAACAACTACTCAAACTGGAAACTGAGGACTTCATTGAAAGCGAAGGAGACCTTAAGATGCTTAAAATCGACAAAAGAATCCAAAACATCCTTTCTGGAAGAGGCCTTGACGAAAACCAACAACTTGCAGAACGAATGCGCATCCAGATCGAAACTCTCAACTCCAACACTGAAAACAGAGTGAGACAACTCAGGGAAAAAAGAATGAACCTCCAGAAGTCCATTGAAGAACTCAGAAGGGACAACGAAGTCCTTGACAACGAAGTCTACGAAATGAAAAAACAAGAAGAACAAAGAGAACAACTCATACAACTCAGAGGAGCCATTTCTGACCAAGCCCGAGACGACCCCAGAGGCAAGTTCAAGCAAGTCTCCAACATCAGGAGAATGATGGACACTATCGAACAGTACAGAGAAGAAATGGAGTTCCTCAACGACGAACTCGACCGTCTCAGGGCCAAAACCTTCCCTTCCTTTGCCCACTTGCAACCCTACCCCGAACTCCCTGATGAAGTTTAATAGTTACATAAAGTTACAAATTTCCTTCACTATACTTTTTGGAAGGCCTTTGTACTTAGTTTTGGGATGCAACCAAAGCAACTTCTTCCAGTCGTGCCAGGGGTGCTTAGCCCAAGGTCCATGTTTTTCGTAGTAAGACAGCATTTTTTCGCAGAAAGAGTTCCTAATGAATGCAATACCTTTAGGAGTCACTCCTGCTGCTGACTTTTTGGAAACGTTGGCACCTTTGAGACACAGGTACTCAGCTATGTCCGTTGCTTTTCTAGATCCACTCCAAGCACACTTGTGCAGGCAGGTTTCTCCGTCTAAGTCTTCGTGGTTAACATCAACCTTGCACTCTTCTACCAAAAACCTCACGACTTCGCTTTGTTCACACACACATGCTAGCATTAAAGGACTCCATAAGTTGTCATTGACTGGTTTCTCTTTGAAGTAAGGTCTTTTGTCCAGGAACTCAACCAAGCCAGGAATGTCTCCTCTTTGCACCAAAGCTGAAAAGTGGTTAGATGGCGAATATGGTTTACTGGAACTTTTACCCATTTAGGTTTAAAATTGCATATTACTTTACAAAACAGTCTAAGTTCACCGTAGTTTCTTTGTAGGAAAAGGTCTTTTAACTATCATTCTGATTGGAGGAAGTTTTTTTTGAGTTAGCATTTGTTGCAGTCTGTTGTGGAGTTCAAGAGGTTCGAGTTTTTTGCGACTCAGCAGTTTAGGTTCTGTAAGGAGCAAGTTGGGCGAAGGACTTGCAGTGGAGTTAAAAAAAATTTGTTGTGTTCTTTTTTTGGGACTTGGCGAACTAAGTGTGCAGTAGGGTGAGTTGCATTTCTGGGAGTAACTACTGAGTCTTTCACCGCATTTGCAAAAAAGTCTTTTTTGGTTTTCTAGTCTGTCTATTCTGAGAATTTGGGGAGTCAAGCGTGGGTTTAAGTAGTATTTGGGTTTATAATCAGACTCCAAGTTAGGGTGCAAGTTTACCTTTTTGCATGAAGCTTGGATTCTAGTTGGGGAGTTAGACTTAGTGATGCACTTTCTTGGAACTCTCAAATTCTTGGAAATTGAAACTCTTAAGTTTTCCCGTGGGTATATTTCCCAGCCCTCCAAGTCATCTGCTTGGTTCCCTCTGCTCACTAGAGTGCATTTCCTTTCAAAGCTGTGTTCTAGCATAATTTATTATTGAAAGAGTAACTTAATGGTTAAAGTCCAGTCTAAAACCAAACTTAAAGTCGTTGATTGAATTCGAAGAAACTTTTTTGGCGTCTACTTGGGAGGCTACTGTGATGCCCAGGGAATCACTGAGTTGTTTTTGGTAAGCCACTGACACTATTCCGTTAGTAGCTACTTTCCCTTTGAGCTTGGTGGACTCGTCTATTTTGTAGTCACCCCCGAATTCAACAGAGGTCGTTTTGTTGTGGGCGTTGAAAGAAACTGAACTGCCTATGTGGGTTTTCGAGTCTAGTTTTTGATAGTAAGAAACCAAAACATCTCCAAGCTCCAGAATTTCTGGGTTTTTACTCAGGTGCTTGACCACTATTTTCCTGTGCTTGCGGAACCAGTACAAAGCAGCGTTGTAAGTTGTGAGTTTTTGAGAATTGAGGTCAAACTTAGTGTCCACCGCAAGCCCGTACTCAGGGTACCCTAATGTCAAAGCACCTTTGAGGGTAAGTGGGGAGTCTGAAATACTGAGTTTTCCACGCGCGTTGGGGTGGCAGTACTCCAAAAACCCTGAATTTTCAAGTTTCTGAGTAGGCCGGGTCAACTGGGATTCAGCCCCCAACTTGAGTTCCTTTGCCAAAGCTTCAGGCACGTACTCAATTGAGTAGTTGAAGACACCCTCTGTACTTCGTTTGAACTTAAAAACACTAGTGTTTCGTTTGTACTCTATAGAACTTGAACCTGCCACTAGCAAGTTCTTTGAAGGGCCAGAAGACTGAGAACCACGTGCTTTGAAGCAAAACTCAGGTTTTTGGACTTTGAAGTAAGCCATAGCTAAGGCTCCGAAGCAGTAGTTCTTTTTCAAAAGGTCTTCTTGTTTCCTGGTGAGTCCACTGAAGCTTTCAAGTTTTGCCATTGGTTAGTTAGAATTATTATGCATGTCAGTGCGATTGGAATTTAATCAAGAAATGACTTGATTCCAAGTGGGTTCAGTACTTGGAACAAAAGCCACTCTCATGTGCGGTGTTCATCATTTTTATTATTATAAACCCCCTTTAAAACCATATTTACGCGCAAATGAAACAAACGCTAATATCTAAGCACTACACATCAACCAAGCCTGACCCCTACACTCTCAAGCGCAAAAGAGTTCCAGACGACTCTGCGGAAGGCACTAAAAAAAAGGCTCCTAACTTGCCCAAGCACCAAGCTAAACCAATTGCAAAGGGAAAACTAAGGGTAAAAGAAATGCTCCAGTCACTGACTAAAGTCCCTCCACTTTCATCCAGCACTCAAGAGTTACTTAGCACTATCAAACCCAACTCTGAAAATCCCACCAAAAAGGCAGAAGAAATCCTTAACTCAAAGCCCGCCAAAGACAAATTTGCTAGCTTGTTGAGTCCAGAAAGAGGCTTGGTTCTTCCCTACTCCTATAAAAGACTCTTGGCAGTCTTCGAAGCGAACGACTCCACTTTGAATTTTGCCAAGTTCAGAAGGATTCCCTGCACCTTCGAAAACATAAAGGCGGGAATAGAAGAAACCCATAAAATTCGCTACGAGCTTTCCCAGTTAAAGCAAATTTTGTATGTCATGCCTAGTTCTTACCAAGTTTATTGGGTTCCCAAAAACTCGCTTGAGTTCCAACTCACCCTTGACTTCCCTCCCCAACTCCCAAAAGTCCACTCCCAGGTTGCCAAAAGTGACTTGGACTCCCGGAAGTCTGACTTCCGAAACAACTTAATTACCTTAGCTAAGCACCATCACCAAGAGTTCCTCCAAACCAAAGGACTAGTTCTCAATTCAAACAACCTTAACTCCTGGCACCCAGAATTCGATCCCAACTCCTTAAAAACTCTTCCAGAAGCAGAACTTCCCCAAAAACCCCAGCCCAAAAAGAAAATCCCTGACGTTTTTGACACACCTCCTAAAAAAGTGCCCGAAACCCTCCAGGAAACTCCCAAACCTAACACTTCCCAGATCAAAGGACTCTCTCCTTTCATAGCAGATCAGGTCAGGGCAAGAGCTATGGACACCAAAATCAAACAAATGCAAACACTTGACTCCCAAACTATAGCCAATCACGCCTACTCCCAAAAGCTCTGTGCTCTTTGTGAGGTTTTGAGGGCCTTGTTCAACTCCCAAAGAACTCCAAGTATATTCCTTAAAAACTTGCTGAAGAAACTTGAAGGCAACCAAAACCTACCTAACTCCAAACAAGTCACAGAGAGTTATCTGCGGGACTTAATCTCTATGTTTCCTGATTGGCTAGTTAGCATCCAAACTAACTCTGGTGAAGTCATTAGAATGAACAGGCAATCAAACTTCACTTTAAGCGAACAGAAGGAATTCATACTAAGCAAATATAATTAAGCATGCTTATTTACAACTACTCTAAGTAACCAATCTTCTTGTCTAAGAATCTAGAAAACTTTCCGCTGACTATCCAGATGTAGTGTGCAAATACGATTCCACTAATTAGGTCAATTGTGTAATGTCCCCTCAGAACCACCATCACGAAAAACTCAAACACAATGCTGAACACAGAAACCCAGGCCAGCAAGTAGTTTTTTGCTTTGTGGTTTTCTAAGGCACAAAAAGTAACAACACCCAGGTGGCCTGAGTAAAAGAAATCCGAAGTCAGGGCATAAGAAACAGTCAAGGAAGGAAAGGGCGGACGGTCCCAAGCAAGTCCTTCTGGGAACTTCATCAAGAACAAACCCTGAATCACGGCCCTGAACCCGTAAAAACTCACTAAAAACACAAGCTCCCTACAGGACTTCCCAAACATCACATACCTCACTGCAAAGCTCAACAACAAAAAGTCTACTATCATCGAAGAAGATATAAGTAAACTGTGTCTTGCGTAGGCATTCTCTGCAAAGTAAGTGTTCAAAGGAGCTGAAACTTCGTGCAAAGCGTCCCAGTAGCACGTTTCAATGGACTCTTGTGGCAGTGCCACACCAGTTATCGCGTTTGCACAAGCGCCTAGGGCCAGAACACTAACAAATCCCAATCGGATCCCGAATAACAACTTTGAAGTTGTGTGTGAAAGGTTCTGGTACCTGAATTTTTCTTTCCAGTCTGAGTAAGTAAAGACCTTTGTTCCTGTCAGCAAGTGTCTGTTTGACATTTTTATTTATCTCAACTATAAAGGTTCTTAATTGAAGGTCTAACTAAGAAATCCACTCCGTAGACGTCTTGAGTCCTAGACTTTCCTTCCAAGAAGTACTCAGAAGTGCTCATTCCAATCATCCGCAAGTGCTGGCCCTTCTTCAGCATAGTAGTGTAAGTTTTTGTTCTCTTGTTTTCAAGAACTTTAAGTTCTTCTTCAAGTTCTTTTACCTTAAGTTTGTACCTTTTCCCAAAAGACTCTATATTGCTTTGGAGTTTCTCTAGCTTCTTCTGTCTAGCTTGGTACGTTTTGTTCAGAATGCTGGGTCTCTCTGGCCCAACTAATTGCTTCAACTTTGAGTACTGGGCTTCTAGTTCTTTAATCTTTAAGTCGGTCTTTTCTTTCGACTCTTGGTTTTTCTCTAACTGTAGTTTAATTTTCTGAATACTGTTTTTGTATCTAACTAATTCACTAGTAAGTACTTTTTCGCCTGAGTGGGTTTCTTTCCTTTGCTTGGGAGTAGCTGCAAGTTCTTTGTTGAGTCTTTCATTTATTTTCATTAAGTTTTGGAGTTTACTTTCTTGTTGTTTTACTTTCAACTCCAAAGAGTAACTCCCAGGAGACTCTAGTTGCTTGCACAGTTTCTCCTTTAAGTGTTGCCTTTCGTTGTCTAGTAAATCCAGTTTCTTCAAAGCATTACTCAAAGTCGATGACTGCAGAAGTTGGGTTTGAGAAGATGGAGTTGGAGTTATTTGACTTTGAATGCTTCTAAACTTCTGAGTTAAGTCGTTAACTAAGCTTCGTAATTTAGAGTTTTGGAGTTTCAGAGAATCAATTATCCTAATTATTTCTTACTCGTTTTCCATTTATTACTAGTCATCAACTGTACTTGTCCATAATCAGGTTAGCTTCTCCAGCAAAGTTTTCTAGCTTTGACTTTTGTTCGTTTATTTCTTGTTGATGCAGCAATTGCTTTTCTGCAGCCACCTTACTGGCTTCTTCTTGAACTAGTTTCTTTTTGGCTTCCCTTTCTTCTTTAAGTTGGTTGAGTTCTTGCTCGTTGGCTTTTTGAGTTTCAAACTGTTCTAAATTAGATTCTTCTTTATGAGACTCTTCAGGCTTAGCTTGGTGTTCCGTAGCACCAAACCCTTCCAAAGGCACTTCTGATTTAGTACAGGTTTCTTGGTTGGCTTGCTTGACTGGTAAATCATTTTGAGTTTTTAGGTGCTTTTTACCCTTTAGGCCATCGGAATGCCTTTGAGGAGTGTAGCCATCCTTCAAAACGTTTGCAAACCCTGCAAGGACTTCAGGGGGCAGTTTTTGCTTAAGGTCTAATTGTTTACTTACTTCTTTGTTGTACAAGTAGGTTTTTGGGATCACTTGCTTGACCTTGGGAATTCTTAGAACTTCCGCAGCCCATTTCTTATAATTAGTTATGTACATTATTTATGTTGCTTATGATGCAGATAGGCGTAGACTCTGTTGTGTTGGTTCAGACAAGAATTCAACTCGTTCAACTTCCCTGAACACTTTTCTGGGTGTTCTGGGTTGTTGTTTAGGCACACTGTGTATGACTTTTGGTAGAACTCACACGGAGTTACAGGATTGAACATTTGGTGTTTGGTGTTCTGAGGGTGGATTCCTTTTTCTATGAATTGTCTTCTTTCAGCTACTCCTATGTCGTCTATGTGTTGTCCTTGTGCAACATGCACAGGGTCGTTTTCTGGAAACATAATGTTTTCTTTAGGTATATTCAGCTTGGCAGCTCTTTGTTCTGTTCTTTCTCTTTCTGATCTGTGCATTTTTATTACTTATAATGTAGGATTCTGGGGAGTCAACCTAACAATCATTTTCCCTTCGTTCTCGCCACTGAACAGCATGGCAAGAGCACGTGGTGCGTTTTCTATCCCTTCAATAATGTGCTCTTTGTACTTAATTCGGCCTTCTTGGACCCACTTCGAAAGTTCTTTTATAGCAAGTTCAAATCTGTTTTTGTAATCCCAAACAATAAACCCTTCCAAAGTTGCTGACTTCCGAGTGAGGAGACTACATAAAACTCACGGGTAATTGCGAATGCCTTGTGCTCTCCTTAAATTGTAGGAAGAAATAGCTCCGCAGAGAACTATTCTAGCGTGCCTGTTGATGTTTAAAAGAACTTGGTCTAGTAGTTTGTCTCCAACATTGTCTATGAAAATGTCAACTCCTTTCGGACAGCTTTCCGAAATGGCTTTTTCCAAATCAATCTCCGTTTTATAATTAATCACTGTGTCCACTGCTTGATTTTCAAGTAACCAAGAAGCTTTTTCGTGACTGCCTGTGATTCCAACCACATAGCACCCCTTCATCTTGGCGAGTTGACAAGCTATTGAACCTACAGCTCCCCCAGCTGTAGACACTAAAACAGTGTCGCGTCTAGAGGGTTTTGCCAAGTCAGTAATTACAAAGTAAGCTGTAAGTCCTGTTATCCCTAGAACTCCCAAGTATAGTTGAGGGTTTTCGTAAGAAGGCAGTTTAGTGAGTTCTTTGGCGTTGACTTTAGCAAATTCTTGCCAGCCCAAAAACCCACTCACATAGTTGTTGACTTTAAAGGCTGGGCTTCGAGAATTAACTACTATCCCCACTCCAATCCCTTTGACTAAACTTCCTATAGCCACAGGGTCTAGGTACGACCTTGCTCCTGAGATCCAAACTCTAATTGCAGGGTCAATTGATAGCCACTCCACCCTCACCAAAACTTCACCTCTCTTCAAAACCTGACTGATTGGCTCTTCCACTAACTGGAAGTCTTCCTTTTCTGGAACTCCAAAAGGCCTTCTAACTAGTATGATCTTTCTGTTCATTTATTATGCTAGGGTTGGTCAAACTAACTAGGTCCTTCAGGACCCTCCACTCACAACTAGCAGCCATACACAACTACCTGAAACTAGATGTTGAGACTTTGAAAGACTACCCCCCTCCTCTCGAAGAATTCAAGCTTATCTTAGAGACCCAGGAACGCTTGACCTACATAAAAACGATACTCAAGTACAGAAACAGTTGGAAACTCTTTGCCCACTCTGAAGAGTTCAAAGAAACCTACTTGAAAGAACTTGAGTTGCTTAGTTTAGAAAACAAGAAAGAACTCATTGCAAGTCTGCTTGAACTAGGAATCAGCAAAAAGGTTTTTCTTGAAAAGGACAACACAGTCATTCTAAACCACGTCAACCAAATCTCAAAGCTAGACTGGGGACTAATCAAAAAAGTAAGTCTTTTCATGAAAGTCAACAATTTTTACAATTGGGCACTTGTTGACAAAATCGCACAAAAGTGCCTTTCAGAAAAGCCCCAAATAAGCACTCTCGTTCTGTTTTTGCGCTGTACCTGGAAAAGCGGTCCAGTTAACTACGAGTTAGAACAAAACTTCAGAGAAAGAATTGCCCGTGAACTTAATTATGTTAGCAAAACTGATATTCCGCACACTTTAAATTTGCTTCTGCGTTCAGGAGTCAAGCACCAGATGTTCACTATCCTGAAGTTACTCAGCCAAGTAACTCCTGACTACATTGAATCTCTTAAATCCCACCAACTGCTTCTAGTGCTTTTTAGTCTTGTGAAATGCAGAAGGCACCAAATACAGGTTCCAGACAACCTCTTTGAAGTGATCAGTTGTCAAATCAAGGACTCAATCCACCAAAGGAACTCCAAACAGATCGACATTATTGCTAGGGGCTTCAGTGAAATCAACTTTAAAGACGGCCACCTGTACCACCAACTGAAACAAAAAGCAGAGTCTCTGGGCGACCCAAGTGAGTTCTTGCAGTACCTAATTGACTCAGTCGAGCCCTCAATTGAAACAATCTAAGTTTTAAGAAAAATGGGAAAAGTTTACCTGTCTTACATAGAAACATCTGAAATCTACGTGTGTGGTTACTGCGGAGTGCACCTTTCTTGCAAAGCAGATAGAATATCTAAGGACTTTTGGGCAGGCACAGGCAGAGCGTATTTGTACGATAAAGTTCACAACACCAGAATCGGAGAACCCCAAGAAAGAATGCTTAGGACTGGTTTGCACTGTGTAAGAGACTTGTTCTGCTTGAACTGTGCTTCGAAGCTCGGGTGGAAGTACGACTGGGCTCTGGAGTACAACCAAAAGTACAAAGAAGGCAAGTTTATTTTAGAAAGGAACTTAATCTCTAAAGCAGAATGGAAATCCTGAGTACTTAGTTTCCATAGTTGTAATTTAATAAGTATTATGGGCAACCAAGGATGGTAGTGTTTACTTAGGATGGAGCTCTTTGTAATTTTAGTATACGTAGCAATCTTTTTCATTGGGCTTTTCTCCCAGAGTCTATTTGAGTATGGTATACTTAGATGCAACTTCCAGTATAACATTTGGCTGTTGATATTCTCTGGAACAGGGATACTTTCAAGGGTTTTGCTGAAGTTGATTCTTTACTACTCACTGAACTTAAACTGCTTAGCATTAGTTGTTTACTGGTTAATGGTAGTCCTACTCTGCTTTATTGCCTGTTGGGGGGTAACCGGGCTTGTGTACTTTTCTCAACTCTTGGCCGACCATCAGCACTGTGGAAATGTTTTTGAAAGCTCAGCTTTGGGCTTTTCAATACTTGTTTCGCTAGTTTACTCTGTCATTTTAGCAAAGCAACTTACAAAGACCTACAGATTGCTAGTATGGTATATTTAGAGGTACCTCAGGCGCAATTCAGCCTTAAACAACCTTTTACAGTCAAACAGGGAAATGGACTCAGCAAGTCTGACCTACGACGAACTGAATTCTTTGCCTGTGTTTAGGAAAACTTCTGAAGAAAATGCTTTCATGTGTGCCATATGCATCAACAAAATTGAGTCCCAAGAACTCTTTAGAATACTGCCCAACTGCAATCACAAGTTCCACAAGCACTGCATAGACCAATGGCTGATGATTGCTCCCAAGTGTCCTGAATGCAGGTCTAATCTTAGATTACTCCTAAATAACTAACTTATAAAATGTCCAAGTTACAAATAGTCATAGGGACTTACTCTGGTGGCTTGATAGGACTTGAGGGCAAAGTCAACAAACTAAAGACTTCTTTTGCGTTCAAAGCAGCAAACAACTGCATCAAAAGTCTGAGCATAGTCTACCCAGTTTTGGTAGCAGGAGACTACGAAGAAATGCTGAGGATTTACAACTTAGAAGAAAAAAAAGAATTCGGAAGCTTGTTAGAAGGCATGGGAGCTATCAATGCTCTCCACTCCACCAACACCCACTTGTTGTCAGCCAATGAAGAAGGAAGAGTTGTTATTTGGCGCATTAAAGACTGGAGCCAGCTCCACTCACTCAAAGGCCATAAAAGGGGTGTAAACGACGTAAAGTTCCATCCCTCTTCAAGACTTGCTCTCTCAGTTGGCAAAGACAAAAAGCTCATTCTGTGGAACCTCTTAAAAGCCAGGGTTGCTTTCAAGTCTAGATTCAAGTTTAACTTGGAGCAAGTCGAGTGGTCTCCATGCGGAAACTTCTTTTTGGTCAGGAGTTCCAGAAGTATTTACTTATTTAACACAGACTCAAACATCAAAGAAGAGTACATTGAATTCAAACACAAAACCCAAATTAGTGCCTCAGACTTCGCGGGAAAGTCCAACCTTTTAGTTGCTGGTGACAACTCCGGCAGTCTTTTTATCTGGAACACCAACAACTCACACATTAGCTTCAAAGCCCATTCACACAGAATTATTGCTGTCAAATACATCCAAATCGAAACTGCCGTAGGACTCAAAGGTCTCTTGATTTCCTTGACTTCTCAGGGTGAACTCTCACTATGGAACGCAGACCCACTTGGAAGTTCTGTTGCCCAACTTGAGCCACGAACTTTCCAGGAACTTGAAAACTTCAACGATGTTTTGGTTTGGAGCATCCAACTCAAAGTAAGGTGCGCAAGCCTAACTGCTTTTTTCAAGAGGAAACCAATTTAAGCTTATTCAACTGATAAAAATCTTTCTGGGTCTTCTAAGATCGCTTTTGTTCTGTTTTGCAGTTGTGCTGCTCTTGTTCCGTCAATAAACCTGTGGTCTCCAGTAACGCACACGTTAAGAACCTTTTCAACCACCACTTGTCCGTCTACAGCTATTGGTTCTTCCTTAATGCTAGGCAACACTATAAGCAGCGGAACCCTCAGCAAACTCGGAAAGGGTGCATACGCCACATCAACACCCATCATTCCTACATTGGTGACCACTGCCACTCCAGCGGGATGCCTTTTGATGTCAATTAGCGAAAGGTTCAAGCCCAAAGGTACTGCCAACCATGAACATATTTCCATAACAACTCCTCCAATGCACGTAGGCATGTAATAAAAGGGCGAACTTGCTTTTTTCAACTTTTTAGCGTCTTCGCCGTTCCTGACAGAGTCAACTCGCTTCGAAGCTTCTTCAGCCAACACAGCAACTGATTTTTGGTCGGCGTTTTCAAAGGTCACGAAACCTAAGTCCTTGCCTTCTTCTCTAGCTACTAAGCAAGAAACGTCGACTCTGTCGTAGGGCACGTAGCACCCAAAACTCAACTTCCCGTTGATGTCGGGGAACTCCTTGATCGCTTCTGCTAGGGCTTTGCACATCATGTGGGTTATTGTAATCTTCTTGCCTGTTTTTTTTCGGGCTTTTTCGATGAACTCTAAGGTTTTAGAAACCCTGACCTTTGCCGTTCCGAATATTTCAGGCGAAGTTGGGTCTGTCCAAGTGCAAATTTGTATTTTCCTTCTGGGTGTGTTGTACTTCCTGGCTGAAGAAGGAACAAAGATAAAAGAAAGCAAGAAATAACCACCAACTACTCCCAGGTAGATCCAAACAAAAGTATGATTGAAGAATACTGAGTAAATTATCGTTGCTATTATGAAACAAATAGCTAGGCCGTTCATTTATATACTCATCTTGAGTGTCTTCAGTCCGCACTTTATTAGAAGCAAACTTTTATTATCTATAGGTTATTTAGCCTAAGGCTTCTAGGTACATAGGGTAAGGTCTTCTAGTTTTCCGTTTAAGCTTTTCTGAGTGAAACCACTTCTTCAGCCGTCTTTCTTGAAGTAATTGACCCAGACTTAGTTCTTCCAAAGAGTCAAGTGCAAGTCACTGTCAGGTTATTGAGAATCAGAACCAAAGTGACTCAGATTTGAACTGGCTGGCCAAGTTGTTTAGTGAACTCCAACTTGATGTTGTTGAAGTTGAAAAGGTCACTGAATACCCCAGTCCAAGTTACTGGACTCTATAACTGGAAATCTTTCTCACTGAACACAAGAAGAACTCAATACTTAACTTGCAAAATAACTAATTGTACTCTTACTGTCATTCCGAAAAAGCAGACCTCAAGACTAATAGTTGAACGAAAGGTAACTGGTAAGGAGATGATGNCACCTGGAGTAATAATAAATATGGACTGTCTCAACTGCAAACGCGCTCTCAAGGACACTTATGTTGTATCNATGGGTCACAGACTCTGNGTAGGGTGTTGTAGAGCTGGAGTGTATGAGAATGAAAAAAATACATGTGTTGAGTGCCAAAGTAGAAAGCCAAAGAGAATGCTTTTCTACTGTGATGACAC
>PR_CR_10_Liq_1_inCRDRAFT_1000326_pt1 | contig 29981 bp, 18 predicted proteins | sample PRCRCaboRojoPR_3_FD_10241 | JGI IMG/M metagenome (IMG submission 10241)
CTTCTGAGANNATGAGAGTGCTTAGTTGGATGACTTCCTTTTTCTGGCGGGAAATCATCCTCAGCACTTCATTCACTTGGTCACTTTCAGTCAAAGGGCTAATAAAGTGGCCTTGAGTAGCATGACTGAGAAGTATATGCCCACACAAAAGGTCTCCACAACTACACTTGGAGATAGCTTGGCACATCGAAGAGCAGTTGGCTTGCATTATAAATGGGAGACAGAAAACGGCAACTTAGGCTTAGGGAGCAAAGAAATATGAAGTAATTCTGAGTACTTATAAGTTAGGTGAGTAACACACGTTAATGAAAAGCAGTGTTGTTGAGCTCAAAGTATGCAAATCCAGATGGGTACATACAGGATGATTGGCAAGAAAGAGTGAACTCAGAGGAGTAAGAAAAGCGCAAAAATAGTAACAGCTCAGAGAGTTACTAAGACTTACTTAAAGAAGGTAATCTATCAGCACTTCTAATGACACTTGCTAACTGCTCGCAAGCTAAGTGCACACTTCGAGTCCACTTAGAAGAGTTTATTTTGGGTGCCTTTTTAAAAGTAGAAGCACTGTGAATAGACCACTCGTCTTGGATTGTGTAGCAACTCGTTATTCCTCCAGGGTCTTTTGCAGCATACCCTATGAAGGTTTTAGAATCGCCTAGATTAGAAGTGTACAAAACAAACCCACACGACTTCTCCCAAGCAGGGTCTTTGAACACAGGGAGTTCTATGCCCATTTCCTCAGCTTGGCACATGTGGGCCCATAAAGGTCTGTCTATTCCTTTGCCACTCATGGACATCTTAATCAACTCAGAGTGCTTGTCTCCTGCTTCCTTGACAGCTTTTAGTTTAGCTTCGTTGCAAGTAACTTCTGGATTGCTGAGCACCCTGCACATTTCTAAGGTTTCTTTAGAACAAACCCTTACGTTGTCAGTTCTCCCTTCATAAAAAGCCCGTGTAATAGCTGTTTCGTAAGTAACTGGAACCTCTCCAAAGTTGTTGTACCAGGCTAGCTGGTAACTCAGCTGCACAAAGGAGTCTGGCCTTAGAACACCAGTTTCCTTGGCTAAGTTCTTCCCGAAAGGCAGTATTGATACCTTAACTTGTCGGTCTGAGCACTCCTCGAGGACTCTTTCTTCAGCTTTTTTCATTGAATCCTTTAAGTGCTTATCGTATTCAAATGACAACTTAGTAACTTCTTTGACAGTAGGTAGGCCTTGGTCAACTCCTTCGTTAAAACAACCTTCAATGTACTCAATCATATTTCTAAACACTACGCCTTCTGCGCTAGAGTGCTCTACTTGGAAACCCCCTTTGCAGTCCCTGTAAAATACAACGTGCAAGCTTTTGTCTATCCACTTGTCTTTGGCGTCTCCCATGTAGATGTCATAGGACAACTCACTAAGGTCCTCGAAACTCTTGTCACTTAAAGACATCGAAAACACACTTGAGTCTATCGAGTCTAAGTTCTGAGCATTTTTTGGAGATATGTCCTCCATTCTCGACCTGAACTCGGCCCAGTGAGGCCTCTTGTCATAGGTCATCATTGCTAAGGGGTAGGTTTTTTCTGAGTAAGTTTGGTCAACTACCTTTCTGAACATTTCAACGTAAGTAGCTGGTGAGAAAAGGTTTCCCTCAGAGTCGTAAGCGGGTACTAGGAATATGTGGTTGTTGCGCAGGACTGCTATGTTGGAGGGGTTCTGGGACCTTTTGAGGATATCAATGTCTTTCTTTGGCATCCTAGTGACTCCAAACACCCTTTTGTATTGAATCATACTCATAGGGAACTGGCCTAGGTACTCAGGCTCTATTGCTTCGGAGTCCACTAGTTGTTTGTACTTAAGAGCTCCGTAGACAAACAACCCTGCAGCTTCACAGTAATCTTTCGCGTCCAGAAAAGGTTTGCCGCATTTAATTACTCCGTAAAAATTAGAATACACTGCTGTTGAATCTCTTACACTCAAGTAGGTTTTGTCAGCCCACCATTGGGTTGTGTGATTTCTGTACTTGGTGTTTTTCTCTTTGAGTGCAGAGTGGACTTTAGGTCCCTCTGACTTAAGAGTCTCTTGAATGGCCTTTTGAGTCAGGGAGAGTTCATGCGGAGAAAGAATGGGAAGCAAGGAGTTGTAGTACCTTTGGAGAGTAACTTCAAGGGGCTCTAAAGGAAGGTTAGGGAGTTTTTGCTCGTTTACAAGCATCTTGCCTTTACTTATGAGCCTTTTCATATACTATTGACCAAGCATACTTGCAGAGTTGACTTTAGTAATTTGAAATAAAATGGAGTCGGGCGATGTTAGTAATCTTTTAGGAATAAAGTCAAAGCAAATCCACCAAAGCAAGGTTGAAGTCTTTGAATTGACCCAAAAACAAGACTTTCCCGAACTTCCTATACAAAGCCTAAAAGTTTTAAAAGGAGAAAAACTAAGTCCGACTTGCAAAGCTTTTGAAGCTAAAGGCGAGTGCTTTGCATTGGCTGAAAAAAACCAAATTGAGATTTTCAAGAACTTCGAAGAAAAGTCTTACTCTGAAGAAAACGTAGTGCAACTAGCCTTTTCAGTGGACTGCAAACTACTGGCTTTGCTCAAAGACTCTGAAATAAAAGTGATCAACATTGAAGACGGCAAAGAGAGTCAAGTACTGAGCCAAGAACTCCAAGAAAGACCCATAACTATGAAGTGGAGCTGCAACAAACTCTACTTAGCTTTTAGACAGAAAATAAACACTTACGGAATCAATGGAGTCTACTCTGAGTTTGAGCCTTTTTTGAACAAGTACTTAGATGTGCAGGTTTTTCCTAACTCAGAAGTTGTTTGTTTGCGTTCGAAAAAAGAAATTCTGCTGCAAGACACCCAAGGAATCATTTCAAGGGTTTCAGAAGAAGAAGAAATCGGGGACTTTTGCTTGGTGCGCGAAAAGTGCGTGTGTTACTACTTAAAAGGTTCTAGAGTGGTTAAGTTCTACAACACAGAGTCCAAAAGAAAAGACTTTTTGCAACTCAAAAGCAGTGTAGACAAAAAATTACAGTTCTTTGAAGACCAGTTGTTTATAGCTAGTCTTAAAGGCAAAAGAGTCATTGTTTTCAATTTGGATAAGTCACTGAACATCTTAAGTCATATACAGTACAGTATGGACTACAGCATTTTGGACTTTAAAGTTGGACTCAAGTATAAAGAGGGTCAAAAACATCTTCAGTTCTTTGTCAACCACTCTAATAGTGTTTGCTGCTACTCTCTTAAAAAGAAGTTCACTAAAAAGGCACTTAAAGAAACTGATTCTCCAGTTGAAGACTTTCGTGAACCTGAAGCAATCCAGGAAGAAGAGTCTGGTGAGTCTGAACCAACTCAACAAAAAGAGCTTAATGAACCTGAAGCAATCCAGGAAGAAGAGTCTGGTGAGTCTGAACCAACTCAACAAAAAGAGCTTAATGAACCTGAAGCAACGCAGGAAGAAGAGCCTGGTGAGTCTGAACCAACTCAACAAAAAGAGCTTAATGAACTTAAATCAACTCAACAAAAAGACTCTTGTGAGTCTGAACCAACCCAGAAACATCCCAGTAAATCCAAAACAACTCAAAACTATAATCAACACCAAGAAAAAGCTCCAGATAGCTTTGGCACCAAACCAGAAGTAAGCAACATAAAAAACCAAATTGACCAAAAATTTCAAGAAATAGAAAACAGCATTCGAAAAGTCTTTAACGAAGACAACATCAGAAGCATCGTCAAAAAAGGACTCCTAAACCCAACTTTGAAACTAGACACTAAAGAAGTGCTTTATGAACTGCTTCAACAACAAAAAGAAACCTTAAACTCCTTAGAAAAACTAACTGCAAACACCATAAAGCAAAGCAAGTTCCTTAACAACCTTCAAAAGAAACCACAACCCCTCGAAACTCCACAAACTCAAGACACCAAAGAAGAACTAAGCCTTTCTGAAGAAAAAATCACCCAAAACTCCTTAGAAAAACCCTACTCTAAAAACTACCTTGGGTACTTCGACGTAGTCAACTACTTAGTGGAGTCCCATAAGTACAAAGAAGCCTTTAAAACTCTCCTTGCAACTCAAGACAGTGACAAGTTAGTCTTGTTCTTACTAAGAGTTAACTACGAATTCTTAGTAAGTTTAGACTCAAACGACTTACTGAGTTTAGGAATTTGGGTACTGGACTTAATCAGTGAGTGGGACTTTTTAAAGGGATTTGAATGGCTAAAAGAAATTGCTGAAAGGTTCAAACCCCAAGACCCCAATGCACTTTCTTTTTGTCAAATCTTGCAAGACAAAGTTGACCAAAGATTTGACAAAGTCATTGAAATCCTAAGTAATAAACTTTAATTATTCTCTAACACAGTTTCTAAGAACTCAACGACCGGGTAGGAGTACCAGCGTTGAGGGGCTTTCACTCCAGTGAACCAACCAATATGTCCTCCAGCCCGTGTAGTTGCCAGAATAAGGTTGGGGTTTGACTTAAATTCTTCGTAAGGAATGCAGTCTTTAGTAACTACAGGGTCGTCTAAGGAACTCAGGGCCAGCACAGGCACCTTGATTTTTTCTAGGTAGTTCACACAACTTACTTGGCGGTAGTACTGCTCAGGGTTCTGGAAACCCAGGATTTTGCAGGTGATTCTGGAGTCATAGTCCCAGCTCCGAGTGCTTTTTAAGGTCTCTTCTAAGTCCACACCTAGTTCTTTCAAAGGCTCAAGTACTTGGATGTTAGGTTTCAGGGAGTCCAAAATGGTTGTTACCAAAAAGTTGTCTGCTATGTACGAAGTCGGCCAAGGCTTTCTTAAATAACGACTGCAAATTACTATATCGAAAGGAGTCGAAACTGCTGCCCCTGCTTTTAGGGGACAGTTTTCACCAGTTTCGCCTAAGTACTTCAGTAACAAATTGGCTCCCATTGAAAAACCTACCCCAACTATGTGGGCATCAGGGCAGGAGTTCTTTATATGCTCAACTGCTTGTGCAAAGTCTTTGGTGTTTCCTAAGCAGTTAGGAAGCGGAGTAGTGAGAGGTGTGCCGTTAAGTCCTCTGCCATGCACTACCACAACACTGTATCCTTGCTCTACAGCAATCATGGTTATGTTCCTTACGTAAATAGACTCGCTGCCTCCAGTTAGTCCAGGAGCTATGACTAGGATTTTTTTGTCTCCATTTCTGGCCCAGTCCAGCCCGAGAGTCCCTCCATCCTTTAAGGTGAAAAGCTCCCTTTCAAAGTTACACTCGCAGTCCTTTTCCTCAGGAGTGGCTGCACAGCCGTAGTAACTCTGCAGCAAACCACTTGAAAGCCAAGGTGTAGGTTGGAATATTTCATCCTTGAGACTCGGACAGTTTTGGATGATTTCTTTGTTCTTTGGGTTATCGTGGCAGTAAAACTTGATTTTGTTGTCCACAATGGGATAAGCTACGTACGCACCAGCACTTGCAAAAGCTACACGAAACATTCCAGAAAATGTCTTTTAAAATGGACTGTTTTGTACCGACTTTTTAATGAACCAATGATAATTTATGAACCAACATCTTTGTTGTAATTGCAAAAAGTCAGAGTCCAAGACACTTTGCAAGGTTTGTGCTAGTTACTTTTGTGAAGACTGTGTTGAACCCAAAGTGTTGGTCAAGAGTGCCTCTGAAGAAGGTGAGGTGTGCTTGGTCTGTTTTTCACTAGTGAAGTCTTTGGAAGAGTTACTTGAAGAAGAAAAAATCAACTGGGGAACAAATTCTGTAAGGGGCCAAAGTTGGATGAGGGACTCTGGAGCTTGGAATTTTATGAAAGCCCACCCTGGAGTTTACAGGAGTTATGATGTTGCTAAGTTAAACCAGGAAGACCGTGATGCTATTGAAAAAGACGTGCTCCACGGAAGAACTGACCCTGGAGTCTTTAACTGGGAAATCAAAGAAACTCTTTTGAGGCTTGAAATTGCTTCTTACAGAGAAGACATCAGCGAGGTGCTTCAGAAGTACTGCATAAGGAACCCCAACATAGGCTACTGCCAAGGACTAAATTACGTAGCTGTTTGGCTGCTGATGTTTTTCGACAAGGAACACGCTTTCTGGATGCTGTGTTACCTTATTGAAAGGTGGTTGCTTCCTGACTTTTACAGTGGAAACAAAAGAGGCAATTCACTCAACGGGTTCTACATTGAGTCAACAGTGATTTCAGCCCTGCTCAAGTACACCCAGCCAGACATTGAACTAGCTTGCATGCCATCTGACGAGTTCTCTGACTTCTTTTCACTCCAGTTGTTAATTCAGATGTTTGTGAACACTATTGACTTTGCCAGCACTATTTTTTTGTGGGATAAGTTGTCTGAAGAAGGGTCAATAGCACTTATAAAAGGAGTGGTTAGTTGTGTAAGCATTTCTATGGCAGCTATAATTAACCAAGAGCACCCCATCCAAGTGCTTAAGATCCTAGCCCAGTCGCGGATTTCAGTGCAGTTGGAAGTTACTTATGCAGAAGTTTCTGAACAAATCACTCCAGAAAGAGTCACTAGACTCCGCAACCACGCACGTGACTACCGAGCTAAGCAGTGGCAAGAGTGCGAGTCGTTTATAGTAAAACGGCTTGAAAACTGTTCTAACTTTTCAAGACAAGAAATTGAAGCACTCCAGAAGGAGTTCAAAAAGCTGCTTCTAAAGAAAAGACAAACAAAGGGCCCTTCCAAGCCAAGGAAACGCAGAACTACTGTTTTTCTGCACCCTAAAATCCAGGAACAGATTGCCAACACAGACGGAGAAATCGACATAGGGATAAGCAAGGCTGAGTTCTTAGAGATGATGAACGCCCTCAATCAAAACATGTCTTACGCAGCAGGGGCACTTTTTGACCAGTTTGACGAAGACAAGTCAGGCTACTTGGACTTTAGAGAACTCATGATTTGCATGAGCCTGATCAGCAAAGGGTCTTTCCAGGATAAACTGAGGATTTGCTTCGACGCTTACGACATTGACCACTCAGGGTACTTAAAAACCAACCAAATGCTGAGTTTGATAGAAAATCTTTTGAAGCCTTACTGTTTGCAGTTAGCTGAAAGGTTCACCCAAGACCTCAAGAACCTGATAGATAAAGTCTACACCAAAATGATGACTCTTGCTGAGAAAAACGGGAACTTGGTTTCGTTTTCAGACCTTTACAAAGGAATAACTTCCGACCCAGTGCTGTATTCCTGCTTTTCAGAACACGTGAAGGCGAAAAAAACCCAAACCCAAAACTTAGCTAAGTTACTTTCTGAAGCTTCCAGAAACACTGACAACCAAACTGGACAGGTTGCTTGTTCGAAATGCCAAGTTTTTTAAGGTTTAATAAACATAAGTTTCTTAAAAACTGGTGAACAAATAATAAAATGGAACCCTTCTTCAACGAAAGAAGTCAAACTTCCCAAAAGAAAGGACTAGTTTTGGGAGCTATTGCTGTTCTCGGAGTAATTGGAGTCGTTGCAACTGTTGCAGCCGTCAGCAGTTCGTCTTCTGCTCCTCTTTCCCAAGTTGAAATTGAAGCTATGGAATTCAGGGCCTTCATGGACATACACAACAAGCAGTACGCCAGTGAAGCTGAGTTCGAAGCTCGTTTTAAGAACTACCGTGACAACACTGCCTTGATCAGGGTGTTTAACTCCAGAAACAAGAACTGGGTGCTAGGAGTCAACAAGTTTGCCGACATGAGTTTCGAAGAGTTCAAGCAAATCTACTTGCCCAACAAATTCGACACCAGCCGTCATGAGGGCCAAGAAGTACCTTCTGAAGGACTTTCCCTTCCCAAAAAGGTTGACTGGAGGTCCAAGGGAGCTGTTACTTCTGTCAAAAACCAAGGCCAGTGTGGCAGCTGCTGGTCTTTTTCTGCTGCTGGAGCAGTAGAGGGAGCCTGGAAGTTGGCTGGAAACCAACTAGTTTCTTTAAGTGAACAAGAACTTATGGACTGCTCCGGGTCTTTTGGCAACCACGGATGTGATGGTGGACTTATGGATGATGCTTTCAAGTTCATCATTCAAAACGGAATTACTTCTGAAAGGGAGTACCCTTACAAAGCAGCCCAAGGAACCTGCAAAACCCAAGATGAAAAAGATGTAGTGGCCAAAATCAGCAGCTACCATGACGTTAAGTCCAGGGACGTTGAGTCTTTGATGATTGCTGTTAACAAAGGACCTGTGTCGGTGGCAGTTGAAGCAGACCAGATGGCTTGGCAATTCTACTTTGGAGGAGTGATTGACAGCGACTGCGGCGATAACTTGGATCACGGAGTTTTGGTAGTGGGCTACGACACCTACAACAACCCTCCCTACTGGATCGTGAAGAACTCTTGGGGCTCCAACTGGGGAGAAAACGGCTACGTAAGAATCGGAATCAAGCCTGGCAACGGAGTTTGCGGTATCCAGATAACTCCTTCCTACCCTATCGTTTAATTGACTAGCAAATAAATGGAGAGTTTTAAGAAAAAGAGCTATAAAGTAGTTTCTGCAGGCGCTACTACTGTAGAAAACGTTGCAAAGCCTACAGTGAAGCATTCACACAAAATGCTTCTAGAGGGGTCTAACCACGTGCTTGACGGGTTTTCGGGGTTTTTGGAGCAAGTAGACAGAGGCACTGGAAAAAAGGCTTCTTGGGTAATGCTTACTTAGTTCTTCAAAGGAATGAAGAAGTTTGCCAGAGGAATACACAAACTCGCTAGCTACAGCATCATTTCCAACTACCAGAACTCCATGGACAGCTTAAGTGTCATAGAAAGGGGTTTAAACTACCAACAACTAAAAATGGAAGACTACTTCAAAAAGCACGGAATCAACCTCCACGAAAGTTGGGTGTTTTCTTCAGAAAACAGAGAAAGCATCCGAGAAATTACTGAATTCATTAAAGAAAACACCAAAGACTGCTCACAAATCCCCTACCACAAGATCTGGCAGTACCTAATGGCCTACATAGTTCTCCAGCGAAAAGCCAGAGAGGTACTTTGGAACCCAGTCGTTTTGCAAAGGACTCCAGAACTCCAAGGAAGACTCCAAGAAATGGCTACTTTTTCTACATACGCTGTGGGAATCTACGGAAAGTTACTGGTCAGAGTTATCATGCAAGAAAAGCTTCTGGACTTGTTCCGCTCAATTACTGATCATGAGATCTTCAGAATGTACTGCGACCTCCAAGTCAAAAACGTTATTTACCACCAAGCAGAGTCCCGCAGGTTCATTCCTGCGCATGCTTTGTGCTTGGATCACCCTAACAAAGCACTTGTAGTTACTATAAGAGGAACTATGTCAGTTTTTGACTGCTTGAATGACCTCAAAGCTAATTACGAAGAGTACCAACTCAAAGACCCTTTTAGTGAACAAGTCCTAACAACTGGAAAGGTCCACTCAGGAATTCTGCTTTGTGGACAAAACTTAGCAAAGGAACTGAAGCCTTTAGTTATGCAAAACTTAAGAGAAGACTACAAACTTGTAATAGTAGGACACAGTCTGGGAGCAGGCACTGCAGCCTTACTCAGTTTAACTTGGCTTTCAGACCCAGACATTATGCTTCACGGGTTCCACACTTATGCCTACGCACCTCCTGCAGTGGTGTCTTCCGAACTAAATCTTTACTTAGAGAACTACGTGACCTCGTGTTGTTTTGGGCATGACATAGTTCCTAGACTCTCGTTTGGGACTATCAGGGACATTTGCGAACTAATCAAAGGGTTTGAGGCAATTCAAGCCCAAGACAGACAACTCAAAGCATCAGTAATAGTAAGTAGAGTGTTCTACAAAGGCAATTTGGACGATTTTGAGTTGTTGGAGCTCTACAAAGAACTTAAGTCCCAGATGGTCTCGCCTAAACTAGAACCTCCTGGTTACATCTATCAAGTGTTCCAGAACTCCAGACATAAAGACTTTAAAATGATTTCTGAGCAGCCTAGTTTGTACTCAGGCGAGTTCCTGGAGCCTTCTTTTTACAAGGAAGTAGTTTTCTGCAAAACCATGATAAGCGACCACATGCCCGACCAGTACGAAAAAGCCTTGAAGTCCCTGGTTCTAGGGGACCAAACCCAACTTAAAGCCTTAGAAGATCAAATTGCTAACTAAATTAAAATGAATTGGAACGCCTTAGGCATCCTTTTGTTCACTACAGGAGTTATTTTCTCAGGAGTTTTTCACTACTATCTAGGGTTCTTCCTCACAAGATACGAAATCACAAACATCTCTCAGAAGCACGAGTTCCAACCCCCTCCTCAGTTTCAAAAGGCCATTGTTTTGATAGTAGATGCTTTGCGGTACGACTTCGCTCACTACGATGCAAGCTCCTCTTACTACTCGAATAAGCTGAAAGTCTTCAATGAAACACTTGAGTCAGAACCTCAGCAAAGTTTGTTATTTGAGTTAGTGGCGGACCCCCCCACTGTTACCATGCAGCGAATCAAAGGCATCACTACAGGCTCCCTTCCTACGTTCATTGACTTCAAAGATAACTTCCACAGTTACCAGGTCGAAGAAGACAACTTGTTAGTTCAGCTTAGAAACAAAACAGTAGTGTTTATGGGAGATGACACCTGGCTAGGACTCTACCCTTCACACTTTGCCAGGGCGTTTCCCTTCGAAAGCTTCAACGTCAAAGACCTCCACACAGTAGACAACGGAGTAATTTCACACATGCAAAGCGAACTGCGTTCTGACTGGGACTTGATAATAGGCCACATGTTGGGAGTTGACCACGTGGGCCACCGCTACTACGCCAACCATCCTGAGATGGAAAAGAAGCTACTTCAAGTAGACTCTTTTATCAGAAGCATCAAAGCAGAAATGGACCAAGAAACTGTACTGATGGTGTTTGGGGACCACGGAATGACAGATGACGGAAACCACGGAGGCACCACTAAGAAAGAAACTAACTCTGCACTGTTTGTTTACTCCAAAAAGCCTTTTAACAACCAGTGGAAAACAAGAAGTGTCCTCAAACAAATAGACCTGGTGCCAACTATTTCACTGCTGTTGGGAGTGGGCATCCCCTTCAACAACTTAGGCAGTTTGATTCCTGAGATGTTTCTGGAGTCAAGTTACCTAGAGAATGCCACTTACGTAAATGCTTTGCAGGTCAAAGAGTACCTCAGCACTTACGACAAACTCGTTAAAAAGCTTCCTGACCCTCTTTACGACAACCTAGAAATTGACTTTGAACAACTTGAAAAAAAGTACTTGGAAGGGAACACTGACTTGGAGGGATTTATTGAGTATATCAACCGAGCTGCTGACATGTGCAGAAGCATCTGGACTACGTTCGACACCAGAAACATGACAGTTGGACTCTTAGTACTGAGTTTAGCTGTAGCAGCCAACATAGTGTTTACCTTTGCAGGTGTTGAAAACTTAAACCTGCTCTGGGTAGTTGCCTCAGCACTAGGTTACTTTGTTAGTCCAGTGCTATCGGGTGTTTTGCTTTTTGTGTGTATTTTGAGGAACAAGAAACCCTTGGAACCTAGTCGAGACCTTTTTTTAGTAGTTGGAATTCAGGCTTTGCACGGATACGGACTGTTTTCCAACAGTTACATACTCAAAGAAGACCAGGTTATTAGGTTCCTGCTCCAAGTACTGCTGGGTTATATTGCCAGTTACAACCCTAAAGCCACCAAAAACCTTTTAGTAGCAGCCTTTGCAGTTAGGTTCTCTGCAAGTTTAGACATAATCACCCAAAAAGAAATGATTGACCACTTAAGTTCCTTTGACAAGTTACTTATGAACCCAGTGGTGTGCACTTACCTGCCCATTGCAGTTTTTTTAGTTGTAGTTTTTTCCAAACTAGAAGTGAACTTAAAGGTGCTTGGGTTCAGTGCCAACGTTTTAGTAGTGGCTAGTTTCTGGGCACTCCAAGACACTTACATCCTAAATGAAAACTCTGTTTGGATAAAAGCTTACTTGCCAAGGATTAGTTACTGTTTGTCAGGAGTACTTATGCTGGGCAAAGACCCGCTGTACTTCTTGTTAGGAGTGTCTCCAAGTCTTCTTCTGATACTGGGCTACCAGTCCCCGCTAGTAGTTCTGTGCTTTTTTGTGCAAGTTTACTTCTTTGAAAAGGCACAGTTTCCCAAAAATGGGCCAGTTGTGGGGCTTTTTTATGCCCTTGCAGTGTTTCAGTACTTCTACGTTACAGGCCACAGGTGCAACTTTCCCTCTTTGCAAGTTGCAGCTGCTTTTGTGGGGTTTGAAACCTTCAACTTTTACATTTCCGGAGTGCTGATGCTGTTCAACACCTTTGGAGTGTTTTTTGCCTTGTTTGGAATCAACGTAGTCCACTCCCCCCAAACACAAGTTGAGGCGTTTAAGTACGTCACCAAGTTCTTCTTTGTAAACTTGCTTTTGACTACCCTGAACACAGCAGTTAACCGGAGACACCTGATGGTTTGGCCAATATTTGCCCCGAAGTTCATTTTTGACTTTTTCATTTGCATGTTTGTAGTGGTAGTTTCAAGCACTGGGTTGGGCTGTTTTTACAGAGGAGTTCGTCGAGAAGCTAAGTGTAGATAAGTTCTAGCAAAAGTAACTAAGTTATAATAAATGTCTGAAGGCGAAGAATACATCCGGAAGTATCTAAGGTTCCAGTTCTTGCTAGACAAAGGTAACAACTACTTAGACGAGTGCAGTCCTCAGGAACACTTAAATGAAATACTAGAAGACCTTAGAAAATTAGACCAAACCCAGCTCGGGAAGAACCAGGCCTTATCCCTAGTCAACACCCACCTGCCTAAGTTCGTCAAAATCCTTTTGGATCGGAAGTACTTCAACCTGGAGCCCCAAATTTACCTTACAGTCAACAACTTCTTCAAGGAAGTGCTGCTTTTTTGCATCCGGCATCTCAGCAGGGAATACTTCGGGTTGCTGGACGTCCTCAGAAGGGTCTTTAATGACGAAAAGTTATTTTACGATAACCGGTTTAACTTCCACTCCTCAGAAACTGACTCTGAAATCCAAGAAGTCTGGGAAACTGAAATCCAGAACTTGGAAGTTGAAGTCCTTCCTACCAGTCCTCAGTTCGCCAAAATGCAAACCTTCTCTACAGTAAGTGTTTTGTTTTCGTACAACATATACGTGTTTGGAGTCAACGGAGGTTTTAAAAGACTCCTAGAGTTCGTGAGTGAACACTCTTCACTTGAGCACATCAACAAAGTCCTTTACTTAACTATCCTCATCAGGGACTCAGTGTACCAGTCCTTTTGGAGGAACTTGGTGAAGGACCTGCGCAAAGTAGTAATCAACACTATACTTGACCTTACGGACGAAGAACTCAGAGTCACTCAAAAGCAAGATTTGGTTAACCTCATCAAGTACCTAGAAAGCCTTTTGGAAAAGATTTACTCAGACGAAAAAGTTGGCAAAATACTAGAAAGCTTTGAACTAGAACTGAGCATGAAATGCCTCAACAGTCCTTACTTGGAAAAAAGGATTTACGGCATAAGTGAAATCATAGAAAAAATCACCTACGCCAAAAACAAAGACGAAGAAGACCAAAAAGTTGCTAGGGGCATCTACACTTACCAGTACTCAATCTTCAAAACAGCAAAGTGGCTCAACTCAGCAGCCCTGCTTGAGTGGATAGACCGACAAAACTTGTTCGAGATAATTTTTGGCCCTAGATCCCATCCCCAAATTGTAATGAGGAGTGCTGAACTCATTAAGTTCCTTTACACGAACTCAAGGTTCACCAGAGACAACATAGACGTGATTTGGAACTCAGCTGCAGGGAAACACGAAGCAGAAAGAGAAGCTCTGATCAATTTGATCCAAGAAGTGGTTTCCTGCTTTTCTCCCCAAGACCTGCAGTACTTCTTTTCCAAACTCACCAGTCTGCCTTTTCCAGAGATCGACAGCCAAATACTGTCTTTAGTCAAGTCCCTTGTCAAGCAGATGTCTAACCTCTGCAAAGCACCCCGCAGAACCCAACCAGAACCCTCTTTACTGAGTCCTTGGGCTGACGACAACGACTTCACCAACAAGTCAGAGTTTGTGCAAGTTCCTTTGCAAGAAGAACCTATTCCAATGGGTCCGCCCCAGTACGTCAACTTCAACCCAGAAATACATAACGAAGAAGACACAATGTCAACAGCGCCAGAAGAACACGAAAACCCAGAAAACATTGAGTTTTCCCAAGCACTAGAATTCATTTGGAGTCTCTGGCAAGAAGAAGCTCTGGATTCAGGAGTCCCAGAAGACATTGCAAAGACGGCTTTAGAAGCTTTGCAAGACCTCCTCACTATCCACTTCAGAGCTGAAAGAGTTAAGTTCCTTCTGCGCTGCATCGAAAACGTCCGGAAAAACTCAGTGGTGCTTTTCTCGTGCCAGTTGATGGAGCAAATATTAAGTTCCTACAACGCTTCACGCATTGCAAACTCGCTTTTAGAAAGCAAACAGCACATGATTAAGTGGCTGGAAAGGGAACAACACCTAATCACTGAGTTGTTCAATAGTTTGCTCGTGTTCAAGCGCGAAGCTGTTGAAGAAGCCGAACGAATCATGGGCGAAGAAAAGCCCCAAGAAGACGTGGACTCTTACTCTACTTGCTCTGAAGAAGAAGAAGACGCCCTTTTGCGACGCACCAAGTATGAGTCTCTGTTCAACCAGATTTGTGTTTCAAAAGACAATAAACTGAACTATATACAAGAAATAAAGGCCAGACTAGAGTTTTTGAAGTTTCTTTACTCCAACTCAAGCGAAACTCTCCACCCCAGGCACGCACAAGTGATGTGGGAAATGATGGTTTTGAACGCTGTGACTGAGTCCGAACAAAACGAATACTTCAACTGGATGTGCTCAGTACTGAGCAACTGGCTAGGTGACTACAATGCCATTGACGACGACGTAATCCATCTGATCTTCACAGACATGATACTTAAACTAGACCCTCGGTACCTGACTTTTCCTGCCTTCCAGTGCTTCGATAAGTTCTTCATCAATATCAACAAACAACACGGACTGCTTTACAAGTACGAGTTCGACGACGAAATTGACGTTAAGGACATTGACTTGCTAGGAATGAAAGCTCTTTGGGAAGTAGTTCTGCAAGCAAGGGATGAAGTGGTTTTTAAAGAAGCTTTGTCACTCTTGGAAAGACTCTACATTGGACTTAGGAAGTGTTCGGAAGAGGACCAAGAGTGCTTTTTGAGGCAGTGCATGGAGCAACTCAAGGAAGGCAGTGATCAACTCAGGCAAGCCGAAACTCAAGATGCTGTCAACCGAGTTTCAAGGGCAGTTCTACTGCTGAACGACTTCATTCAGGAGTTCGAAGGCAAGGGCCAACCCAAACTCAAGGACAAAGGAACCCCAGTGGAAGTAGTTATCAACAACATGACTGCCAACGCACAAGCCCCCAAAAGCTTTAAAGTGACTCTTTTTTCAGAAATGCCCATTTTGGACGCCAAGAAGCTCATTGCCAGCAAACTCAACCCACCCTTCCCTCTGGGTTCGCTGCAGATGTTTTCTAGTGGCAAAATACTGGACTACAAACAAGACAACAAAACAGTTGAAGAAGCAAAACTAGGCCAAAAAATAATGGTGACTACAGGCGAAGAAGAGTGGGGAATGCCTGGACCTGAAGACCTTGAGTTCGAAAAGCAAGAAAAACTCACCCAACTTAAAAGCATTTTCCAGGACCTAGAAGAAAACTTACTGACTTTAGCTCTGAATAAAAGTGTTTGGAACTTAGAAGAAGCTGCTGACCTGCTAATGGACGAGTTCAGCAGACAAAACTTGCAAAAACAACTAATGGACTCTAGAAAAGCCTCTCAACCCAAAGTTGAAACTTACCGTCTGAGCAGTATCCTTTCAAACACTCACCAGTATTTCAACTTGCTGTTTGACTTGCTAGAACTAGGCAACCCCAGCGTCAACTCTCTTATTTGGAACTTGCTTAACAAAATCCCAGTCAACCAGTACATGTTTGAAAACATCAAGAAACTGAACATAGTTAACCAAGAAGACTGGGATCGACTACTGGATTCTTCTTGCATGTACAAACTGCTTTACTCCCTCCAAATCGTTAACTCGTTCGTGAGTGGTTCTGAAAGCAACTCTTCACCTGAAGAAGTCGAAGAAAGACAGGCTTGGAGAACCAAGTTCTTGGAACTAGGAGGCTTTGAGCACCTGTATAACATTTTAATGAGTGCTAAGTTGTCCCAGAACTCCCAGGACTGCACTGCAAAGTGCATAGGGCTTTTGCTAGGTGTTTTGAAACTCTTCATCCAAGCCACCCTGCTCAACCAGCCTTGTGAACAACTCCAGTCGATTTTTACTCCTTTTATTTCTTCTGAAAGCATGACTCTGGAGTTCCCTAACTTAATTCGCCAAATGAGTGAAGATGCAGGCAAAAAGGTGATGGAAGTCATTCACTTCCCTGCTTTCATCTCTAAGTTGCTTGAAATAGTTGAAATTTCCATAAACATTTCTTCTTTGGAGTCAGTCCAGAGCAGTCTTGACTTGCTTTTGCCTATGATTGTGTTCAAACCCGAACTGCTGCCTGACCTCTACAATAGATCCAACTTCAACAACTTGATAGCCAGCACCTTGCTTACCTGTAGCTGTTCTGAAGTAAGGGAGTCCATCAAAGCCACTTTTGGCATCGTAGCTGAGTCTGTTGAAGAACTTCCTGAAAGCATCCAGTTGCCCAAGCACTTCTTTTTAGAAACCCTTTTAGCAAAACTGCCTACCGGCCAAAACCCTTACTGTCACGAATTCTTTGAACTAGTTAACAAACTACTTGAGCTGTGTTGTTACAAGGACGAAGGGTTGCTGGAAGTAACTAAAAACTTCATAGAGTCCAGGGAAATGGTAGAAAGCAGACACCTCAAAAACCAAGACCATGTACTCACGGGCTACCTCAAAATAACTAGTTCTTTGGTGTCCCAAATCCCTTACAAAAAACAAAGCCTTCAAGAGTTCCTCAGTTACATCTACAACTGCTTGTTTGAAATTCCAGAAGTTGCTGTAAACAGCAGCCAAAACTCACCTCCGAAATACAAGTCAGAAGAAACTCGCAAGGCAGGCTTCCAGTTACTTCTTAAACTCTCAGAAGACTGTCCAGAAAACTCTAGTTTGCTACTCAACCAACTCTACCTAAACCACTCCCAAAACAACCTTTACTACTACTTCGAACCTGACATTTCAACCCGTTCAGGACTCGTGGGCCTGAAAAACTTTGGGTGCACTTGTTACATGAATTCACTTATGCAGCAGTTCTTTATGATGCCTCAAATGAGAAACGGCATCCTCGATGCAAAGATTCAAGTCCAAGACTTCGAAGAAGCAGTAGACCCAGAAAACCTTCTTTACCAAACCCAGTTAGTTTTTGCGAACTTGCTTGAAAGTGAAAAGCAATTTTACTCTCCAATTGGGTTTTGCAAAGCCTTTAAAGGTTACGACGGAGAACCTATGGACGTGCACGTGCAACAAGACGTGGACGAGTTCTTTAACTTGCTTTGTGACAAGCTTGAGGACTTACTGCGTCCCACTAAGTACAGTAAACTCCTCAGGAGCCACCTAGGAGGCACACTAGTGCACGAAATTCTTTCCTGCGAAAGCGAACTGCCCTACAGGGGGGAACGGGAAGAACAGTTCATGAGACTGTCTTTAGAAATTAAAAACAAAAAGAACTTGCAAGAAGCCCTTGACCTCTACATCAAAGAAGACGTTCTGGACGGAGACAACAAATACTTCTGTGAACAGTATAACCAAAAAATCACAGCTAAAAAAAGGTGCTTGATCAACAGTTTGTCCAACACTGTAGTGGTCCACTTGAAAAGGTTTGAGTTTGACTTCACGAGGATGCAACGAATCAAGGTCAACGACTACTGCGAATTCCCCATGAACTTGAACTTCAAGCCCTGGACTAAAGATGGAGTAATGGGCACCAATGAAAAACCAGACGACTACTACGAGTTTGAGTTAGTGGGAGTTTTGGTCCACTCTGGAGTAGCTGACGCTGGGCACTACTACTCCTTTATCAAAGACCGCAGTTCCAAAGTTTGGTACCGCTTTGACGACCGGAACGTGGAGGTGTTTAATCCCGAAAACCTTAAAGAAGAGTGTTTTGGAGGCGAAGGCAACCTAAGTTGGGGTTACGGAGTCCATATTTTCGAGAAAACGAAAAACGCCTACATGCTTATTTACGAAAGAGTGAATCCTTTTCCTACAGAGGACCTGGACGAAGAAGGTCCAGCTGAAGGCTGCAAGTTAGTTGCCAAGACCCAGGAAATCTTCCAAAACGTGTGGAACGAAAACATGATGTTTTTGAGGGACCTGTTGTTTTTTGACTCGAGTTACTTCAAACTCATCAAGAGTTTTGTCGAGCAGTACCAGTTCGAACCAGTTCTGGAAGTAACTCCCCAAATGTCGGACAGCGAAAACTTCATTCAGGAAAAAAAGTTAACGGAGTTCATGCTTGAAGACGAAACTCGGATGTCCTTGCCTCCTCAAAGCATAATGCAGATTCCTGAACTGCAGCAAATGTACTCTGCTGTAGCTGAACTCATTTCAGAAGTCAAAACCCAGGAAGAAAGGGACGAGCCCCTCAAACTCATCAAGTTGGCTACTTTGTTTGGTTACGAAATGCTTATAAGAGCCAGAAACACCACTAGGTTCATAGAGTGGATTCCTACTTTAAGTGAACTCTACAAAAAACACGCTCCTGCTTGTCTTTGGTTTTTGAAGTACTTAACTTCCAATAGTGCTATTGTGGAGGAGATCCTTTTGAATATCAGAGACTCAGAGGTCAGAAGGGCCTTTGGAGAACTCCTAGAAAGCATTTTGGTACTTGGAAGTGAGTACGAAGTTGACTTGCTTTTTGAAGAGTGCAAGATCTTCGACACACAAAACTTGCCCCGTTTGCTTTACTTGAATAGCCAACAAGTGTTTGTTTACAAGTCCAAAGCTGCTTCAGGGCGGTTCGTTGAGTTGCTTTTCTCAAGTTTGCTGAAAGAAGCCAAAAAAAACTGGCGCAAGTTCGATGAGTTCTTTTCAGTGATCAACAAGTTCGTGAACTACGGAGCAATGCAAGCTAAGTTCGTGATTGAAAAGGACGGAATCACTAGTTTGCTGAAGTTCTTTATGAACGGAGAATACCCCTTTGGCACAGAAAAACACATAATGGGAGATCAGGTTACAGAACCAGACATGGCTGCAGTGCTGGAGATTCTATGTACTCTGGTATGCACTTCTCTGACTGAAGAAATCATTAGTTCTGGGAAGTACACTGAGACTTGTTTGTTCAAAGAGTCTCCTCTGAAAACCCAGTTGTCTGAAGTGGCTAAAAGCTACTTCCAGGACTACAGAGTGTTTAGGAACCTGCTTAAATACATCAGGCATCAAGCAGTTACAAGGATAACTCTGCACCTTAGTTACAACAACTTAGGGATCTCTGTGAGTTTTATTGAAGAGGTTTGCAACTTAGTGTTTCTGAACAAAATGAACTGGAACGAAGTCAATCCTTACCTGAAGTTACTGTCCTACATTTTGAACTTAGACGACGACGTGAAGGAAGCCCGGGTGTTTAAGTTCTTTGAACTGCAACTTGAAACTAGGGGACTGATTTCAGCTTCTTCGAACTTTTTTGACATGCTTTACAGGTACAAAGACGTGTACTTGATGTTTACGATCGTGGTGACTATTTGGTGGAGTGACATGCTGGGAGTTCCCCACGTGTTTGGAGTAGCAATGCAAGAAAAGGCCAAGTACAGGTGGATACTTTTGCACATCCAAAGCATTAATTCCCGGTTAATTCCACACCCTAGTTTTGTGGACTGTTTCGGAAGAGTGAGGTTCGTGAGTGAAGAACTTTCAAGTGTCAGGAACAAACTAACTGACTGGGTGGACTCTGACTCTGAAAGTTCAGTTGAAATGGAACTGCTTCCAGACCAGTCTTTTGACAACAACCAAGAAGAACAAAAAGCAGACGACTCCACAGCTTCTGAAGGCGAAGATAACGTGGCTACCCAATAACTCTAAATTAAAGGTGCCTTTGTTCAGTTAAAATGTCCAGTGCTTAATAAATGTCAGAGGATGTTTTTAAAAGAGAAGTTTGTGAGGGACTGGACTTGCTGGTTCTTAAGTGCATTCCAGAAAGGAAAATAGAGTTCCACCTAAACAACTCCACAGAGTTCATTTTCTTGTTCACTTTTGACTTCACAGAACTGTCTAACTTGGTCCCTGCAAACGGGGAAACAAGCATGGAAATAGAAGTGTTTCCTAACTCAAATTTCAAGTTCACAGAGCTAGTTATAGAAGGGTCCTTTTCTTACAAGTACCACTTCAAGTACCAAAAACTCAACCCCCAAACCAAGGTAAAAAACCAACCTATAGCAGACAACTTAACTTTGCAAATCCAAAGAACTGACTTAGAACAGAAAATCACCTTCAGACTCTGCAACTACAGAGAAGAAAGTGTCAAAATAGAACTTTCTTTTTTCGAAACAGACGGAATCGTTAACCCAGAAGACCAAAAAATGACTTACACAGCCCTTGCTGAATCAAACACGGAAACTGACATATGTGACGTTTACTTTGAAGGGGAGTGGAAATACAAGTACACTTACAAAATCTGGCTTTCTGACTCTGAACCCCAAAGCAGTTACCTCATGGAATGCTACAAGTCACTTCACCTCACCAGAAACTTGCCCCTAGAAACCTTATCCTTTGAATTTTTAAGCAGAGTTTTTGGGGACGACAAGTTCACAGACCCTTTCTTCATGCCTAGTGAGTTGTCTTTAAGCACTGAAGTTGACTGGAAAAGACTAGGAGGCTTCCAACTCTACTCTGAGTTTCATGAGANTCAAATTATCCCTGGCTTTGACGGAAGTCCTTGGTTTTTGTGCCCTTTAGCTGCTTTTGAGCAACCGCTAATAAAGTCTCTCATTGAAAATCTTTCTACTAATGAAAATGGCATTTACAGGGTAAAATTATGCATTGCTGGGGAATGGACTCCTGTAGTCATTGACGATTACCTTCCTTGGTTCAAAGACGACCAAGCAGTTTTTTCTACCAATTTGGGTGAAGAAATATGGGCCTCACTACTAATCAAGGCTTATGCAAAATCTCATGGATGCTTTGAGTCGCTTGTAGGGGTTAAAGGAGCTTTGGCGTTCACTGTGCTTACAGGGTGTCCTGCTTTTACGTGCCCTTTTTCTGTAGATAACCTTTGGAACCAAATTTGGGATTGGAAGACCACTGGTTGCAGTGTTGTAGCTACTTTGGAAAGTGAAGATGGAAATGGTTACTTTAGTGTTGAAGCAATGGAAACTGTTCAAGAAGTCCACTTGGTCAAGCTAAAGAACTCTTGGTGCGACTTGGAGTGGCTGGCAGACTTAAGCGAATCCTCTTCTTTGTGGACTCCTGGGATGCGGGAGTCACTCAAAAACACTCTTGACTCTAAAGAAAAATCTTTTTGGATGAGTGCAGACAGTCTGCATAAAGTCTTTAGTAACTTGGTGGTGGGAAAAGGTCTTAAATACCACCAAACTAGAAAAAAGACCCTTCTGGACATTCAATCCAAGCTGTTCCAGAATTACTGGGAAGTCACTGTTACTGAGAAAACCCATGTGATTTTGGGAGTCCACCAAGAAGATACTACAAGTTTAGGTTCAAAAACCCACAGAAAACTTCAGGACTTGAGCTTAGTTATTTTTAACCAAGATAAAACTTTTCAAAGCGCCTCTTCAAGGAGTGAACTCCCCGAAAGTATTTACTGGGAGGCAGAACTCCAGCCTGGCAAGTACTACTTAGTTCCAGTATCCTCTGGAGAGATAATCGACTCAAAAACCAAACCTTTTGAAGTGTGTGCTCAAGAAAACTTGCTTTCTCCTCAGTTGGTAGTTACTTTAAAGGACATTTTTCGCAAACTCGACACAAAGTGTTTAAACCTAGTCAGTTATGAAGACTTCAAGGAGTTTTACTCAAGAGTTTGGGGAGAAATCACCTTAGAAGAGTTCAAAGTCAACATAATAAACAAGTACTCTTCCACAGAGCAAGACTTAACTTTCCAGGGGTTTCTGGAACTCTTTCAAGAAGTGCTTTGGAAAGAAGGCTTTGGAGGCTTAATAGAGGTGCTCAAGAAAGTGGGCTACACTGAACAACTAGAAAGCGTAGAGACCAAGCCCTTGGTGTTATCAGCCCATTCTTCTTCCCAAATAGTTGTAAGTGCTCTTGACTTCAGTCAAAGTCTTGAGGAATACACCTGGACTTCTTACATTAGCGAAAGGGGTTATTTAGTTCTGGCCCAGGATCAAGTATTTTTAAGTGCTTTGGATTGCTGCTCAGGATCTATTTTCTTGCTGGTCAACAAAAACCCCCAAAAAGTGTCTGCTGAATTAAGTTTCAATTCTCCAGACTTAAGTGCTCCTCTCAGCAGCACTATTGCACTAGAACCTCTTGGCTCAGCCATCATTAAGCAGTTCCGGAATCTATTGTTTTCAGACAAAATACAAGTTAAAATTACCGTTTTCCTCGAATAATAATGTTAAAAGCCAAAAACAAGTTGACAGCCCTGCCCACTGGAAATGGGTTCCGAGTTAAAGTGCCACTTCCCAGTTTGGGAGACTGTTGGTTCAGTGTTGACGACACCCAGTCAGTTGAGTCCTTTTTGGAAGAAGTAAAAGCAGAAGACAAGCTAATTACCAAAATAAGTGCAGAAGTACCTGTCTCAAGCAACTTCAACCAACTAGTTCACAAAAACCCAATTTCATTAACTATCAACGAGAGACTTTTCGAAATAAAAGCCAGCGAACTAGCTAAACTTAAGTATGAAACTAGCACTTTAAGGAACTTTGTCTCAAGCATAACATCTTACTCGCCGTCGAACCAAAGAGAACTTGAAAACTCGCTCCAAAAGAGTTTGTCCCTGCTTGGAGAACAGTCGATGGACTTCTTAAGCGATTTAAAATCCCAACTCAACCAAGTCGAACAGGAACTAGAAAAAATCAAGCAACAAGAAAAGCAAATAGTTCAAAAAATCAACTCTAGTGCGAACTTGAGAATGGGAGCAGGACTCAGTTTAGTTGTGGGCAACTTTGGGTTTTTTTACTACACCATATACTGTGTGGAGTGGTTAGGGTGGGACTTGATGGAACCCATTACTTATTCAGTGGGGCAAGGAACCTTTATTTTGGGACTTTACTACTACTTAAAGTTAAGGCAAGAATTCACCTACGACAACATGCTTAGTTCCTACCAAAGCCAAAACTTAGACAAGCAACGTGAAGTCCACAGAATCCCCAAAGCAAGACTAAACACCCTTATTCAAGAAAAGAAAAACCTCCAGTCTACCATCGACCTCATCGAAAGCAGGATGCTGCACGTGCCCAAGAGCAACTCTAATTCAAATTAATAAGTTAGATTTAGAAAAACCTAAACAAAAAAATGAACCCAGAAAGGGACATTCACCCCCTGGACAACATACTCCAGAACCCCTCAAAAGCCACCAAGTACCTCATAAGTGAGCATTTAATAGGACTAATAAGCAGCTTGTTTATATTTCCTCCTTCCTTAGATTTGTTGTACAGTAATTCCTCTCAATGTTTTGCCTGCGACTCTTATTTAACTTACTGGCTAACAGGGTTCGTGACTTTGAGGTGTTTGGACTTTCCGTTCAGACTCATTAACTTGCAGAAACTAGTAAGTCTGTACTTCAACGACGCTTGGGACGACGGGATCTTTACTACCAGGAAACTCATGAGGCTGGTCAGGAGTCTGCCTTTTAGTTTGCTCAAAGCCAACAACATGTTTGGCTACCTAGTTTTCATTTTGGGGTTTCTGAGACTCAAGTACGGGAACCCTTGTCCCGAAACAGACACTAACTTGTACTCAGTGTGCATTTACGTTTCCTGTGTTTACTTGACCAGAATCTTCTTAGGAGTAATAAGGTTCCATTTCGAAGCCAAGTCCGCAAGGGAGTACAGAAACTTAGACATCACTCAAGTCCTTACGAACGGAGCCACCATCGACATGATTGAAAAAATAGAGCTAGTCAAGCTCAGTGGCAAATTCAAAAACTTAAGGGAAGAGTGCCCTATTTGCACAGAGGTATTTCAAAAGGGCGACTTAGTCAGACTTCTTCCCTGCAACGAAACTCACTATTTCCACCAACACTGTCTCGACAGATGGTTGATTCGCAAGGACAAGTGCCCATTGTGTGCTATTTCAGTATCTAAAAAACTCAACTAACAAATTAAATACTAAGGCACAAACCCACTGAACCCCGAAACATCGTCCATTTCAGCATCGCTGCTTTCGCAGGAGTCGTTGTCTTCGTAGTCTTCGTCTTCAGAGTTCTTCCGGTCAACTCCAGGCGCCACAAAGTTAGTTTCGGGGTAAAACAGCTGCTTGATTTCTGAGTGGAGTTTTGCTTCCTGCGCTAAAAGTTCAGTTTCTTCTATAGCTGGCTTCTGCTGCACCCAACGCAAGCCTTCACCTGCTAGGGACAAGTCGTTTGTTAGTCTGTTCATCTTTAAATTACAGTTAAATACTCCTACCGAACCTCCTCTGTTCGTAGTCCGGGTCATCAGTTGGAAGCTGAAACCTACAAACAGGGCAGTTGTTGTGGGTGTTCAGCCAAGGAAGAAGACACGAAGAGTGGAACAAGTGCAAACAAGGCATTTCCAAAGCCTCGTCGTCACACTTAAGTTCTTCTGTGCACACAGGACACTCCAGAACACTTTCGTCTTCTCCCCACCGGTACCCGCACTCGTCTACCTTAGTCACTAAACGGCCTCTTTCGGTTTTGAGTTCTTTAGTTATTAAGGTCCTCCGCAGTGATGATATTGCAGACTGAGATGCTGGAGGCGGGCCGTATGAGTTTGGGTCGTTCTGCATGATGGTGTGTATGATGTTGTCTAAGTTAGGTTCTGAGTCTGCTAGGTGGAAGTAAGTACGTGTAGAAGGAGAAAGCAGCAGTTCTGCAAGTATCTGGCCGAAACTAGGAGTTGGTTGGTAAGGCCTGAAATTCCTTGGGTCATCATCTTGGTTTTCTAACTCCTCCACAAAAGGAGACCGGCACTGAAAGCAAGCCAATTGGTTCCCTTCTACTACTTGGCACTCTCGTTTACACACATGACACCAGTATTCCATTTATATTATGAATCTACTTCAGGTACTTCTATGTTTTTGTACTTGAGGGGGTAAGGAATCCCTCTGACCTTGTGCTTTATCATCATTGCTCGTTTCAAGTGCTCGCACTCCGCACCGCATCTTGAGTCGCTGTGGTTCTTTAAGCACCTAAGCAGTTCGTCTTTCACTGCAATGGGCATTCTTTGGAGTTCTTCGTTTTCAAATACTTTAATCACAAGACTTATTTCCTTGAGTTGCTTGTACTTTTCCGAGTCTAGTTGTCCGTCGTAGTTTATTTTGTAGTGTTCTATAATTGTTGACTGGTAACTTCCTCCTATTCCCGAAGATATGCTCACCTTAGGCAGTCCTAACTTAGAATTGTAGTCTGGGGAGTTACTTCTCTTGGTTGCTTCTGACGTTTCTTGGTGTTTGAAGTAAAACTCAGGAAATTTGCCAAACAAAATGTTTTTGAAGGTGTCGAACAAGTCTTTTTGTCCAGAGTCCAGAGTCACTACTAAGTTCTGTTCGGCTTGCTTGAGTAATTCGTTGTTTTCAAAGGGTTCAGTAGTTTCGCGACTCTTTAACTCTAGTCTCTCGTTTTCTTCAATATGCTCCAAACCTTTGCTGGCTATTCTGGGTTTTTTGGGTTGGAATGTTTCTATGAACTCCATGGAGTGGTTTCTTGTTTTGTTCTTTTTTGCTACATTTACTGCCATTTTTGAGCTTCCTGAGTGAGTTCCAGCCCCAGAACTTTTGAGAGAGTTTTTAGAAGAACTCTCTTTGCTCAATGCACCTTTTTGAGAGCCTTGCTTGGGAGGGGCCTGTTCCCAGGAGCCTTGTCTACTTGGAATTTTCCCTTTGGTTTTTTGTTCCGGACTGTTTTTGTCTTGATTCCCAGTTCGACTTATGTCTTCAATTTCAATTTCTCCACTCCACCCACTTTCAATGCCCTTCTTGTCTTTACTCGACACTGAACTCTTTCCAGTGTTAGGCCTCGATGTAACTCCTTTGCTTTCTTTTTTTTGGATTTTGGATTTAGTATTTGTCTCTCCAAAAACTGGGTTGGTAGTTTTTTTGTAGTTCCTCAGAGGAGAGTACTTTTCGTCTCCAGAGTCCCGTGAACTCAAAGTGTTAGTTCTTGACAACTTAGAAAGTCCAGAGTTTGCCATTCGACTAGTTTCTTGCTGGGGTCTTCTGTTCTCGGGAGAGTTAGTGCTTGAAAGCACTTTATTCCTCCTTTTAGGATTGGTTCTCTGAGAGTTTTTTGGTATTTGACTGGAACTTCTCGACTCAGTTCCTCCAAGTGATTCTGAGTCATCTTTTTCTAGAATTTCATCTTCACTGATTTCTTCACCTTCAAACTTAGCAATTTTGTACTTCTTTATCACAGAGTTTGCGTCCACATTCTGGTACTCAAAAGGAGTTCCGTTTAGTTTCAACCAAGCCTTTTCAATCTGGCTGTTTTTTTCTTCAGCAATTCTGTAGTAGATGTTGGCGTTGTACAGGGACTCATGCATTTGGTTCAGTTTGTTCAGTGTAGCCTTTTTCTTGGACTTGGCTTCTTCAATGTTTCTTTTAAACAGCTGAACTTTTCTTTTTTTCTGTTCTAGTTTGGTGCCTAGACTCCTTGACTTTTGTTTTTCTTCTTGGGTTTCTTTAACTAGGTTTTTGTTTTTCTTGTCTAGTTGGTTCATTTCTGTTTCTCTCTTAGCAAGGCTCCTTTCAAGTTGTTCGATGTACTTCTTCAGTCTAGCCAGCGTGTTTTCTAAGTCGTTCTTTTCCTTTTCAAGTCTATTCATGTAGGTTTTTTGTTTGAAGTACTTCATTTCTCTTTCATAGTCCTCGTTGTCTTCTTCATTCAGCTCTGGAGAACTGGGTTGTTCTGTTTGAGTCCCCATTTCTTTACTTATCGACGAGTGCTTCCCTCCAGAACTGCCTTTTTTTTTGTCAGCTTCTTCCTTGTAAACCTTGTAGGAGTTTTCGATGTCCCTCGTAATCGACTTAAAGTCAATTTGTATCATAGGAGGGATCTTAGATGGCATAGGCACTTCTGTGTGCATTTTTCTTAAGTTTTCATACAAGTCGTTTAGCTTTTTAGTCAACTTTTTCAGTTTGAAGTCTTTGAGTTTTTTACTGAGGTGCTTTAGTTCTTCTAGTTGCAAAGGTTCTGAGTCTTCCACTGTTGTCTCGAGAGTGTATTCACTGCTAAACTCTGGCTCTGTTTGAACTCCTGAACTCTTGACCCTAGCACCCTTTTTGGAAGGTTCTTGGTTACTAACTAAGCTTTTCATTTTCAAAAAGGACTTTTGAATCCCCCTGAGTCCCCTTATTAGTTGGTTGCCTAACTTTTCTTCCTTGATTTTAGCATGCAAAGACAAAAAGTCCAAAAAGTTAAAGTAAGTTCTGTACTCAGCTTCTACTCCAGAGAAGTCACACTGTGTTTGAGTGCTACAAACACCAAACTCTAACTCCCAGTTGTCTAAGTCCTTTTCCAACTTAGTGAGTTCGGCATGGTAGTTTTTTCCAGTTGTTATACGTTTAAAAGGCAAAGCAGGTTCTATAGGTTCACTTGAACTTTTAAGCCACTGCGCTATGTCAGATTTTTTTCTCCTATGTCTTTCTTCACCTCCTGACTTTTTAAGTGCATCCAGTTTAGGCAAAGTTGAGTTCATTTATTAACATACTATGCAAGAAACTGTTTATAGACTAAGTGAAAGTTCCCATGCAAGGGCTATCAGTGCTGCAAAGTTCAACTCTTCTAGCACCCAGTTCGTAGTTGGGACTGTGGGACTGAGGGAGCCCAACAAAGTAGCTGTTTTAGAGTTCGAAGAAGACAAAGTAGCTCTTGAACTAGTTTCTTCTTGGGACTACCAAGACGAAGTTTGGGAACTAGCCTGTTCCCCAAGTGCCCCCCAAATAGCAGTTGCCAATACAAGCAACTTAGTAGAAGTATTTAGCATCCAGGAAGACTTGCAAAGACTCACTGCCTTGGAACACTCTGGTCTAGTGAACTCACTTGACTGGACAGAAAGGTCTTTCTGCACCTCTACAAAAACTGAACTCCACAACTGGGACCTAGAGAAGCAAACTTCTGACAAAGTAATTGACACAAACATCACAAGGTCACTAGCAGACCCCCACCATGAATCCCTTCTTGCCTACTCGAACTCCAGTGCAATTAAAGTCCACGACTTCAGAGACAAGTCTTCAGCGTTTGAAATCAAACAGGCCCACTGTGACGAAATACTTAGTTTGGACTTCAATCCCAACAACCCCTACCACATGGTTTCTTCTTCAAAGGACTGCACTGCAAGGATCTGGGACATGCGCAAAGAAAAGCCACTTAAAACCATCCAGGAACATACTCACTGGGTCTGGCAAGCAAAGTTCAACCACTACCACGACCAGTTGATGCTTACTGCTGGCTCAGACAACTGCGTCACACTCCAAAGAACAATCACTGGAAGTTCAGCTCCCATTGACGAGTCTTTTTTCGAAAGAGAAACTGACGCCACACTTTCTAGAATAGAGAACTTTGATGACTCGGTTTACGGTGTGTGTTGGAGCGCAGCAGAAGCTTGGTACTTCGGGTGCATAAGTTACGACTCCAAAGTCACAGTAGGGGTGGTTCCGACTGAAGAAAAGTACAAGATTTTGCTTTAATATTACTTGTTTCTCGCAGATAGCAAAGAGTTGCTTGACTTCCAAGGAGACAAGTCCTTTATTGAAAAGACTCCAGCAACTTCTTTAGACTTGTTTTCGTGGGACTTTTTTTCAAGACAAGGAAACTTTTCTGGTTCCAACTGCAGAAAAGGACTGCCTTTGGGCCTTGATATGTTCACTATAGTTGAGGGTCTTTCGTAACTTGGCTTCCTTTTGTTGAAAGCTTTGTGAAACGGTGTGTTTCTTGCTTGGGAGCACTCGATTCTTTTGCCTTCTAGAGTCAACTTGTTTTGTTTCGGCTTAGTAAAGGCTTTCTTTTTGCGTCTGGGTTTTGAAAGTGCTAAGTCTTTGAACAACTCCTTTTCCATAGTCATCAGCATACTTGTTTCTTTTTTGCCCCAGAAAGACCTGGAGTCCCTTAAGTACCTACTTAATTGTGAGGACTCTGAATTGATTGGAAAGGGACTAAAGGAACTCCTTGCTGCAGACGAAGAATTCCTACTTGAGTTTGTGTTTTTCTTAGCATTGATTTTCCGTCTGAAGGTTGCCCTTGAAAAGATAGGGGCTTTGTTGTTTTGGGGAGTTGCGCTTACGCCCAAGTTACTTTCCTTTGCTAGGTGTTTTGGACTTTGTACCATTAAGCCTTTTCTTGGACTTGGGTAAAAATACATTTGTTATCTAAGTAAACTTACAAAGATCAACTGTTAAAAGTTAGGTATTCACTCCACACAAAACTATTGGTAGTAATAATATGGTGAAGAACATGCTTACCGATCGACTTCTTTCTGAGTGCAAACTCAAGCAGAAGAAATACATAGTTTCTCGCAACAAGGAATACTATTTGACTATGCAAGAGGACGGCAACTTAGTAATTTACAACTCCCGTGAATTTGTAGCTTCAAACGCAGTCTGGGCATCGGGCACCAACGGTCAGGGCGAAGCTCCCTTTACCTTTAGAGTCCAGGATGATGGAAACGCAGTAGTTTATGATAAAGAAAACAACCCTACTTGGGCTACTGGGACCCACGGCCAAGGACAGGGTCCTTATTGCGTTGTTGTTTCCAATGAAGGAAAACTTTGTGTCTACGACACCAACGACGAACAACTATGGAGTTCTTAATAGAATAAATAATCCTCTAAGAATTATTATTACTATTACGTTAGCTAGCCCGTGGGCCTTTGTGCACATGAGGGTATGGGCCTTTTGGTTTCCACTTCTCTTGTAAACCCAGTCCGCGAATTTTTGATTTCGTTGTCTATTGCTTCTGCGTCGGTTTCAGTGTTTTT
>PR_CR_10_Liq_1_inCRDRAFT_1000327_pt1 | contig 29938 bp, 33 predicted proteins | sample PRCRCaboRojoPR_3_FD_10241 | JGI IMG/M metagenome (IMG submission 10241)
CCCGCGCCGGGGGGCGCGCCGCCCGGTTGGGCCAGCCGTTCGGCGGGCAAAAGGCGCAGGCAGGTCATGTCGGCGGGCACGGCGGCGAGGTCGTCGGCGACGGGCCGGTCGGGCAACAAGAACTCGTCCACGTCGATATGGGCGAGCCAGTCGAGGTCCGAGCGCAGGTAGCTGCGGGTCGCGTTGTGGGCCTGGCGCAGCTGGTGCTTTTCGCTGCGGCGGGTTTGCTCTTTGGCCCAATAGGCCGCGTCGCATTCGATGACCTCGATGGCGGGGTTCTGCGACAGGTAGGCGGCGGTTTCGGGGTCGGGATCGTCGAGATAGATGTGCAGCCGGGCGGCCCCGAGGCCCAGGTGATAGGCGGCCCAGCGGGCGATGACGGGCAGGGGGGCCTTGACCGTCGCGACGATCCCCCAGCAGACCCTCTCCGGGTCGGTTGTGATGCGGCCCGGGTCCACCGTGACAGCGACTTTTTGCGTGGCGGGCAGGGGCGCATCCGGGTCGTCCCTGGCCATCATCTTTTCGCGGCGGTTGCGCATCCGGCGCAGGCGGCGGAAGACGGTGCCATCCTCGGACACCAGCCGCTCGATCAGGTCATGGGCCAAGGGTCCGATCACGGGATCAGTCTCGGCATCGCGCCAGATGCGGCCGCGCATATTGGCATCGAGCCCGCCCGCGGGGATGGAAAACTGCGCCATGTCGAGCGGGATGCCGCCCCCCGCCTTGCCGCGCCAGGTAAAGGGCTTGTGCGCAGGCGTCCCGGAATAAAGCCGTTCGGTCTCGTACAGCTTGATGAGCCCGAACAGGACGGTAAGCGTATGGCCCACGCGGCGCTGCACCTCTGTCTCGCCATGATCGGCAAAACTGGCCACGGCCGAGATCAGCCAGCGCGCGGTCAGGCGGCGGCGCAGGAACAGCCCCTCTTCGGCCCACATGCGCAGGAACAGGGTTTTCGCCTCGGGCGGAAAGCTTTCGCGGCGCAGATTGGCGATGCACAGCCCGTGCAGAAAGCAAAGCTCCGGCAGGCCCTCGAATTCGCGGCGCAGCTCGCGGCGTTTGCCCCAATAGGTCGACAGGCTGTCGCGCTGTTCGGCCGGGTCGCGGCTGATCGGCAGAACCTTCGCGTCCTTCAGGGGGCCGAGGTCCAGATCGGCGGGGGGCAGGGCCTCTCCGGGGCCATACTCCAACGGCTCCATCCGCCCATCCATCTGGGCCAGCATGCCCGGGATGCCGCCGGGGTAGGTGTCCGAGGCGCTCATATATCTGCGCCCCGCACCCTCACACCATCATCTCCTTGGTGGCGGTGAGCGTCAGTTCGGGATAATCCCGCTCCACGCGGTCGATGTCCCATTGCATGCGCGTCAGGTACACCATGTCGCCGTCATGGTCGGTGGCCATGTGCTGCTTGTTGGCGTTGGTGAATTTGTCCACCGCCGCCTTGTCGCCCGCCACCCAGCGGGCCGAGGTGAATTGCGAGGGCTCGAAGCGGACGGGCAGGCCGTATTCCAGCTCGATCCGGCTGGCCAGCACCTCGAATTGCAACGCGCCCACGACGCCCACGATGAAGCCCGAACCGATGGCGGGTTTGAAGACCTTGGCGGCCCCTTCCTCGGCGAATTGCATCAGCGCCTTTTCAAGGTGCTTGGCCTTCATCGGGTCGCCCGCGCGGACCCCTTGAAGCAGTTCCGGCGCGAAAGAGGGGATGCCCGCCACGCGGATCGCCTCGCCCTCGGTCAGGGTGTCGCCGATGCGGAGCTGGCCGTGGTTCGGGATGCCGATGATGTCGCCGGCCCAGGCCTCTTCGGCCAGTTCGCGGTCCGAGGCGAGGAACAGCACCGGGTTCGACACCGCCATGGGTTTCTTGGTGCGCACATGGGTCAGCTTCATGCCGCGTTTGAAATGGCCAGATGCCATGCGGACAAAGGCCACCCGGTCGCGGTGTTTCGGGTCCATATTCGCCTGGACCTTGAAGACGAAGCCGGAAACCTTTGTTTCTTCGGGTGAAATCTGGCGCGGCTCGGCGCGCTGGACCTGGGGTTCGGGGCCGTAGCTGCCGATGCCGTCCATCAGTTCCTTGACGCCGAACGAGTTGATGGCCGAGCCGAACCAGATGGGCGTCATATGCCCCTCGAGCACCGATTGGGGGTCGAGCGTTGGCAGAAGCTCGCGCGCCATCTCGACCTCTTCGCGCAGCGTCTCGAGCAGATGGGCAGGCACATGTTCGGCAAGAAGAGGGTCGTCCAACCCATTGATTTCAATCGACTCGGCCACGCGGTTGCGGTCGGCGCGGTCCATGAGTTCGAGCCGGTCGCGCAGCATGTCGTAGCAGCCCAGGAAATCGCGGCCCTGGCCGATGGGCCAGCTGGCGGGTGTCACGTCGATGGCCAGGTTTTCCTGGATCTCGTCGATGATCTCGAACGTGTCGCGGCTTTCGCGGTCCATCTTGTTGCAGAAGGTCAGGATCGGCAGGTCGCGCAGGCGGCAGACCTCGAAAAGCTTGCGGGTCTGGCTTTCAACGCCCTTGGCCCCGTCGATCACCATGACGGCGGCATCGACGGCCGTCAGGGTGCGATAGGTGTCTTCCGAGAAATCCGAGTGGCCGGGCGTATCCACGAGATTGAAGCGGAAGTCCTTGTAATCAAATGACATGGCCGAGGCCGAGACGGAAATGCCGCGGTCCTTCTCCATCTCCATGAAGTCCGAGCGGGTGCGCCGCGCCTCGCCCTTGGCGCGGACCTGCCCCGCCATCTGGATCGCGCCGCCGAACAGCAGGAACTTTTCGGTGAGCGTGGTTTTGCCCGCATCCGGATGCGAGATGATCGCGAATGTGCGGCGCCGCGCGATTTCGGGCGGCAGATCGGGGCGGTTCGTGGCGATGTCCAACATGGGCCCGATATAGACGCGCCGGGGCACTGCCGCAATTGGCAAGCGTTTGTCTTGCGCTTGTGATGTTTCGGGCGCAGGATGAGAACGTTCATAGAACATTTAGGGATTGGTGCGATGGATTTGAAACAGATTGCCGATGAACTGGTCGCGGGCTGCCGCGAGGGGCGCGAGACCGAGACCCTCGACCGGCTCTATGCCGAGGATGCCGTGTCGGTCGAAGCGGCCGATCAGGGCGGCGGGCGCGAGGCCCACGGGCGCGCGGCGATCCACGGCAAACATGAATGGTGGGCGCAAAACATGGAAATGACGGGTGGCAGCGTGAGCGACCCGATGCTGCATGGCGATGACCGCTTCGCGGTGATCTTCGAGGCCGCGGGCCGGGACAAGACCAGCGGCGAAAGCTTCGAGATGCGGGAGGTGGCGGTCTACCACGTCGCGGACGGCCGGATCGTGCGCGAGGAGTTTTTCTACGCCAGCTGACCCGGGGCCCATGACATCGGGTTGGAGGTCCCGGATCGGGGTCCGGGACGCGGATGGCCTGGTTTGTCCCGATGGGCCTATGTTGCGGTGCCGGGGGTCTCGTGACGTTGGGGCGGAGGTCCCGGATCGGGTCCGGGACGGCGTGGCGCGCGATTGCAGAGGGCTGTCGTCGCAGACGCGGCGGGGGCTAGCGGGTCGAGGCGCGGCGCAGAAGCTCGGCGGCGTCGGGGCGGTCGAGCAGGCTTTCCTGAACCTCGAAGCTCAGATGCGGGCGCGTCCGGTGTCCGGTCAGTTCGGCGCTCATCGCGCGGGCCACCTCGTCGGGCAGCATCGCGCGGGTATGGGTGTCGACCAGCATCGATTCGGCCGCGATCCCCTCGGCATAGATGATCTGGTGATCGTCGAAGAGAAGCTGGAAATAATCCACGAAGCCTCCGTCGCGATGGTAGATCGAGGTGCCGTTCACCAGGTGGCGCGCCTTGACCAGCAGTTCCGACCGGCCCGCGCCCAGGCGATCCTGGCGCTGGTAGATGAAAAGCCGGTGGTCGGGGCTCACGATCAGGTCGTTTTCGTTGTTGAGCGTCCCGGCCGTGATCACGATGGGGGCAAAGGCCCCCACGGCACGGGCCGTGGTCTGGCCGATCCAGCGGATTTCCTGTGGGCCGTCGTCGCGGGTGAGCACCTTGTCACCCACCTGCAGGTCTTCGATCGGGCGCTGTGCCCCCGACATCATGGTGATGAGCGTGCCGCGGGTGAACGAGACGCAGGCGACCTCGGCCAGCTTGCGCTGGGGAGTGTCGGTGTCCACCCCGACAAGCGCATAATCCGTCTTGGGCTGAAGCGGGGCCAGGGGCAGGGCATAGACCTCGTCGACCATGCCGTCCGTGTCCAGCTCGACCAGGATCAGCACCTCGGTCGTGACCCCGTCGCGGGCCATGAAAGTGCAGCAGCAATCGAAATGCAGCACCGCGCCGGGGTGTCCGACCTCGGTATCTTCGCCCACCGAAAAGCCGCCCTCGCCATCGGCAACAAGGCTCAGGCGCACGCGCTCCGCATCGGCGGACAGCCCGTAAATGTCATCGGGCGACAGGTCGTCGGCGATGTTGATCCCGTCACCAAGGTTGGCGCCGTCGGTCACGGTGAAATCGTCGCTCCGGTAGACTGGAACGCTTTGCGCTGGCTTGATCATCGTCTCGGGTTCGGGTCTGAGCATCTGGGTCACAATGCACCTGCTGCGCCGGAGGGGCAACGCCCAAGCGTCGCCCTGTGTTCAATCTTTTGCATAGGCGGGGATTGTGTCAGGAACAGGACCGGGGGTCGGCCATAATCCGGCAGCCCGGCAAGAGCGAACAAAGCCGGCGACGTCGGCCAAGGCGATTTTCGTCGGCACCCCGGCGAGACCGAACAGGGAGAGCGAGATGGATCTGGGATTGAAGGGTAAAACCGCGCTGGTCTGCGCGTCGAGCAAGGGGCTGGGCCGGGGCTGCGCCGAGGCGCTAGCGGCCGAGGGCGTCAACCTTATCATGAACGCGCGCGGCGCAGAGGCGCTGGAAGAGGCGGCCGCAGCGATCCGCGCTGCGCACGGCGTCGAGGTCACGGCGGTCGCGGCCGATATCACCACCGAAGACGGCCGGGCCAAGGTGCTCGAGGCCGCGGGCGAGATCGACATCCTGGTGACCAATGCGGGTGGCCCGCCGCCGGGGCTTTGGACCGATTGGGAACGTGAGGATTTTATCGCCGCGCTCGATGCCAACATGCTGACACCCATCGCGCTGATGAAGGTCTGCCTGCCGGGCATGATGGCGCGCGGCTGGGGCCGGGTGGTCAACATCACCTCGCAATCGGTGAAGGCGCCGATCCCGGTGCTGGGCCTGTCCAACTCGGCCCGCGCGGGTCTGACGGGCTATGTCGCGGGCACGGCGCGGCAGGTGGCCGAACAGGGCGTGACGATCAACAACCTGTTGCCCGGCATCCACGCGACCGACCGGGCGGTGGCGCTGGACACGGGCGTGTCCAAGGCGCAGGGCATCACGCTGGACGAGGCACGGGCGCAGCGCGAGGCGACGATCCCCGCGCGCCGCTACGGCACCGCCGAGGAATTCGGCGCGGCCTGCGCGTTCCTGTGTTCGCAGCATGCCGGGTTCATCGTGGGCCAGAACATCCTTCTGGACGGCGGCGCTGTGAACGCGACCCTGTAGCTGCAGGCGCAGGCGCGGCCCAGGAACCGCGCGGGGTGGCAGGAACGGGGCGGGGCACGCCGCCCCGCACCCTTGCCCGTCGCGGGCGGCGTTGCTATGTGCCTGTGAAAGCCCGACCAAATCGGTCGGATGGCAGATCAGAAGGCCCGTACCCGCCCGTGACACAGAGCCCGCCGCGCCTCGAGATCCGGCACCTTCGCAAGGACTATGGCGATCAGCGCGTCGTCGATGACGTGTCGCTGACCATCAAGCCGGGGCAGGTGACCTGTCTTCTGGGGCCCTCGGGCTGCGGAAAGTCCACCACGCTGCGCATGATCGCAGGCGTGGAGATGCAGGATACGGGCGAGATCCATGTCGACGGCAAGCTGGTCTGCGACACGGTCTTTCGCGTGCCGCCCGAGCGGCGCGAGATCGGGCTGATGTTCCAGGATTTCGCGCTGTTTCCGCATCTGACCGTGGCCGACAACGTGGCCTTCGGCCTGCGGGGGACACGGGCGGAGAAACGCGCGCGGGTCGAGGAGCTTCTGGGCAACGTGGGGCTGATGCGCCACATCGATGCCTATCCCCACGCGCTTTCGGGGGGCGAACAGCAGCGCGTGGCCCTGGCGCGCGCGCTCGCGCCCCGGCCCAAGATCATGCTGATGGACGAGCCCTTTTCCGGGCTCGACAACAGGCTGCGCGACGGTATCCGCGACGAGACGCTGGATCTGCTCAAGGAAGAGGACACCGCGGTTCTTTTGGTTACCCACGAGCCCGAGGAGGCCATGCGCATGGCCGACGAGATCGCGCTGATGCGGGCGGGCAAGATCGTGCAGCAGGGGGCGCCCTACAACATCTACAATGCGCCCGTGGACAAGGCGGCGGTGGCGTTTTTCAGCGATATCAACGTGATCCGGGGCACGGTGCGGGGCGCGCTGACCTCGACCCCCTTCGGCGCCTTCCTGGCGCCGGGCGTGCCCGATGGGGCGGAGGTGGATATCGTGATCCGGCCGCAGCATATCGGCATCGATTTCGACCGTGCGGGCCGCGGACCCAACCCGACCCAGCGGGACGGGGTGGCGGCGCGTGGCGTGGTGCAGCGCGCGCGATTCATGGGTTCGGAAAGCCTGGTGGAGTTCCGGATGGACCATGACGGGTCGATGCTGAAGGCGACCGTGCCCAACGTGTTCCTGCCCAAGCCGGGCATGGCGCTGTGGCTTACGATCCGGCGCGACCGGTGTTTCGTGTTTCCGGCGACAAGCTAGGGCTGTGGCTCATCGGCGGCTGTCGCCCGTCTTCGCGCCGGTTGGGGGGCATCGCTCCGCAACGGCGTGCGGGGCGGCGCGTGCGGGATTGAGTATTTTGGGAAAGTTGAAGCCGGGGGACGGGTCCGGGGGTGGCGCTATCGCCCCTCGGCCGCGCGGAAGTCGCGCAGGGTCTTGCCGGGTTCGTCGACGAAGAGGCCGGGCAGGGGGCGGGCCTCGGTGATGCGGTCGATGCGGAGGCGGGCGAAGGTGCCGGCGGTTTCGTCCCAGACCACGCAGGACCAGACCCGGCCCCAGTAGTCGAGCGCGAGCGGGCGTACCTCGTGGGCGGGGGCGCCATCGTCCAGGGTGAGCGCAAGCCGCTGGCGGGCGCGGATCGCGTCGCGCAGCCGGGGCATATGGCGAAACCCGAGGGCGGCGCGCGCCACATGGGGCGAAAAGCCGAAGGCGCCGCGGGGGGCGGTGTGATCCTCGGGCAGGACCGCGTCGATCTTGGCCGAAAGGCTGTGGGCGGCGGCGGCAAGCGCTGCCTCAGCGCCCGCGCCCACGGCGGCGAGACCCACATGGAGTGCGCCCAGCTCTTCCTCGGTCAGGTTGAGGGGCGGCAGGGTGATCGCCGCGCGCGCCGTGTAGCCCGCGCCGCGGGTGCCTTCGACCGGCACGCCGGCCTCGACCAGCGTGTCCATGTCGCGATAGATCGTGCGGACCGAGACAGAGAGGCGCGCGGCCAGATCCTCGGCCCGGTAGAGGCGGCCGTCCTTCAGAAGGTCCATCAGGGCATAGAGCCGGTCGGTGCGTTTCACGGGTGTCCTTGCGTGATTCGGGCGTTGTTTTCCCGCATTACTGACAAAAAACTGACAACTGACAAGTTGCTGACAAAGACGGGTGCAAAAAGCCGCGCATATCGCCCCGATCGGGACGCATTGCCGCTTTTCGTGGCCCCGTCTTGGCAGTAGAACCCTCTGGTGCAATTCATGGCGTACGGGTGCCGATAGGAGTCTGGCCCGGTCGCCGATCCATCCGGAGCAATGGGAGAGGTCACATGCTCAACAATATCGGTCTTCCCGGTCTTCTTCTGATCGCGGTCGTGGTGCTGGTCCTGTTCGGACGCGGCAAGATCTCGAGCCTGATGGGCGAGGTCGGCAAGGGTATCACCGCCTTCAAGAAGGGCGTCAGCGACGGCAGCAAGGAGCTTGAGGACGAACAGGCCGAGACGGCCAAGGACGTCACGCCCGAGAACGACAAGGACAAGGTGTAAGCCGCAATGTTCGGGATGGGCTGGACCGAGCTTCTGATCATCGGCATCGTTGCGCTGATCGTCGTCGGTCCCAAGGACCTGCCGGTGCTTTTTCGCAACATGGGCCGGTTCATGGGCAAGGCGCGCGGCATGGCGCGCGAGTTCAGCCGCGCCATGGAGCAGGCGGCGGACGATGCGGGCGTGAAGGATGCCGCCAAGACCTTCAAGTCGGCGACCAACCCCATCGGCAGCGCCATGGACGGGGTCAAGGATGCGGCAAAATCCATGACCAAGCTCGACATCGATCCCGATAGCGAAACCGGACGCATGTCCAAGGAACGCGCCGAGGCGGCCAAGAAGATCCGCGAATACTCGGCCAAGAAGGCCGAGGAACGCCGTGCGGCCGAAGAGGCGGCCAAACAGGCCGAGACCGTGGCCGACGGCCCGTCCGGCACCTCCCAATCCGAACAGCCCAAGACCGACACATGACTGCCACCGACGAGATCGACGACACTTCGGCCCCGCTGATCGAGCATCTGGCGGAACTGCGCACCCGGCTGATCCGGTCCGTGATCGCCTTCCTGATCGGGATGGTGATCTGCTTTACCGTCTGGAACCCGATCTTCGATTTCCTGACCCATCCGCTGTGCGGCGCCATGGCCGAACGGGGGCATGCGGATTGCGGGCTGATCCTGATCAAGCTGCAGGAGGGTTTCTTCGTCGCGATCTCGATCTCGCTCATGGGCGGGCTGATGCTGTCCTTTCCGTTCATCAGCTACCAGATGTGGCGGTTCGTGGCGCCGGGGCTGTATAAATCCGAACGCGGCGCGTTCCTGCCCTTCATGCTGGCCTCGCCCTTCATGTTCTTTCTGGGCGCGGCTTTCGCGTTCTACGTGGTCACGCCGCTGGCCTTCGACTTTTTCCTGGGCTTTCAGCAGCCGGGCACGGTGCTGAACGAAGGCGAGGTCGAGAACGCCACCGCCGGCATAGCGTTCCAGGGCTCGGCGCAGGAATACCTGTCGCTGACGATCAAGTTCATCGTAGCCTTCGGGCTGTGTTTCCAGCTGCCCGTGCTGCTGACCCTGATGGGCAAGGCGGGGCTGGTCAGCGCCGAGGGCCTGCGCGCGGTCCGGAAATACGCGGTGGTGGGCATCCTGGTGCTGGCCGCTCTGGTCACGCCGCCCGATGTCATCACCCAGGTGATCCTGTTCGTCGTGGTCTATGGCCTTTACGAGCTGTCGATCCAGCTGGTCCGCCGGGTGGAAAAGAAACGCGAGGCGGATCTGCGGGCCCAGGGCCTTTGGTTCGAGGATGACGATCTGGAGGACGATCCCGAAGCGGCGGCCGATGCGGCCGAGGCCGAGGCATCGCCTGATTTCGGGGCCGATGCGGACCGCGGCGAGGATGATCCCCTGATCCGGGAATTCGACGAAGACGATGAGCCCGGTGACGACCCCAAAGGGGACAAGTCCAAGTGAGCGACGCAACGCTCGACCGGATCGCGGCGGCGCTGGAGCGGATGGCCCCGGCGCCGCTGAGCGCACCGGATTTCGCCAGCGCGGACGCCTTTGTCTGGCATGTGGCGCCCGACCGGCTGGAGCCGGTGGACCGGGTGAACCGGGTGGACCTGGGGCTTCTGGTCGGCGTCGACCGGTCGCGCGACACGCTGCTTGAAAACACACGCCAGTTCGCCCGCGGTCTGCCTGCGAACAACGCGCTTCTGTGGGGCGCGCGGGGCATGGGCAAGTCGAGCCTGGTCAAGGCGGTTCATGCGCAGGTGCTGGCCGAGGGGCTGCCCTGCAAGATCGTGGAATTGCAGCGCGAGGATCTGCCCAGCGTCGGGCGCCTTCTGGGCCTGTTGCGCCGGGCCGAGGCGCGGTTCATCCTGTTTTGCGACGACCTGTCCTTTTCCCAGGACGACCAGCATTACAAATCGCTCAAGGCCGTTCTGGATGGCGGTATCGAAGGGCGGCCCGAGAACGTGGTGTTCTACGCCACCTCGAACCGCCGCCACCTGATGCCCCGCGACATGATCGAAAACGAACGCTCGACCGCGATCAACCCGTCCGAGGCGGTGGAGGAAAAGGTGTCGCTGTCCGACCGGTTCGGGCTGTGGCTGGGTTTTCACCCGTGCAGCCAGGACGAGTATCTCGACATGATCCGGGGCTATTGCGCCGCCTACGGAGTCGAGATCGACGCGGACACCCTGCGCGCCGAGGCGATCGAATGGCAGGCCACGCGCGGTGCCCGCTCGGGCCGGGTGGCGTGGCAGTATTTCACCGATCTGGCGGGCCGGCGCGGCGTGCGGATCGGATAACGGGCGGGCCGCGTGGGCCCGGTCGCCTTGATTCAGGTCATATCCGGCGGTTCCGGGCCGTGCCTATGCTGGTTTCCATCGCGCAGGCTGCCTGGCAACGCGCCAGCTTGCCCCGAGCGCGGAAGGGAGGTCCCATGGGGTCAGCCAGCTCTCAGACAAAGCCGCGTGGCCGGACGCGACGGCCCAAGCTCTGGCCACGCCCGCCCGGCGCGCTGCGCGGCGCGGCGTTCTACGAGGCCTGCATCGGCTGTGGAGACTGCGCCGAGATCTGCCCGACCAAGGCGATCGAACTGGATTTCGCCGCCTGCCCGGTGGTGCGCAACGACGCGCGTTGTACCCAGTGCGGGCTGTGCGCCGATGTCTGCAGCCGCGAAGCGATCCGGCTGACCGATCTGACGCGGCGGCGTCTGGCGCAACTGGTGGCGCGGGAGCGGGGCACGCCGGGCTAGGACGCGGGTTCGAGCGCCAGCCGCAAGGCGCCATTCCTGTAGTCGCCCGGCACCAGAAAGCCCTTTTGGGTGATTTCGGGGTGATCCTCGGCCCAGTCGCGGTAGCGGTCATTGGTGACGATCCGCGCCCCGTGATCGGCGGCGGCCCGCAACAGGAACGGATCGGCCGGTGTGCCCTTGGGCACGACGAACACCTGTGCGTCGGGCAAGTCCAGCGCCCGCGCGAAATCGGCATCGTCCATGTAGCGATCGTTCAGCAGGTAGCCCGCATTGGCATCGAAAACGACGCAGGGGGTCAGCCCGCGCGCGATGAGCGCGTCGATCACCTCGCGCAGGGTGTCGAGCCGGGGGGTGTTGTCCCGCCAATACATCACGTTCGACCCGTCGATCAGGATCCATTCGCGCCGGAGCCTTGCGCTCCGACGCTGCCAGGCACCCTGCAGCAGAAGCAGGAAACTGGCCAGCGCCGAGGGGCCTGCGACAAGGACCAGGGCCTGCATGCCGGGCATGAGGAACGCCAGGGCAAGACCCGCGGCAGAGATCAGAAACAGAACAAGAGGTGCAATCATGGGTTGTGTCTAGCCCCGCTGCCCGAGGTGGTCCAGAGCCATTTGCCACCCAAGGCGACGCCCGGTCGGCCAGAGACGCACCGGCCTAGGCTTTCAGCCAACCGAAGGCGCGGTGCAGCTGTGCCTGCCCCTGTGCCGTGACCGGGGTGCCATGGGCCATCAGCACCCGCTCGGTCGGCCAGGCGAGGGTTTGCGCGATATCCGCGTGGGCCGTGGCCCGGTCGACAAAGGCCAGCCTGAACTTGCGCGGCACCGAAGGCTCGGCCCCGATCATCCTGTCCAGCCGCGCCACGATGCGCCGCCAGCCGGTAAACGCGCTGTCGGGGAACTGCTGCAACAGATCGCAGAACAGGGTCGTGCGGCTGGGGCGGTGGTGAAACACCCATTCCGTGGTGATGCGGTTGCCGCGGATGGGCTGCTGATCCAGCACAACCTGCCAGTCTGGATGGGGCGCCGTGCCCAGATCGTGGGTGAAGTCGAGATCGCGTCGCTTTTCCCGCAGGCCCTTGGGCGCGTGGCGGGCCGCGTCCGGGTAAGCCTCGAACCACTCGGCAAGAAATAGGTGATGCAGGTGATTGGGGCTCAGGATATGCCGCACCGGCCCCAACGCGTCGATCTCGGCTTGAAGCGCCGGGGTGCATGCGATGGGCGACCAGAGCAGAAGCCCGCCACCCGGCAGGGCGATCACGGCCATTCGCGTGGGGTAGTCGAACCCCAGAACCGACACGCGAGGCCCATCCGCGATCCACAGCCCGTCGCCGAACGGTTGCAGAGGCGCGGCCTGCATCGCGCTATTCCAGATACGGCATCGGGTCGACGCTGTCGAAGCCCTTGCGCACCTCGAAATGGACATAGGAAGCATCGCCCGACCGGATCCGGCCAAGCTGTTGTCCGCGGCTCACGCTGTCGCCCTTGTCCACTGTGATGGCCTCGGCATTGGCATAGACCGTGAGCAGGTTGTCGGGATGCCGGATCACGATGATCGGGATCTGGTCGGCATCCGAGGTGATCGCGGCAACGGTCCCCGCGGCGGCGGCGCGCACGGGTGTGCCCGGATCGGCGGCGATGTCGATGCCCTCGTTCCGGCCCTTGGCATATTCGCGGATGATCCGGCCCTGCACCGGATAAGCCATCTGGGCGGTGCTTGTGCTGGCCGCACCGGTGTCGAGCGCGGGCGGCTCGGGCAGGTCCGGCGTGGGCGCCGCGGCGGGCAGGGGGGCTTCATCGGGCAGGGGCTGTGCCGCGCTTGGCGGTGTGGGCGTGGGGCTGCCTGCGCCGGGGTCGGTGATCGTCTCGTTGGCGGGCGTTCCGGTCCCATCCGCCTCGTCGGGCAGCGCCACGGGGATCAGCAGGTACTGCCCCTCGCGCACGGTGAAATCGCGGTCGAGCCCGTTCCAGTCGGCCAGCGCGCGCACCGACACGTCGTAGAGCCGCGCGATGGTAAAGGCGGTCTCGCCCCGTTCCACCTTGTGGCGGATGGGCTCGACCCCGGTCTGCGCCTGCGGGTCGAGCGCGGCGGTCTCGATGGCGGTGGGGGTGGCGCTGTCGATGGCCTGCCCGGCCAGCGCCTCGATATCCACCCCGCCCGGCGGCTGGATCGGGCCGATGCCGGCGGCGCCCGTCGCGGGCGACGGCTCGGCCACGCGGGACGGCAGGGCGAGGATCTCGTCGCGGCGCAGCCGTGTGTCGGGGGTCATGCCGTTGAAGCGTGCCAGCTGGGCCGCATCCACGCCGATGCGCGCGGCCACGTCCCCCACCGTGTCGCCCCGGCGCGCGACGGCCACCTGGTAATTCGGGTAGGAGATGATGCCGCGATCGTCCGGCCGCGGCCGGTCGGCCACGGCGTCGCGCGCGGCATCGGCGGTGCCGAACGGGTTGCCCATCGCGCTCCGCAGGTCCATGTCGAGCGGCTGGGAACAGCCCGCAGCCAGCGCCAGCGCGGCGGCGCCGCAGGCCATGGCAAGACGGGGGCGGAACGGGTGCGTCATCTGCTCTTCCTTCGCGCGCCCCTTGTGGCCGGGGCGTCTGTCAGCGGGCGCGGGCGGCCCATGGCTTAACTCTCCTTGCCCAGCCCCTCGACCAGGGGCACGAAGCGGACCGGGCGCAACTCGTCATAGGTGAACCCGTCCTCGGAACGGGTGACGCGGATCAGGCTTTGGACCGCATCGGACTGGCCCACCGGCAGCACCATGATACCGCCGATCTTGAGCTGGGCCAAGAGCGGGCCGGGCGGATCCTCGGCCGCGGCGGTGACAAGAATGCGATCAAACGGCGCCTGGTCGGGCAGCCCGTGCGAGCCGTCGGCGGTGAGCGCGGTGATATTGGTCAGATCGAGCCGGGTGAAGATCGCCTGCGCCGCGACGACCAGCCGGCGGTGCCGGTCCACGGTATAGACTCGCCGGGCGAGGTGGCTCAGGATCGCCGCCTGGTAGCCCGACCCGGTGCCCACCTCCAGCACCTTGTCGCGCGGGCTGACCCGCAGCGCCTGGCTCATCAGCCCCACGACCGAGGGCTGGCTGATCGTCTGCCCGCAGGCGATGGGCAGGGGCATGTCCTCGTAGGCGCGACCTGCGAAATAGCCGCGCACGAATTGCGCACGGTCGATCAACTCCATGGCGGTCAGAACGCGGGCGTCGGTCACGCCCTTCGAGCGGAGCGCGAAGAGAAACTGCATCTTGCGTTCCGCATCCGTGGTCATTCCAGCGCGGCCTTCAGCCCCGGCAGGGCGTCATGGGCGGTCAGATCGGCCCGCATGGGCGTGACCGATATATAGCCCGCAAGGTTCACATCCGCGTCCGAGCCCGGCGTGGCGGGCGCGCGCTGGTCGCCGCCCCGCACCCACAGAAACCGCCGCCCCGAGGGCGACAGGTGCGGCTCGACCGAGAAATGCGTGCCGCGCCGCTTGCCCTGTGGCACGATGCGGGTGCCCTTGACCTCGGTCGCGGCACAGGGCGGGAAGTTGATGTTGTGAAACAGCGGGTAATCCGCATCCTCCTCCGGGGTCGCCGCGAGAATTCCCCGGATCGTGGCCGCGCCATGGGCTGCTGCGGCCTCGAACGGGCTGTCCAGGTCCGCCGTGCCCGGGCCCAGGTATTGCGACAGCGCCATGGCCCGCACGCCCTGCAGCGCCGCCTCGAGCGCCCCGCCCAGGGTGCCGGAATACAGCGCGTTCTCGGCCGAGTTGTTGCCCCGGTTGACGCCCGACAGCACAAGGTCGGGCAAAGCGCCCTCGATCACGTCATGCAGGCCGGCCATCACGCAATCGGCCGGGCTGCCCTCGGCGGCATAGCGGTTTTCACCCATCTTCTGGATCATCATGGGCCGGGTATAGCTGATGCAATGGGCCACGCCAGACTGTTCGAAGGCGGGGGCCACGGTCCAGACCGTGCCGTCAGGGCCCGCGATCTCGGCCGCGATCGCCTCGAGCACCTTGAGCCCCGGTGCGTTGATCCCGTCGTCATTGGTGAGAAGTATGCGCATGACCCTGGCCCTTGCCCCGTGCTGCTTCCTTAATCGGCGCCGCAGGCCGGGGCAAGCCGGAGGCCCCTGCCAGCGGCTTCATCTTTCCCGAAATACTCCGGGGAGCGCGAGGGGCAGCGCCCCTCGCTCCGGCCTCACAGCCCGAGCTGGGCCAGGAGCCGACGCGCCTCGTCCTCCGGCGCGGCGAGGCCGCTGCGGTCCTCGCCCGGAAAGAACCGCGAGCGCATGGCCGTGGCAAGCGGCGCGGGGTCCAGCACATGGACCTGCGGGCCGGTCTTTTCGGTTTCTGCCGCCCAGGAGCGCACCAGGGCCATTTGCACGGCTTTCGACGCGCCATAGGCGCCGAAGAACTTCTGCCCCGCACGCGGGTCGTCGAAAAACACCGCCCGACCCGCGCTGCCCAGAAGCGGCGCGACGAAGGTCACCAGCCGCTGGGTCGCATGGGCGTTGATCTCCATGGATTTCGTCCAATGGGCCTCATCCATGGCCGCGGCGGGGGCCAGGGGGGCGGCATGGATCGCCGTGTGCACCCAGAGATCGAGCGTGCCCCAGCGGTCGTAGATCGACCGGCAAAGTTGGGCCATGGCGTCGGGCACCGTGATGTCCATGGGCGCAAGCGTGGCCGCGCCCCCCTTGGCGCGGATCGCATCGTCGAGCTCTTCGAGCGCGCCGGTGGTGCGGCCCACGGCGACGATATGATAGGCGGGCGCGAGGTGCCGGGCGATCGCGGCACCCAGTCCGCGTGAGGCGCCTGTGATGAGGGCAAGCTGTGTCATGGGCGCTTAGGTGACGTGGAACGCGGGCGCGGTCAATGGGTCAATCCTGTCCCGTCATGCCCTGGCCGGGCAGGCGCAGCCGTTCCCTGCGACTGCCCCGGACCAGGACCACGCCATCGGCGTCGATCGCAGCGACGGTGCGACGGCCGACAATGTCTCCGGGGCGGATCCGCGCGACGCGCCCGTCGGACAGGCGGATGAGCGCTGCGGGCGCATCGGGTGCGATCATCAGCCCGATCAGCGTGGTCTCGTGGAGAGGCAGCACGCCCGCCTGTGTGGCAGCGCTGCCGGGATCGATGGTGTCTGGCGTGGATTGGGCCAAAGGGGAACCTCTTGTCGTCTCTGCGCAGTATCGCGGACCGCTGTCCTTGCCACGGTGCTGCGCTGCAGAAAAGGGGGATCGACCCGGATCGGCGCCGCCTTGCCGAACGCTGTGCGGACCCCCGCCGATCCGCGCGGGCCAAGACTTTTTAAAGAAAAAGTCTTGGGCAAAATCTTTCAGGAAGATTTTGGCCTCTGGCGGTCGGTTAGGCGCCGCTGCCACCGTCGCGCGGGGCGCGGACGCCGTCCGGGGTATTTTTACCAAGAAGAAGACGGAAGGTGGGGTCTTATTCCGCCGCCTTCACCTCGAAGCCCCGTTCGATCATGTCTGACGGGGCCACCGGGTAGTCGCCCGAGAAACAGGCGTCGCAATATTGCGGGCAGGCCTTGTCGCGCCCCTTCGCCTCACCCACGGCGCGGTAGAGCCCATCGAGCGAGATGAAGCGCAGGCTGTCCACCGCCAGATGGTCGCGCATTTCGTCCTCGGACATGGTGGCGGCCAGGAGCTTTTCGCGCTGGGGCGTGTCGACACCGTAGAAACAGGGCCAGGCGGTGGGGGGCGACGCGATGCGGAAATGCACCTCGGCCGCGCCTGCGTCCAGGATCATCTCCTTGATCTTGCGGCTGGTGGTGCCGCGCACGACCGAGTCGTCGACGAGGATCACGCGCTTGCCCTCGATGAGCGCGCGGTTGACGTTGAGCTTGAGGCGCACGCCCATGTTGCGGATCTGCTCGGTCGGTTCGATGAAGGTCCGGCCCATATACTGGTTGCGGATGATGCCCATACCGTAGGGAATGCCGGACTCGTGGGCATAGCCGATGGCCGCGGGCGTGCCGCTGTCGGGCACGGGGCAGACCAGGTCGGCCTCCACCGGCGCCTCGCGGGCCAGTTCCACGCCGATCTGGCGGCGGGTTTCATAGACCGAGCGGCCGCCGAGGATCGAGTCGGGCCGCGAGAAATACACATGTTCGAAGATGCAGAAGCGCGATTTCTGGGGGCGGAAGGGGCGCAGGGACTCGACCCCGCCCGCGGCGGTGATCACGACCATTTCGCCAGGCTCGATCTCGCGCACGAATTCGGCCCCGATGATGTCGAGTGCGCAGGTCTCCGAGCTCAGGCACCAGCCGTCGCCGACCCGGCCCAGCACCAGCGGGCGCACGCCCAGGGGATCCCGCACGCCGATCAGTTTCGTGCGGGTCATGGCGACCACGCTGAACGCACCCTCGACCCGGCGCAGCGCATCCTCCATCCGGCTGGGTATGTCGCGCTGGAGCGAGCGGGCCATCAGGTGGATGATGCATTCGCTGTCCGAGGAGGACTGGAAGATCGACCCGCGCTCGATCAATTCGCGGCGCAGGCTTTCGGCATTGGTGATGTTGCCATTATGAGCGATGGCTGCGCCGCCCATGGAGAACTCGCCGAAAAAGGGCTGCACGTCGCGGATCTGGGTCTGGCCCTTGGACCCGGCGGTTGAGTAGCGCACATGCCCGATCGACAGCGGCCCGGGCAGGGTTTCCATCAGCGATTGCTTGGTGAAGTTGTCGCGCACATAGCCGAAGCGGCGGGCCGAGTTAAAGCCCTGTTCGGGGTCGTAGGAGACGATACCGCCCGCCTCCTGTCCCCGGTGTTGCAGCGCATGCAGCCCCAGCGCCACGAAATTTGCGGCATCGGTCACGCCGACCACGCCGAAGACGCCGCATTCTTCCTTGAGCTTGTCGTCGTCGAAAGGGTGGGCCGGGGGCATCGGGTGAGACATCGGGTGAGACAAGGGCGCGCTCCGAATCCAAGGATGCTGACGCCGGTGGTTTAGAGCCTCGGGTCCGGCTTGTCACGGAACTATCACAATCGTGGTGCGCCTCGGGGCCGCCTGGCCGCCGTGGCGTCGCGTGCCGCCCATTCCATGTGCATCGGGAGCGCGCCGTCCGTCAGGCCCTGTCAGTATGCCCTGTCAGGTGCCGCCGTCCTCGGCCGGCGTGGCGGGCGTGATCCCGGTTGCGCCGGGTTCGCAGACGCCCACGAGCTCTTCGTATTGCCGGGTGATCCAGCCCAGCGCACGTTCCGGGTCGCGGTTCTCGATCTGGTCGGTCATCCGGCCGAAGACGGCGGCCGAGCGGGAATTGTCGACCATCGCGACACTTTGCGCGGTCATCACCGTTTCGTAGACGAAAAAGGCGATCGCCACGAGCAGGATGCCGCGCGCCACGCCGAAGAGAAAGCCGAGCCCCTGGTCGAGACCGCCCAGGGCAGAGCGCTGCACGAGGCTGGAAAACAGCGGCGTGAACAGCGACACGATCACCAGCGCCACCGCGAAGACTGTGGCGAAGGCCGTGATGACGGACAGTTCGCAGCTGTCCGAGATGAAATCGCCCACGACAGGGATTTCCTTGACCAGGGGCTGCACCTGCGGCGCGGAGATGAAGGCAAGGATCGCCGCGGCGACCCATCCGGCGATGGCCATCGCCTCGCGCACGAAGCCCCGGGAATAGGCCAGAAGGGCGGACATCACGATGACAACGGCCACGATGCCGTCGATGAGTGTGAAACCTTCCATGTCTCCGCCCCCGTCCGATCCGCGCCGTCAGCCCGCGCCGAAAATCTCGCCTACAAACGCGGTCAGATCGCCCGTGCGGGTCAATGTCATCCCGACGTCACTGGTCACTTTGCCCCCGGTCGGGGCAATCGCCGTGGTGAAACCAAGTTTTTGGGCTTCTTTCAACCTGTTTTCCATCTGCGAGACCGGGCGCAGCGCACCGGAGAGGCTGATTTCGCCGAAAACCACCGTTTCGGGGGGCAGCGCAGCATCTTCGCGGGCCGACAGAAGCGCGGCGGCCACGGCCAGATCGGCAGCGGGTTCCGAGATCTTCATGCCGCCCGCGACATTGAGATACACGTCGAGCCCGGTGAAGGGGATGCCGCAGCGCGCCTCGAGCACGGCGAGGATCATGGCGAGCCGCCCGCCATCCCAGCCCACGACCGTGCGGCGGGGCTGGGAATGGGGCGTGGGGGCCACGAGCGCCTGGAATTCGCACAGCACGGGGCGCGTGCCCTCGATCCCCGCAAAGACGACCGAGCCCGGCGCGGACTGGCCCCGTTCGGACAGGAAGAGCGCCGAGGGGTTCGCCACCTCGGAGAGCCCTCCGCCGGTCATCTCGAACACGCCGATCTCGTCTGCGGGGCCGAAGCGGTTCTTGACCGCGCGCAGGATGCGGAACTGGTGACCGCGCTCGCCCTCGAAATAAAGCACGGTGTCGACCATGTGCTCGACCACGCGGGGACCTGCGATCTGGCCCTCTTTCGTGACGTGCCCCACGAGGATCACCGCCATGCCGCGCCGCTTGGCAAAGGCCGTCAGCTCATGGGCGGCGGCGCGCACCTGGCTGACAGAGCCGGGCGCGCTGCCCACGGTGTCGGACCACATGGTCTGGATCGAGTCGATGATGGCCAGTTGCGGCTTTTCCGCATCGAGCGTGGTGAGGATATCGCGCAGGTTGGTTTCGGCGGCCAGTTGCACGGGCGCGCCGGTCAGGCCAAGGCGCCGGGCGCGCAGCTGGACCTGGGCGGTGGCCTCTTCGCCCGAGACATAGAGCGTCTTGAGCCCCTGCGCGGCAAAGCGCGCGGCGGCCTGCAACAGAAGCGTGGATTTGCCGATGCCCGGATCGCCGCCCACGAGGATGGCCGAGGCCGGGACCAGCCCGCCGCCCAGCACGCGGTCCAATTCGCCAAGCCCGCTGGCGGCGCGGGGCGGCGGCGCCTCCTGCGCGGCCAGATCCGTGAGCGCGATGCGGTGGCCCTTGGCCTGGCCCAGCGTCTGGCCCGCGGGGCCCGAGGACAGCGGCGTGTCCTCGACGATGGCATTCCATTCGCCGCAGGCATCGCAGCGTCCCGACCATTTGGAATGGGCGGCACCGCAGGCGGTGCAGTGAAAGCTGGGTGCGGATTTGGCCATGGGGCGGGTTTGCCCCAAGCGCGGGCGCTGCGCAACCGCGCGCTGTCACATCCAGCATCGCCGCCGGGGGTCACTCTGCGGCGCGGCGGGCGACCTCTAGAAGCGGCCTGGGAAGGGCATCGGAGCCGGAGCCCGAGGCACATTGGCCCTGCGGCGCGCGTCCGTTCCGTTTTTGCCCTTTCTTCCAGGCCTCGGCCTCGATCCCGTCGAAATCGAACGGGTTGTGATCGGCGTGAAAGGGGCGGTCCACGTGCAGGATCTGGTCATGAAGCCGCGCGATGGTGGCCGGATCGGTGGGTGTTGCGGGTTCGTCCCCGAACAGCTCGGGCATCAGGTCGATCAGTTCGGCGCGGATCCGTTCGACCTGGTTGCGCGCCAGCGCCTCGTCGATCTCGACCGCTTTCGTCCATTGGCGCAGCTCTTCGGCGGCGGTACGGGCCTCGTCCAGGCGGTCGTTGAACAGCGCGATTTCGGCTTCCCGTTCCTGCAGGAACCGGCGGGCGCGATCCATCTTGTCGTCCGAATAGATCTCGGCCAGGTCCTGCGAGATATGCGACATCTGCGCCGCGGTCTCGAGCAGCTCGGGCTCCAGCCGGCCGAGATCGGGATGGTCGCGCAGATGCTTGAGCCGTGCGCGCACGCTGTCGAACTCTGATTTCGCGGTAAACAGCCCTGCGCGGTCCGCCGCGTGGCTGGCGTGGTAGGCGCGCGCGATGTCCTCCATGTTCATGGAAAAGGCGCGATGTTCGGACTCGAGCTTCAGAATGCGCGCGCTGAATGGCAGGACGGCGCAGAGCGATACCAGCAAAAGCGTGGCGGCCCCCTGAAGCCATAGGCCCATATCGAGCGCCGGACCGTCACCGATTCGGGCCATGATCTGCAGATGGGGCCATTGCCCCAAGACGCCGCCAAGCGTGAATATCGCCAGAGAAACCGTTGTAATCAATAGGATAAAAATGGACAGGCGATTGATCGCCTTGGCCGCGAGACCGGCGGCTGCCCCGAATTGAACGGACATGGCAATCCCTCCAGACCGTATTAACCAAACCACGCAAGAATACGCCGATAGGTTAACGCGGCGGAAACCCTTTTGTTGACTTTATTGACGAAACAATCAGTCGGCTCTGTTTCCGGCCATGCCGTGGCCCCGGGCGGCCAGGATCCCCAGCGCGAGCGAGGCAAGGATGCAACCGGTAAAGAGGTACAGCCCCCAGGCGGTCTCAACCCGGCCCACACCGATCCCTTTGGCCAGCGTGATATAAAGCGCCACGAGAAAGATATCGGCCATCGCCAGCTTGCCCAGAAGGTTCACGGTGCCCAAGTGGCGGGCGGGCACAAGGCCGAACTGGATGAGCGCCAGCCCCGCGGTCTTGGCCATCGGCGCCACGAGCGCGAACAAAACGACGATCATCGCCAGCAGAATGTCGCTGTCCCATAGCGCGGCAAGGCCCGTCAGCACGCTGATCTCGCTCATCCCGAAGAGCGGCAGAAGCCCCGCGCGCAGCAACGGTGCCGCCCAGCTGACCGGGTAGAGCACCAGGAGCGACAGGTTCAGGAGCCGCAGGATCATGCCGTCAGCCCGCCTGGGAAAAGCGCGGCCAGCGCAACGGTCATGGCCAGCCGGACAAGCTCGGTCCGGACGGTGGCGGGACGGATGCGGTTCAACTCCAGTTGCAGCGCGGCGAAAAGACCACCGGGCACGAAAAGCAGCCCCAACAGCGGTCCCCAGGGCCAGCCCAGCAGGCCCCCAGCGACCACCACCAGCAGCGTTCCCGCGATGAACGGCACCATGACCCCGCACAGGCCCACGAAATGGCCGATATGGGTGTTCAGCGCCTCGGCCCGCACGGCCCGGACCCAGGCCACCAGATTGACCAGGGCGTAGCACCACAGAAAGGTGGCGGTCGTCTGGAACCATGTCAGATCCATCAGCGGACCCCGCCGGGTTTGCTAGCGCGCGAGCCACCACGCACCGATCAGGATAGCAAATAGGGCCCCGTGCAGGAAATCGACCACCCGCCATCGCGCTCCCGCGACAAGGCCCGAGCCCGCAAGGCAGAGCGAGGCCAAGAGTGGCAGGGCAAGCCCGCCACCCGCGCCGCTGATCGCGAAAGAGGCGCGGTAGACCGGACCGGTGTAAAGGCCCACGGCCGCCGGGCCGAATTGCGCGGCCAGCCCTACGAGCGCCACCGCCAGCGCCGCCAGCGCCAGCCCGCGCGACAGGCCCCGGGCCACCACACCGCGCACCGCCGCCAGCGGCAGGAGCGCCATCAGGTAGCCGAAGGTCTTGAGCGCGAAATAGAACAGCACGACCGGCGTGGGTTCGAGGAAGCCGGGCATCAGCGCACCGCCTCGATCGGGCCGTCGGCGCGGCCGTGGATGAACTGGCTGACATAGGGATCGTCGCTGGTATCGAGCTGGGCCACGGGCCCCTCCCACTGGATCACGCCGTCATGCAGCATCGCCACGCGGTCGGCGATGGCGCGCACGCTGGACATGTCATGGGTGATGGTCATGGCGGTCGCGCCCATTTCCGTGACGATCTCGCGGATCAGCTCGTTGATGACGCCCGCCATGATCGGGTCGAGCCCGGTGGTGGGTTCGTCGAAAAAGATGATCTCGGGCTCGGCGGCGATGGCGCGGGCCAGGCCCACGCGTTTCTGCATGCCGCCCGACAGCTCGGCCGGGAACTTGTCAGCCACGTCCGGTTTCAGGCCCACGCGGCGCAGCTTTTCGATGGCGATCTCGCGCGCCTCGGCCTTGGGCCGTTTGAGCGATCCGCGCAACAGGCGGAAGGCCACGTTTTCCCAGACCTTGAGGCTGTCGAACAGCGCCGCCCCCTGGAACAGCATCCCGAAGCGGGCCAGGAACGTGTCGCGGTCGGCCCTCAGCACGTCCTGATCGTCAAGCGTGATGGTGCCCGCGTCGGGGGTCACGAGGCCCAGGATGCACTTGAGCAGCACGGATTTGCCCGTGCCCGATCCCCCGATGATGACGGTTGAGGTTCCGGTTTCGACCCGCAGGTCAACACCGCGCAGGACGTGATTGGTATCAAAGGATTTTTTGACCTGGGTGAGTGCGATCATGCCGAGAAAAACACCCCCGTCAGTACGAAATTCGCAGCCAGGATCAGGATCGCCGCGGCTTGGACCGAGCCCTTGGTCGCGCGGCCCACGCCCTGCGCCCCGCGGCCCGAGCGCATGCCGAAATAGCAGCCCATGAGCGCGGCGATGAACCCGAAGGCCGCGCCCTTGATGAGCGACGAGATGATGTCGAAGGGCTCGAGAAAATCGGCGGTGTTCTTTAGGTAGGTCGCGGGGTTGAAGCCCAGCGTCTGTGTGGCCACCGCGTAGCCGCCGAAGATGCCGATCACGTCACCCACGGCCACCAGCATCGGCACCACGATCAGCGCGGCCAGCACACGCGGCACGGTCAGGTACTTCATCGGGTGGGTCGAGAGGGTGACCAGCGCGTCGATCTGCTCGGTCACTTTCATCGTCGCGATCTCGGCGGCGATGGACGAGGTCACGCGCGCGGCGATCATCAGGCCCACCAGCACCGGGCCCAGTTCGCGCACCATGCCGATGGCGACGATCTGGGGCACCACGGCCTCGGCATTGAAGCGCGCGCCGCCCGCGTAGATCTGCAGCGCCAGCGCGCCCCCGGTGAAAAGGGCGGTCAGCCCCACCACGGGCAGCGACAGCCAGCCCACGGTCAGAAGCGCATGGCCAAACTCGCGCCCGTAAAAGGGCGGGCGCACGATATGGCTGAGCGCGTCGAGCGCATAAAGCGTCACCCGCCCGATCCCGGCCAGTATCGACAGAACGGTGCGGCCCAGCGCGGCCAGAAGCGCGGCGGGACTCATCCGCCCGCGTAGCGCCGGGCGTAGCGCGCGCCCAGGGAGGTCAGGATCTCGTAACCGATGGTGCCGGCCCAATCGGCCAGGTCGTCCACGCCTTGCGTGTCGCCCAACAGCTCCAGCGTCTCGGGCGGCTCTGGTAGATGGGTCACATCCACGCCGATCAGGTCCATGCTGATCCGTCCCAGCACCTTGCAGGGCGTGCCATGGGCCCGCATCCAGGCGTTGGGGCCCATGATCCGGTGGATGCCGTCGGCATAGCCTGCCGCGACCGTGGCCACGCGGGTGGGGATCTGCGCGGTCCAGGTGTTGCCGTAGCCCACGGTCTCGCCCGGCACCACGATCCGGGTCTGGATCACTGGCAGGTGAAGCGTGACCACGGGCTGCGCACCCCCGAACGGCCGGCCGCCATAGGTGCCGATCCCGGGGCGGGCGAGGTCGAAATGGTAGTCCTGCCCCAGAAGCACACCGCCCGTGGCCGAGAGCGAGCGCGGCGCGGTGCTGGCTTCGGTCATGGCCAGGAAGGCGTCGCGCTGGCGGGCGTTCATCGGGTGGTCGGGCTCGTCCGAGCAGGCCAGATGGCTCATGATCAGCGTGGGCGTGCCTGGCAGGTCGGGGCGCATCGCGGCCCAATCGTCGGGCTCGATCCCCAGCCGGTTCATGCCGGTGTCGAGCTGGATGCCGAAGGGGGCATCGGGCAGGGCGGCGCGGTGGCGGGCCATCTGCTCGGGCGCGTTGATCATCGGGATCAGCGCATGGTCGCGGATCAGATCCGCATCGCCCGCCATATGGCCGGAAAAAACGTTGATCTCGGGGCCGTCTCCGAGGATTTGGCGCAGTTCTGCGCCTTCTTCGGCGATGGCCACGAAAAAGCGGCGCGCGCCCGCCTTGGCCAGCGCCGGGGCCACATGGGCCATGCCCAGGCCATAGGCGTCGGCCTTGACGACCGCGCCGGCCTTGCCGCCGCAGGCAGCGTTCAGCGCCCGCCAATTGGCAGTGAGCGCGTCGAGGTCGATGGTCAGATGTGCCCGGGCCATGGCCGCGTTGATGCCATCCGGTGCGCCGGGGTCAAGGAAAATCCGCGTGTGCGGGCCGCCGCTGGCCCGGCGCTGGCGCGCTGTTCGGACCGGGGCGGAAGCTCTAGAAATGCGCGTCGCCGTCCTGTTGCCAGGGCTTCACGAGATTGCCGAAGCGGGTGAACTGGCTTTCGAAGCTCAGCTCGACCGTGCCGATGGGGCCGTGGCGCTGTTTGCCGATGATCACCTCGGCCTTGCCGTGAAGCCGCGACATGCGTTCCTGCCAGGCGGCCATTTCTTCGAGCCTTTCTTCGGAGGGCTTTTCGCGCTCCACATAGTATTCCTCGCGGAAGACGAACATGACCACGTCCGCGTCCTGCTCGATCGAGCCCGATTCCCGCAGGTCGGACAGCTGCGGGCGCTTGTCGTCGCGGCTTTCGACCATCCGGCTGAGCTGCGACAGGGCCACGACCGGGATGCCAAGTTCCTTGGCAATGGCCTTTAGCCCCATGGAGATCTCCGCGATCTCCTGTACCCGGTTGTCGGACGTGCCGCGCACGAGTTGCAGGTAGTCCACGATCAGCAGGTCGAGCCCATGGGTCCGCTTGAGCCGCCGGGCGCGGGCGGCCAGCTGCGCGATGGGCAGGGCGGGCGTGTCGTCGATGAAGAGCGGGCAGGCCTCGAGATCCTTGGCGGCCTGGACGAAGCGGCGGAACTCTTCTTCGTTCATGTCGCCCTGGCGGATCTTGTGCGACGAGATTTCCGACGCCTCGGCCAGGATCCGGCCCGCCAGCTGTTCGGCGCTCATTTCGAGGCTGAAAAAGCCCACGACCCCGCCATTGACCGCGCCTTCGGACCCGTCGGGCAATTTGCCCTTCTGGTAGGCCTTGGCGACGTTGAAGGCGATGTTAGTTGCGAGCGAGGTCTTGCCCATGGATGGCCGGCCCGCAAGGATCAAAAGGTCCGATTTGTGCAAGCCGCCCAGCTTCTTGTCCAGATCCACGAGGCCCGTGGGCACGCCGGCAAGGCCCCCGTCGCGCTGGTAGGCGGCGTTGGCCACGTTGACCGCATCGGTCACGGCGCGCAGGAAGGACTGGAACCCGCCCTCGGTCTGGCCCTGTTCGGCCAGCTTGTAGAGCCGCTGTTCGGCCTCGACGATCTGGTCCTTGGGCTCGGAGGCCACATCGGCCTTGCCCGCGCGGTCGGCGATCTCGCGGCCCAGACCGATCAGTTCGCGCCGGATCGCCATGTCGTAGATCATCTGCGCGTAGTCGCGCGCGGCAAAGGCCGAGATCGCGGCGCCCGCGAGCCGCACCAGATAGGCCGGGCCGCCCAGTTGCTTGAGGCCCTCGTCGTCTTCGAGAAACGCCTTGAGCGTCACCGGCGAGGCGAGGTTGTTCTTGGCGATCCGCGCTGCGGCCACCTCGAAGATCCGGGCATGGACGGGTTCGTAGAAATGCTGCGCGCCGATGATGGGCGCGATCCGGTCGTATATTTCGTTATTGGTCAGGATCGCGCCCAAAAGCTGCTGCTCGGCTTCGATCGAATGGGGCAGCGCGTCGGCCTCGGCCCCGGTACTGTCCGCGCTGCCGGTCCCGGTCTGCCCGTATGGAATCGCTGCGATCTCGCTCATGTCACCCCTCATGCCCCGACTGCCCTGTGGGCCGGTGTGCTATCCGATGCGGTGCGGGCCGTGCAAATTGTATGTTTCTGGGGATAAGCTGTGCATTGGGCCGCGCCCCCATCATCTTGGCGTGGATAGGGCGCGCGGGTCAAGATCTGGTGGGAACACGCTGCGGCACATCGGGGGCGCGACAGGTGCTGACACGATTTCGGACGCCTTGACGCCAGCGCGCACCGGGGGTCGGTCGGGGTGTCCCTGGGTCACTTGGCCCGGGCAGCCTGCCAGGCGCGGGGGTCGTTCAGGAACGATTCGACCTCAGTCAGAGTGGCCTCGGCGAATACGCCCTGGGCCTTGGCCTCGGCCAGCACGTCCCACCAGGTGCACAGGTGATGCAGCGCCACGCCGTGATCGCCCAGCGTCTTTTCGGTCTCGGGGAAGATGTCGTAGTAGAAGATCACCGCCGTGTGCCCGCAGGTGGCGCCGGTTTCGCGGATCGCATCGACAAAGCTGAGCTTGGAGCCGCCATCGGTGGTCAGATCCTCGACCAGGAGCACGCGCTGGCCTTCGGTCATGGCCCCCTCGATGCGGGCGTTGCGGCCATAGCCCTTTGGCTTTTTGCGGACATAGGTCATGGGCAGCGCCATGCGTTCGGCCACAAGCGCGGCAAAGGGGATGCCCGCGGTCTCGCCGCCCGCGATGTTGTCGAAGGCCTCGAACCCCGCGTCGCGCATCACGGTGACGGTCAGGAAATCCATCAGCGTCGCGCGGATGCGGGGAAAGCTGATGAGCTTGCGGCAGTCGATATAGGAGGGCGAGGGCAGGCCCGAGGCCAGCGTATAGGGCGTGTCGGTGTTGAAGTTCACCGCGCCGATTTCCAGGAGCATCCGGGCGGTGAGGCGGGCGATCTCGTCTTTGGGCGGGTAGGTCGAGGGGATCATGGGCGGGCTCCTGCGGTTTTGGCAGGGGATAGCCGGGTCGCGGGACGAGGGGAAGGGGTGGTGGGTTGGAAACCCACCCTACGCCTGGACGGACCAGTGCAGCGGATAGCCCGGGTCGAAGACCGTGACCGGCCCCTCGCCGGTGTCGATCTTTTGCGGATAGGCCACCGCATCGCCCTTGGTCAGCGTGAGGGTGCCGTCGTTCGCGGGCAGGCCGTAATGGGCCGGGCCATGGAGCGATGCGAAGCCTTCGAGCCGGTCCAGCGCGCCCTCTTCCTCGAACACATGGGCGAGGATCGACAGCGTGTTCGTGGCGGTGAAGCAGCCCGCGCAGCCGCAGGCGCTTTCCTTGTTGGGGTCGGTATGGGGCGCGCTGTCGGTGCCCACGAAAAAGCGCCGGTCGCCCCCGGTGGCCGCTGCGCGCAAGGCCAGGCGATGCTCTTCGCGCTTGGCCACGGGCAGGCAGTAGTAATGGGGTTTGATGCCGCCCACGAGGATATGGTTGCGATTGATGACCAGGTGATGGGTGGTGATCGTGGCGCCCAGTCCCTGTTCGGCCGATTGCACATACTCAACCCCGTCGCGGGTGGTGATATGTTCCATCGTGACCCTCAGCCCCGGCGTGGCGCGGCGAATGGGGTCGAGCACGCGGTCGATGAACACCGCCTCGCGGTCGAAGATGTCGATCTCGCTGTCCGTGACCTCGCCATGGACACACAGGGGGCAGCCGATCTCGGCCATGCGTTCGAGCACGGGGCGCACCTTGTCGAAATCGCGAACGCCCGAGGCGGAGTTGGTGGTGGCACCGGCCGGGTAGAGCTTGACCGCGGTGATCAGCCCCGAGGCATGGGCGGCGGCCAGATCGTCGGGGTCCGTGTCCTCGGTCAGGTAGAGCGTCATCAGGGGCGTGAAATCCATCCCCTCGGGCAGGGCGGCCATGATCCGGTCGCGATAGGCTGCGGCATCGGCGCCGGTTACGACAGGCGGCACCAGGTTCGGCATGATGATCGCGCGGGCGAAATGGCGCGCGGTTTCGGGCAGGACGGCCCGCAGCATCGCGCCGTCGCGCAGGTGCAGGTGCCAGTCGTCGGGGCGGCTGAGGGTCAGGCTCTGGGTCATGGGCATCGCTTACACAAATGACCCGCGCCGCACCAGTCCGGCAATGGGCCCCGGACGCGAGGCCGTTTTTCGCCGAAGCGTCATTTACCTGTCACCGGCCTTGCGGCAGAAGACCGGCAGGAACAGACAGAAAGGGACGAACATGCTGTTCACGCTGATCGTCGCCATCGCTGCGGGTGCGATGGTGCCTTATCTCGAACCGCGGATCCGCGAGCTTATGGGCCGGGTCTTTGACGAGGCGCAGATGCCCGACGCGGCGGGTGTCCGCATGGCCACCTTCGGTGTCGCCCTGTTGGCGGCGGCGATCCTGCTGTCGCTTGCGGGCACGGACGATGCGCCGGTGCTGATGGTGCTGGGCGGTCTTGTCGGGGCGTTCCAGGCCGAAATCCGCGCGGCGATCCAGGCGCGACGCTAATCCGAGTCGCCGCCCGTGTTCTTGCCCGCGCCGGAGACATCTGACGCGGGGTCCTGTTGGCGCGCGGCGGGATCGGGCGGCAGGGTGATCTCGCCTCGCTCGGCCTGCGCCTCGAGCGCGTCGAGCCGTCGGCGGAACCGGGGGCCGGGGCGGCGGGCGATCACGTTCCGGCACAGCGCGGCCAGGAGGTAGGGCCGGTCGGCACTGTCCAGCCTGTGCATCAATGCGCGCAGGTACGGCGGGTGATCCCGCCGGGCACGCCACAGCGCATAGAACCCGTCGGCGCTCAGCTTGCCGCTGCAGGCCTGGACGATCAGCCGGTAGAGCATCTGCATCTCGAACAGGTCCGTTTCGATGGCGGAGCCCAGATGCGGTACGCGCAGCTTGGTCGCGTTCGAGCGGGTGAAAAGCGCGGCATGCATGCTGTCCAGCCGCTCGTGCGGGTCGAAGATTACGAAGGCCCGGTCGGCCGCGTCGAGCATGTCGGGCGCATAGCCGTAGCGGTCGGTGAACGAGGTGCGGCGCATGTGGCGGTAGCGGTCGTCCCAGCCTGCCACGCGCGGGTCGAGCGTGGCCTGGGGCTGGATCGCCAGCACCGTGGCCCCCGGAGAGGCCACCGAAAAGGCCGCCGCCGCATAGCCGCAGGGGCCCGCGCCGTAGAACAGGACCTGGTCGAAATCCTCGAAGAAGCCGTCGTCGATCAGCCGGTCGAAATAGGCATAGACGTTGCGGTCGCGAAACCAGGTGTCGCCGTCCGAGATCAGGCCCAGATGCGACCAGCCCGTCGCGCGCACGATATCGAAGCCGATGGGCTGGGCGGTGTCGGACAGCGCCTCGATGCCCGCGATCGTCTCGAAGGTCACCAGGAGCGTCTTGCCTTCGTCGATGAAGGTCGAGGCGTGGTGATGTCCAAGTTTCTGGAAATAGCCGTGTTCATCGGCGATCTCGGTGGAGTAGCTCAGTGAAAGTGGTCCGCCAACTGGGATAGTTTTGTCCCGCGAATTGGAGGATCAGCGATGGCTGGGAAACGAGAGAAACCCGAAGAGATAGTATCGAAGCTTCG
>PR_CR_10_Liq_1_inCRDRAFT_1000328_pt1 | contig 29936 bp, 30 predicted proteins | sample PRCRCaboRojoPR_3_FD_10241 | JGI IMG/M metagenome (IMG submission 10241)
CTGGCTTGTGCGCCACCCCAGGCTGGGCCCGCCGCTGGAAGACTGGCGGCGCTTCGGCGCGATCCGCCGCCCGGCCAAGCGGGTCGCCACGATCTCCGTGCTGAACGCGTTCGGGATCTCCGTTCTGCTGGGTGTACGCCCGGCGATACTGGCGGTTCAGGCGGTCGTGCTCGGCGGGGTGCTCGTCTTTATATGGAGCCGTCCGGGCTGACGTTCCCGAGAAGCCGGCAAAGCCGGTCGAGATCGTCCAGCGTGCCGTAGCGGATCGTCACCGTCCCCGCCTCGCCGCCGGGCTTGTGATCGACCGCCACCTTCAGCCCCAGATTCGCGGACAGGTCGGCCTCCAGCGCGCGGGTATCGGCATCTTTCTCGCCGCCCTGCTGGCGCTGCCGCGGCTTTCCGGTCCCCTTGGGTTTTTTCGCGAGCCGCTCCACCTCGCGCACCGAGAGGCCCTTTTCCACCGTCTTGCGCGCAAGGCCGGTCGGATCGTCCGCGGTGATCAGTGCCCTGGCATGTCCCGCGCTTATCTTTCCGTCCCGCAGATAGCCCAGGATTTCCTCGGGCAGGCCCAGCAGGCGCATGACATTGGCGATATGGCTGCGGCTCTTGCCGAGCGCCCTGGCCAGGTTTTCCTGCGTGTGACCGAAGCGATCCATCAACTGGCGATACCCCATCGCCTCTTCGACGGCGTTCAGATCGGCGCGCTGGATGTTCTCGATGATCGCGACCTCGAGAACCTCGGTATCGTCGAGATCGCGGATCAGCACGGGCAGGTCGTGCAGCTGCGCAAGCTGCGCCGCGCGCCAGCGCCGTTCGCCGGCGACGATCTGGAAGGTCCCGTCGACGCTGGGATCGGGACGCACGATCAGCGGCTGGATGACGCCCTTTTCCCGGATCGAGGCGGCGAGTTCCTCGAGATTTTCCTGCACGAAATCGCGCCGGGGCTGGTCCGGATTCGGGGCAAGTTTCTCGATCGGGACATAGGTGTCGGGGCGCGGCAGGCCGCCCTGCCCCGACTCTTCGGCCGTGTCGCCGTCCTGCGCCTCGAGGTTGACATCTGCCATGAGGGCCGACAGCCCGCGGCCAAGTCCCCGGTTTTTCTGGTTTTTTTTGCTCATTCCCACCCCTTCGTCAGGCCGCGACCGCAGCGGCGTGCTTGTCGAGCAGCTCTTTCGCAAGGGCGCGATAGGCCTGGCTGCCCTTGGACTGCGTGTCGTACATCAGCGCCGGCATCGCGAAGGAGGGCGCCTCGCTCAGACGGACATTGCGCGGGATGACGGTCTTGAAGACCAGTTCGCCCAGCGTGTCGCGGGCATCCGATTCGACCTGCCGGGACAGGTTGTTACGGCTGTCATACATCGTCAGGACGACGCCCTCGATCCGCAGGTTGGCATTGGCCGTCTGCCGGACCTCGCGAACCGTCAGCATCAGTTGAGACAGCCCCTCGAGCGCGAAGAATTCGCATTGCAGGGGCACCAGCACGGAATGGGCCGCAACCATCGCGTTGACCGTCAACATGTTGAGAGATGGCGGACAGTCGATCAAGATATAGTCAAATCCATATGTCGACAGCGCCTGTTGGCGCAACGCGTTGCGCAGCAGGAAGACCCGCCGCTCCTTGGAGACGAGCTCCACATCGGCCGAGCTGAGGTCTGTGGTCGCCGGCGCGATACAGAGATTCTCGACATCGGTTTCCTGCACGACCGACTCGATCGCGGCCTCTTCCAGCAACAGGTCGTAGGTTGTCATGCGCCGCCGGTCGAGATCGACGCCAAGGCCGGTCGAGGCGTTGCCCTGCGGATCGATATCCAGCAGCAGCACCCGTTTCCCGGCCTCGGCCAGCGCGGTGCCCAGGTTGATGGCCGTCGTGGTCTTGCCCACCCCGCCCTTCTGGTTCGCGACCGCGATGATTCTGGGCCGACGGCCCGTTCCGGACTCAGACACGGCTGATGCCTCCGATCTTGAGAATGACGCCTGCGCTGTCGGTGCGGCTTGGATATTTCTGAACCTCGAAGCGCCAGGTTTCAAGGGCCGCCGCGATCTCTTGCGCATGCTGGGCCCCTTTCGGGAAAAGCGCCACGCCGCCTTCTACCAGATGTTGTTGCGCCAAGGGCAGCAACCGCAACAGGGGGGCCAGGGCACGCGCCGACACGACATCCGCCTGCAGGCTCGGCAGCGACTCGGCGCGCGCCGTGCGAATGTCCGCGGCGATGCCGGTTTCCTGCGCGGCCCGGACCAGGAAGGCCGATTTGCGTGCGTCGCTCTCGACAAGGGTGACGGAAAGCCCGGGCCGCTCCGCCGCCGCGAGGATCGCAACGATCATCCCGGGAAATCCGCCCCCGGATCCGAGATCGGCCCAGCGCTGTGCCCGTCCCGGCGCGAGATCGAAAAGCTGTGCGGAATCAAGGAAATGGCGCGTCCAGAGATCCGCGAGGCTGGCCCTGGAGACGAGATTGATTGCCGGGTTCCACTTGGCCAGCAAGGCCGCGTAGATATCCAGACGCTCCAGTGTTTCACGTGAAACATCGCGCGCGGCCAGAAAGGCGTCGCGGCTCATGCGCTGCGACGGGCCGCGTTCTGCCGAAGCCGCGACAGGATCAGGGTCAGCGCCGCGGGCGTCATCCCGTCGATCCGGCCGGCCTGCCCCAGCGTCAGGGGCCGGACCTGTTCGAGCTTGCCGCGCAATTCGTGGGACAGCCCGTTGACCGCCGCGTAATCGAAATCCGCCGGAATCGCCTGGGCCTCGTCTCGCTGCAACGCGGCCACGTCGTTTTTCTGCCGTTCGATGTATTGCGCGTAAAGCGCGTCGCGCTCCACCTGCCTGCGGATCTCGGGCGCGATATCCTCGAGCGCCGGCCAGACCTCGGCAAGGCGCGCGAAATCGATGTCCGGAAAGGCCAGGAGATCCATCCCGGTCCGGCGCGTGCCGTCCTCGCCGACCTTCAGACCGGCCGACCGCGCCTCTTTCGGGGTGAGGCTGTGCGCTTCGAGCGTGGTTCGGGCCGCGTCGAGCTGCGCCATCTTGGTCTCGAAGGCCACCCGGCGATCGGATCCCACGCAACCGAGCGACAGGCCCAGCGGAGTCAGCCGCTGATCGGCATTGTCCGCCCGCAGCGACAGCCGGAACTCCGCCCGCGAGGTGAACATCCGGTACGGCTCGGTCACGCCGCGCGTTACGAGATCGTCGACCATGACGCCGATATAGGAGTCGGCGCGGCTGAAAATGACGGGCTCTCGCCCCTGTATCTCGCGTGCCGCATTCAGACCGGCCACAACACCTTGTGCCGCGGCCTCCTCGTAACCCGTGGTCCCGTTGATCTGGCCGGCCAGGTAAAGACCGGGCACGGACTTGACCGCCAGCGTCGGCGCCAACGCGCGGGGATCGACGTAGTCATACTCGATCGCGTAGCCCGGTTGCACGATGCGGGCACTCTCAAGCCCGGCGATCGAGCGCACATAGTCTTCCTGCACGACCTCCGGCAGCGACGTCGAGATCCCGTTCGGATAGACCGTGGTGTCGTCCAGCCCCTCCGGTTCCAGGAAGATCTGGTGCGAGTCCTTCTCGGCAAAGCGCACGATCTTGTCCTCGATAGACGGGCAGTAGCGGGGGCCCACGCCCTCGATATGGCCGCCATACATCGCTGATTTTTCAAGGTTCCGGCGAATGATCTCGTGCGTTCGAGAATTCGTGTGGGTGATCGCGCAGGACACCTGCCGGACGAAGGGCCGTTCCGACAGGAAGGAGAACATCACCGGGTTTTCGTCCCCGGGCTGGGCCTCGAGGCTTTCCCAGTCGATGGTTCGGCCGTCGAGGCGCGGTGGCGTGCCCGTTTTCAACCGCCCCAGCGGCAGATCGAAGGAATCGATCCTCTCGGCAAGCCGGATCGCGGGCTTGTCGCCCATGCGCCCGCCCGGACGCGACACGTCCCCGATATGGATCACGCCGCGCAGAAAGGTCCCGGTGGTCAGCACCACGGCCCCGGCGGAAAGCCGGCTGCCATCGGCCAGCGCCACGCCTGCGACGCGATCGCCCTGCATCACGAAATCCGTCGCTTCGCCCTCGACCACGGTCAGTCCCGGCGTCGCCGCGATCTCGCGCTGCATCTCCGTGCGGTATATCTTGCGGTCGGATTGCGCCCGCGGGCCCTGCACCGCGGGACCCTTGCGGCGGTTCAGCAGCCGGAACTGGATACCGGCCTTGTCCGCAACGCGCCCCATGACGCCGTCCAGCGCGTCGATTTCGCGGACCAGATGGCCCTTGCCAAGGCCCCCGATGGCCGGGTTGCAGCTCATCACCCCGATGGATTCGAAGCGCAGGGTGACCAGCGCGGTGCGCGCGCCCATCCGAGCCGCGGCATGCGCTGCGTCCGTTCCGGCGTGCCCGCCGCCGATCACCACCACGTCGAAATCATGTTTCACGTGAAACAATCCTCATTTTCCCAGGCAGAAACTGGCAAAGATCTCGTCCAGCAGGTGTTCGACATCCACCCGGCCGATCAGCGAGTCCAGCGCCCGGATCGCCCGGCGCAGCTCTTCTGCCGCGAATTCTGCCCTGTCCGGGCCCCTACATACTTCACTCCGGGCCGATTCCATAGCCCCAAGGGCAGACTCGATCGCCAGCCGGTGACGCTCATGGGTCGCTGTCGCCGCACCGGAGGCCCGGTTTTCGAGAATGGATGTAATCCTGTCGATCAGCGCCGCAAGACCCGCGCCCGTCTTGCCCGACACCGGAAGGCCCCGGTCAGCGGCCCCCAGGTCGGCCTTGGCCGCGACGAGAATGTCGTCCCCGCCGGGTTCAAGCCCTGAAAACCCGGCCTCGCCCACGCCGAGAAACACCCGGAGATCGGCCTCCCGCGCGCGGGCCACGGCACGTTCAATCCCGATCCCTTCTACTACATCTTGTGTCTCACGCAGACCTGCAGTGTCCAATATGGTAACAGGCAAGCCGTGCAGATCCATGCGGACCTCGATCACATCGCGTGTCGTGCCCGCGATTTCCGACGTGATCGCCGCCTCGCGGCCGGCCAGCGCGTTCAACAGGGTCGACTTCCCGGCATTGGGCGGACCCACGATCGCGACCTCGAACCCGTCGCGGATGCGTTCGGAAACCCGGGCCCCGGCGGCCTCGGCCTTTAGATCGGCCGCGACGCCGTCCACGAGATCCAGCACCTCGGGCGTGACGTCGACCGGGACGTCTTCGTCGGCGAAGTCGATCGTGGCCTCCAGCAATGCCGCCGCGCGGATCAGCCGGGATCGCCAACCTTCGGCCAGCGCGCCCAGCGCACCCTCCAGGACACGGAGCGCCTGGCGCCGCTGCGCCTCCGTTTCCGCCTCGATGAGATCACCCAGGCCCTCGACCTGGGCAAGGTCCAGGCGCCCGTTCATCAATGCCCGCCGCGTGAATTCCCCCGGATCGGCCAGGCGCACCCCCTGCTGGGTGCCAAGCTCGCGCAGAACGGCCCTGACGATCGCAGGGCTGCCGTGCAGGTGGAATTCCACGACCGGCTCGCCGGTAAAGCTTGCGCCCGTCTCGAAGGCCAGCACCAGCGCTTCGTCGAGATGTGCACCAGATGCGTCGCACAGGGTCCGCAGGCCGGCCTTCCGGGCCGGCGGCAGGGATCCGCAGAGCCGGCGCGCGGCATCCTTTGCCGCGGGGCCCGACAGGCGGATCACCGCCACCCCCGCCTTGCCGCGGGCACTTGCCAATGCGTAGATCGTATCCATGGGTCTCGCGCCCCCGGCGCCGGACCGGCGACGCTCAGGTGTTCATGGAGTCGAAGAACTCGTCGTTGGTCTTCGTCTGCTTCAGTTTCGACAGCAGGAACTCGATCGCGTCGGTCACGCCCATCGGGTTCAGGATCCGCCGCAGAACGAACATTTTCTGCAAATCTCCTTTGGGAACAAGGAGTTCCTCTTTCCGTGTGCCGGATTTGAGAATGTCTATCGCCGGGAAGACACGCTTGTCGGCCACCTTGCGGTCGAGGATCAGTTCCGAGTTGCCGGTGCCCTTGAACTCTTCGAAAATCACCTCGTCCATGCGCGAGCCGGTGTCGATCAGCGCCGTCGAGACGATGGTGAGCGAGCCGCCCTCCTCGATGTTCCGGGCCGCCCCGAAGAAACGCTTGGGCCGTTGCAGCGCATTGGCGTCCACGCCCCCGGTCAGAACCTTGCCCGATGACGGCACCACCGTGTTGTAGGCGCGACCCAGCCGCGTGATCGAGTCGAGCAGGATCACGACGTCCCGCTTGTGTTCGACGAGGCGCTTGGCCTTCTCGATCACCATCTCCGACACCGCGACGTGGCGCGTGGCAGGTTCGTCGAAGGTCGAGGAGATTACCTCGCCCTTCACGTTCCGCTGCATGTCGGTCACCTCTTCCGGGCGCTCGTCGATCAGCAGGACGATCAGGTAGCACTCGGGATGATTGCGCTCGATCGAATGGGCGATGTTTTGCAACAGCACGGTCTTACCGGTCCGCGGCGGTGCGACGATCAGGCTCCGCTGGCCCTTGCCGATGGGCGCGACCAGGTCGATCACGCGGGCCGAGCGATCCTTGATCGTCGGATCGTCGATTTCCATGGTCAGGCGCTCATCGGGGTAGAGCGGCGTCAGGTTGTCGAAATGCACCTTGTGGCGCGCGTTCTCGGGATCTTCGAAATTGATCTTCGTGACCTTGGTGATCCCGAAATACCGCTCGTTCTCGCGCGGGGCGCGGATCACGCCCTCCACCGTGTCACCGGTGCGCAGCGCGAACTGGCGGATCACATCCGGGCTGACATAAATGTCGTCCGGACCGGGAAGGTAGTTCGCCTCGGGCGAGCGCAGAAAGCCGAAACCGTCCTGCATCACTTCGAGCACGCCGTCGCCGGAAATCTCCCAGCCTTCTTCCGCGCGGGCCTTCAGGATGGCGAACATCATGTCGCCCTTGCGCATCGAGGACGCGGCTTCGATTTCCAGCTCTTCGGCCTGTGCCAGCAGCTCGGCCGGGCTTTGCGCCTTGAGATCGGACAGGAAAAGTTGATTTTCGGACATAGGTCTCGCCTGGATACGGGGAATTGCGTCACCCGAAGGCCATGGCCTTCGACGGGAGCGATATTCTGGATTGGCGTCATGGCCGGACGGCCGGACGCCGCTGCTTTACACCCTTGGGCGTCTGCCTGTCAAACGCAGCTTCAGAATTTGACGATCACCGCGATCACGATGACGATCATCAGGAGCGTCGGAAGCTCGTTCATCATCCGGAAGCCACGCCCCGAGACCGTGCAGGTTCCCGCAGCCAGTTCCTTCCGCCGCAGCCCGAGCCAGTGGTGAAACCAGGTCATCGCGATCACCGCCGCCGCCTTGGCCCAGGGCCAGATCATGTCCCAGTCCACGATGCCGGGCGTGAACACCAGGGCCAGACCGAAGACCCAGGTGGCGATCATCGCCGGGTTCATGATGAGACGCAGCAGCTTGGATTCCATCACCTCGAGCGTTCCAGTCAGCGCGGGTCCCTCCGACGCGCGTTCGGTGTGATAGACGAACAGCCGAGGCAGGTAGAAGATCCCGGCCATCCAGGTGATCACCGCGATCACATGCAGGGATTTCGTCCAGGGATAGAGCGTGGCCAGCCAGTCGGTCATTTTCTCAGCTCTTGGCGATCAGGTCTCCGGACCCTCCTTAAAAGAATAAAAGAGTAATTGAAAAGATGATGTTGTTGTATGCGCTGGGGATGAGTGGGAATTCCCGACTTCTGCACAGATCCACATGGTGGGAGCCGGGGGTTGGACAGTCCGGGAACAAGGTTATACATCCTTGGGGATCGTTCCAGATTATGCCTTATAAACAATGGTTTAAGTTGTAAATCCCCGTGGATGTCACGGTCGTTTGCGAGGTTTCGCCTCCGACTAGGCCGCCTATGGCCCGAGAGACTCACAGGCGGGAAAAATATCGCCCACGGTGGATAAGCCGGGTCGGTTTCTTGACATAGCGGGCGCAATTCGCCGATGCCCTGTCAGGGGGCGCAGTTGCCCCCTCTTGTACCGGGGTTCGCATGCCAGTCATCCACAGAGTCTTCCCATGAGCAGCCCGATCGTCCTGGCATCGGGATCGGCGATCCGCCAGACCCTTTTGGCCAATGCAGGCGTGCGGTTCACCGCGGACCCGGTCCGGCTGGACGAGGACGCGATCCGCGCCAGCCTCACCGCCGACGGCGCGCCGCCGCGCGATATCGCCGATGCCCTGGCCGAAGCCAAGGCGCGCCGCGGGGCGGCGCGGTCGCCATCGGCGCTGGTCATCGGCTGCGACCAGGTGCTGGCGTTCGAGGATCGGATCCTGGCCAAGCCCGCGGATCTCGACGAGGCGGCGGACCAGCTGCGGATGCTGCGCGGCAAGCGCCACATGTTGCTGTCGGCGGCGGTGATTTACGAGGACGGACAGCCGGTCTGGCGGCATATCGGACAGGTGCGACTGGTCATGCGGCCGTTTTCCGATACATATTTGCAGGACTACCTGGCCCGGCAGGGCGCATCCGTGCTGGATTCTGTCGGCGCTTACAAGCTGGAGGAAGAGGGCGTGCGTCTCTTCGCGCAGGTCGATGGTGATTACTTCACCGTGCTGGGGCTGCCGCTGTTGCCGCTCCTGAACTATCTGACCACTCGGGGGGTGCTGGAAGGATGACGGCGCAGGGCGAACAGATCCCGCTGGCGGGCGTTATCGGCCAGCCGATCCATCACAGCAAATCGCCGGCGCTGCACGCTCACTGGCTCGGGCGCTACGGGATCAGGGGTCATTACATCCCGATGCCCGTCGCGGCCGAGGATCTTTCCGACGTGTTGCGCGCCTTGCCCCGGATGGGCTTTCGCGGGGTCAACATCACCATCCCGCACAAGGAAGTCGCGGTGACGCTGGCCGACAGCGTATCGGACCGCGCGGCGCTGATCGGCGCCGCGAACACGCTGACGTTCCGGGCCGACGGCAGCATCCATGCCGACAACACGGACGGCTACGGGTTCATCGCCAATCTCAAGCAGAACGCGTCCGGCTGGCGGGCGGCCGCGGGCCCGGCCATCGTTCTCGGCGCGGGCGGCGCGGCGCGGGCGGTGATCTCGGCCCTGCTGAACGAGGGCGTGCCCCGGATCGTCCTGACGAACCGGACCCGTGCGCGGTCGGACATGCTCAAGGATCATTTCGGCGGCCGGATAAAGGTGGTCGACTGGACCCGCGTGGCGGAGTTCATGGAAGAGGCTGCGACCCTGGTGAACACCACGTCGCTGGGCATGACGGGCAAGCCCGAGCTGAGCGTCGATATCTCCGGGCTGCCGACCACGGCGCTGGTCACCGATATCGTCTATACACCGCTTCGCACCGGTCTCCTCGAGCGTGCGCAGGCGCATGGCTGCCAGACGGTGGACGGGCTGGGCATGCTGATTCACCAGGCGGTGCCGGGTTTCGAGACCTGGTTCGGACAGCGCCCCGAGGTCGACGATGCGGTGCGCTCGGTGGTTCTGAACGCATGAGCGGAGACCGTCCGTTCGTCCTGGGCCTGACCGGGTCCATCGGGATGGGCAAGTCCACCACGGCAGGGCTCTTCCGCGCCGCCGGCGTCCCGGTATGGGACGCGGACGCCGCGGTGCATCGCGCCTATTCCGCCGGCGGCGCCGCCGTCGAACCGATCCGCGCGCTCTGCCCGGACGCGATCGTCGACGGGGCCGTGGACCGCGCCGTGCTCAAGGCCTGGATCGCCGAGGATCCCGAAGCCCTGTCCAGGATCGAGGCGGCTGTGCACCCCCTTGTGGCCGAGGATCGCAAGGCGTTTCTCGCCGATGCCGCGGCCGCGGGCGCGCCGGTTGTGGTGCTCGACATCCCGCTCCTGTTCGAGACCGGCGGCGCGGAGCTGGTCGATGCCGTCGTGGTGGTCTCCGTGCCGCCAGAGGTTCAGCGCGCGCGGGTGCTGGCCCGGCCGGCCATGACGGAGAGCCATTTCGATCGGATCCTGGCCAAGCAGATGCCGGATGCCGAGAAGCGCCGCCGCGCCGATTACGTCATCGAAACCCGGACCCTTGATGCGGCGCGCGCGGCGGTGCAAGAACTGATCGGGAAGCTGACGGCAAGGCGGGGCTGAGATGCGCGAGATCGTGCTCGATACCGAAACCACGGGGCTGGACCCGACGACGGGCGACCGGATCGTGGAAATCGGCGCGCTGGAGCTTCACAACCATGTCGCCACGGGACGCACCTACCACCAGTACATCAATCCGCAGCGCGCCATGCCGGCCGAGGCCTTCGCCGTGCACGGCCTGGGCGACGAGTTCCTGCGCGACCAGCCGGTTTTCACAGACGTGGTCGATGCCTTCATCGATTTCGTGGGTGACGCGAAACTGGTGATCCACAACGCCAGCTTCGACATGCGGTTCATCAATGCCGAGCTTGAATGGGCCCGCCGTCCCGCAATCCCGCTGGAGCGGGCGGTCGATACGCTGGAAATCGCCCGGCGCAAGTTCCCGGGCGCGGGAAATTCGCTCGACGCGCTCTGCCGTCGCTTCGGCGTCAACAATGCCGCGCGCACGCTGCATGGCGCGCTTCTGGACTCGGAGCTTCTCGCGGAGGTCTACCTGGAGCTTATCGGCGGCCGCCAGCCCGATTTCGGGCTGGCCGCGACCACGCGCGGCGGCACCGGCGCCGGCGGCACGGACTGGGCGCCGGGCCCGCGTCCGCGCCCCCTGGCTTCGCGCCTGACAAGGGCCGAGGCCGAAGCCCACGAGGCGTTCGTGGCCGAGCTCGGCGACAAGGCGCTCTGGGCCCGTTAGTTGGGCTGCGCCTGCTGGCTTTCCGCCTGGCGCTGCGCGATCTGCTGGCGGTAGAGCTGGACGAAGTCGATATTGTCCAGGTTCAGCGGCGGGAAGCCGCCGTCGCGCGTCACGTCGCTGACGATCCGGCGGATATAGGGGAAGATCATCCGCGGGCATTCGATCAGAAGGTAGGGATGCAGCTGCTCGCTAGGCACGTTCTCGACCTGGAAGACACCGCCGTATTCCAGTTCCAGCAGGAAGATCGGGTCGCCCTCTTCCTTGGTCTTCGACGTGATGGAGATCTTGACGATCACGTCATACTGGTTGTCCTGCTGGCGCTTGCGCGCGTCCATGCCGACCTGGACCGATATCTCGGGCTGGGTCTGGCCCTGCAGGCTCTTCTGCGCCGCGATGTTCTCGAAGGACATGTCGCGGATGAACTGGCCCAGGATCTGCATCCGGGGCTGTTGCGGGGGCTGCGACGCCTGCGCGTCGCCGTTGCCATTGTCTTGGGTCTCGGCCATCGGTCTCTCCTGGCGGCTGGGCACTCGAAATCGGGGGTTCGTCTAGCAGGTTGGGACGGGACCGGCAATCCGGTGGTTGGCCTCAGGGGCGGGTCCAGCCCGATCCGCCGCGGTGGTCCGTGTCGTCCCGGCCCGGCCGGTCCGCGTCTTCGTCGAGCACGGTGTAATCCGCGTCCACCGTATCCGGATCCCGTGGCGGAGACTGCGGGCCAGGGCGGTGCTGGCCCTGCATCCGGAAGCTGACGCCGCGCGCGACCACGTGACGCCCCGCGAAGCGGATGATCGCGGCGCGAATGGGCGGGATCAGGAAGGACAGGCCCACCGCGTCGGTGAAAAAGCCCGGGGTCAGCAGCAGGACGCCGGCGACCAGGATCATCGCGCCATGGACCAGCGGGATCGCCGGGTCTTGGCCGCGCTCGAGCGCGGTCTGCAGCCTTTGCAACGCCTGGAGGCCCTGCGTGCGCACCAGGTAGGTGCCCGCGATGGCGGTCAGGATGACGATACCGAGCGTCGGCCACAGCCCGATCGCGCCGCCGACCTGGATGAAGAGCGCGATCTCCAGGATCGGAACCGCCACGAAAAGAAAAAACAACCACATCCGTTGCACCTGCCCTTGTATTGCCCGGGGTGAGGTAGACTCGACCCACCCCGTGACTTACATATGTGACGTCTTGCCGGATACAAAACCCCGTTGCCGCGAAAGGGTCCTTACCGAAATGAGTTCCGCTGTCATTCAGCTGATAGTCCTCGCCGGGATCGCCATCTTCCTGATCCTCCGCTTGAAGAGCGTCCTGGGCACGCGAGAGGGGTTCGAGAAACCACCCCTCGAGGGTCCGTCGCGGCGCGATGCGCGTCGGGATTTCGAGGTGATCGAGGGCGGCGTCGACACCGACATCGCCGATCACGTCAAGGAAGGATCCGATGCCGCCTCGGCCCTGGCCGACATGAAGGCGGTGGAGCCTTCCTTCAACGTGGGGGAGTTCCTGCAAGGTGCGCGCGGCGCCTACGAGATGATCCTCATGGCCTATGAGAACGGCAACATGGAAGAGGTCCGGCCATATCTCGCGGCCGAGGTCTACGAGGCCTTCGAGGGCGCCGTCGCCGCCCGCGAGGCCGAGGGGCTCCGCATCGAGGCGAGCTTCGTGGGCCTGCGCGACATCGGCGTCGCCGATGCCAGTTTCGACAAGCAGTCCGGCGAGGCCGAGGTGACGGTGAAATTCACCGGGGAGCTTACCTCGGTCGTGCGGAACGCCGAGGGCGAGATCGTCGAGGGCAGCCCGACCGAGATCAAGCGCCAGCGTGACGTCTGGACCTTCGGGCGCGTCATGGGCACGGACGATCCGAACTGGCAGCTGGTCGCCACGGGTGAATGAGGTGCGCGCGGCTCACATGGCAGTGGGCCGCGGCGGCCGGGGCGGCACTGCTGCTGATGGCGGGCATGGCCGCGGCCGAGCCTGAGATCGAGGTTCTCGACTTCGCGGCGCTCGACGGCTGGGCCGAGGATGACCACCCTGCCGCGCTGAAGGTTTTCCGCGAAACCTGCCCCGACATGGAGGCCCCGGAATGGGGGCCGATCTGTGCGCTCGCGGCCGACGCGGCGGATGCGCGAACCTTCTTCGAGCTCTTTTTCCAGCCGGTGGTCGTGAGCCCGCGGTCGGAGGCGCTTTTCACCGGCTATTACGAGCCCGAGCTCAATGGCGCGCTGGTGCCCGACGACCGCTACCGCTATCCCATTCATGCCCGCCCCGCCGATCTTCCGAACGGCGAGCGCTGGTATACCCGTGCCGAAATCGCCGAAGGCGTGCTGGCCGGCCAGGGCCTGGAGATCGCCTGGCTCGACGATCCGGTGGACGCGTTTTTCCTGCATGTGCAGGGGTCCGGGCGCATCAGGCTGCCCGATGGCCGGGTCATCCGGGTCGGCTACGCGGCCAAGAACGGCCACGAGTATCGTTCCGTCGGGCAGGAGCTCGTGCGCCGCGGCGTCTATGCATCCCACCAGGTTTCCGCCCAGGTGATCCGCAACTGGGTCCGGCGGAACCCGGCGCAGGGACGCGCGCTGCTGAACCATAACCCCTCCTATGTCTTTTTCCGCAAGCTCGACAACGTGGACGCCGATCGCGGGCCGCTCGGGGCGATGAACCGCCCCCTGACGGCGCTGCGAAGCCTCGCCGTCGATCCCGCCCATACACCGCTCGGCGCCCCGGTCTGGATCGAGAAGGATGGCGCGCAGCCGCTGCGCCGGCTGATGGTGGCCCAGGATACCGGTTCCGCCATCAAGGGACCGCAGCGCGCGGACATCTTCTATGGCACGGGCGATGCCGCGGGGCGCGAGGCCGGGCGGGTGCGTGACCCGGGGCGGCTGGTGGTCTTGCTGCCGATCGAACAGGCCTTTCGCATGGCGTCGGGGGGCTGATCCCGTGTCGCGTCGCAAGGAGCCCCGCCGCCTGACCGAGGACGAACACGCGCTTTGGCAGCGGGTTGCGGACAGCACCGACCCCCTCCATCCCGAACGGAAGGCGGCCCCGTCGGAACCCGCGGCGCCGCACCCGGTCCGCGCGGAGAAGCCGGTGCGCGGCGACCGGGCGGAAACCGCGATCCCCAGCTTCCGCATAGGGGAGCGGGCGGATGGGAAAACCCCCGGCCATGACCTGGCGGCGCCTCTCGGTGATCGTCTGGCGAAGCGCCCCGTAACGATGGACAAGCGAACCCACGCGCGCATGAGCCGCGGCAAGCTGACCCCCGAGGCACGGCTGGATCTGCATGGCATGACGCTCGACCAGGCACATCCGGCGCGCTGGTGTCGTTCATCCTCTCGGCACAGGCCACGGGGAAGCGGCTGGTGCTGGTCATTACCGGAAAGGGCCGGCAGGCGCGCGACGAGGGGCCGATCCCGGCCAGGCGGGGGCTGCTGAAGCATCACGTCCCGGGCTGGCTTTCCGCGCCGCCGCTCACGCGGGTGGTTCTACAGGTAAGCGAGGCACATCAAAGCCATGGCGGCAGCGGGGCCTATTACGTGTATCTTCGCAGGCAAAGATAACGAATAAATATTCGGAAAATGGGCCGCGCCCTATGCGCGTGCGGGCAGAAGCGGGGCGGACCTGCGGACCGCGACCGCGATCAGGATGGCCGCGAGCACGATATAGGCGGCAATTCCGAACATTTGTTCGGGAAAGCTGTAGCCCAGATCGATCAGCCCCCCGGTCAGCCCGGGGCCGAGCCCGGTGCCGAGCACCATGACGGCCGTCGCGGTGGCCTTGATCGCGCCGATATGGCGGGTGCCGTAGAACTCGGCCCAGAAGGCCTGCGGCAGCGCGGAATTCGCGCCCTGCGACAGGGCGAGCAGGGCCATGGCCAGCGCCGCGCCGGCGATGCTTTCGGCAAGGCTCATCACCACCATGCCGGCGGCGAAAGGCAGTTGGTAAAGCGGCATCAGCCGCGCGGTGCCCCATCGATCCAGCGCCCAGCCCGCCAGCACCATCGTCCCGACGCTGATCGCGGTGAAGATCGGGAAGAGCGCCACGAACTCCACCAGGGCCCAGCCCTTGGTCTCGGCCAGGTGGACCTGCTGGAAGAACAGCGCGGTCCCGAAGGCCGGCAGGGACAGCAGCGCGGGAACCGACAGCCAGAAAAGCGGATGGCGCAGCATCTCCGCACGGGTCCAGTGGCGCCCGCCCATCCCGGCGGACTGGCTTGCCGTGCCCATGGATCGGGGCGTGCGCTCCACCCGCAACAGCCCGGCCAGAACCGGGATCGCCAGCAGCGGCAGGCAGGCCGCCACCACCCAGAGCGTCTGCCAGTGAAGGATCGTCATCAGCGCGACGAAGATCATCGGCAGAAACGCCTCGCCCGCCGCAACGCCGAGCGCCGCGATCGAAATCGCCTTGCCGCGGGACGCCACGTACCAGCGCGCCATCGCGACCATGGCGATATGCACGCTCATCCCCTGCCCGCCGAAGCGCAGCGCGAAGATGACCACGGGCAGGAGCCACACGCTGGGTACCGTGGCCATCGCAAGGCAGGCCAGGGCCAGGAACGCCAGCGCCAGCGCGCCGATGCTGCGCGCGCGGAACCGGTCGGTCAGCCCGCCCGCGAAGACCATCACCGCGGCCGAGGCCATGGTGCCCATGGTATAGATGCCCCCCCATTGCCCGTGCGACAGGCCGAAGGCGGCGCGGATCTCGCCGGCGAAGATCGAGATGAAATAGGTTTGCCCGAAAGACGAGCAGAACGTCAGAAGCGCCCCCGCGGCGAGCCACCGGGCGTTCTGGCGGAGGAAATCGACAAGCGCCATGCGACGCGCATAGGCGCGGGGGCGCGGATGTGCAAGGGGATCCGGCCCGGTGCGCCGGGCCGGGGGGGTCAGAGCACGTAGCGGCTCATGTCCACGGATCGGGACAACTCGCCCAGATGCTCTTCGACGAAATCGGCGTCGACCGTAATGGCCTCGCCCGCGCGGTCGGGCGCGGTATAGGAAAGTTCCTCGAAGACCCGCTCCATGATCGTGTAGAGGCGCCGGGCGCCGATATTCTCCACCGCCTGGTTCACCTCGGCGGCGATCCGGGCAAGCGCGGCGATGCCGTCCTCCGTGAAGTCGACCGTGACCTCTTCGGTGCCCATCAGCGCCGTGTACTGCCGGGTAAGCGCATTGTCGGTCTCGGTCAGGATGCGGACGAAGTCGGCCTCGGTCAGCGCGCGCAGCTCGACGCGGATGGGCAGGCGGCCCTGCAGCTCGGGCAGCAGGTCCGACGGCTTGGCGATATGGAAGGCGCCCGAGGCGATGAAGAGGATATGATCGGTCTTCACGGCGCCGTACTTGGTGGACACCGTCGTGCCCTCGACCAGCGGCAGCAGGTCGCGCTGGACGCCCTCGCGGCTGACATCGCCCCCCTTGGCCTCGGCCCGGGCGCAGACCTTGTCGATCTCGTCGAGAAAGACGATGCCGTTCTCTTCCACGGATTTCAGCGCGCTGCGGTTGACGGTCTCCTCGTCCAGCAGTTTGTCGGCCTCTTCGGCGATCAGGACGCCGTAGCTGTCCTTGACGGTCATTTTGCGCCGCACGGTGCGCCCGCCGAAGGCCTTGCCGAAGATATCGCCCAGGTTCATCATCCCCATGTTACCACCGCCGGGCTGGCCCGGAATGTCGAGCATTTGCATGGGGTTGGAGCTGTCGGCGACGTCGAGCTCTATTTCCTTGTCGTCGAGGTCGCCGTCGCGCAGCTTGCGGCGGAACATCTCGCGGGTCTGCCCGCGCGCATCGGGCCCGGCCACCGCGTCGATGACCCGGTCCTCGGCGTTGGCGTGGGCCTTGGCCTTGACGTCCTCGCGCATCTGCGCGCGGGTCATGGCGATGGCGTTCTCGACCAGGTCGCGCACGATCTGTTCCACGTCCCGGCCGACATAGCCCACCTCGGTGAATTTCGTCGCCTCGACCTTGATGAAGGGCGCGCGGGCCAGCTTGGCCAGCCGGCGGCTGATCTCGGTCTTGCCGACGCCGGTGGGGCCGATCATCAGGATATTCTTCGGATAGACTTCTTCCTGCATCTCGGCGTCGAGCTGCTTGCGCCGCCACCGGTTGCGTAGCGCTACCGCGACGGCGCGCTTGGCGTCCTTTTGCCCGATGATGAAGCGGTCGAGTTCCGAGACGATCTCGCGCGGGGTCAGGTCGGTCATTGAGAAATCTTCTCCACGGTCAGGTTGCCGTTGGTATAGACGCAGATATCGGCCGCGATCGCCATGGCGGTGCGGGCGATCTCGTCGGCATCCTTGTCGCTGTCGATCAGCGCGCGCGCCGCGGCCAGCGCGTAATTGCCTCCCGACCCGATGGCGGCCACGTCGTGCTCGGGCTCGAGCACGTCGCCCGCGCCGGTGATGACGTACATCTGCGCCCCGTCCGAGACGATGAGCATCGCCTCGAGTTTCTGGAGATACTTGTCCGTGCGCCAGTCCTTCGCCAGCTCCACCGCCGCGCGCTGCAACTGGCCCGGCGTCGCCTCGAGCTTGGTTTCCAGCCGCTCGAGCAGCGTGAAGGCGTCGGCGGTCGATCCGGCAAACCCCGCCACGACCTCGTAGCCGCCCGGCGCGATACGGCGCACCTTGCGGGCGGTGCCCTTGATCACCGTCTGGCCCAGGCTCACCTGCCCGTCCCCGGCGATCACGACCGCGCCGCCTTTCTTCACGCCGATGATGGTGGTCCCGTGCCAGCCGGGAAAATCGCTCGTCTCGGTCATGCATCCTCCGTCGCTCGGCCCTATATGGCCTTCGCTGCCGCGGGGCACAAGCCGGGGCCGGAAAATGAAAAGCCCCGGCACGGGGGCCGGGGCTGTTCTCTGTCGGACGGGGCCGGATCAGTCGAGCGAGCGTTCGATTTCCTCGCGCTCGAAGATCTCGATCACGTCGCCCTCGCGGATGTCCTCGTAGTTCTCGAAGGCCATGCCGCATTCCTGGCCCATGTTGACTTCCTTGACCTCGTCCTTGAAGCGCTTGAGCGTCTTCAGCGTGCCCTCGTGGATCACGACGTTGTCGCGCAGCAGGCGCACGCCGGCCGAGCGGCGGGCGAGGCCCTCGGTGACGATACAGCCGGCCACCTTGCCGATGCCGGTCACCTTGAAGACCTGCTTGATCTCGGCATAGCCGATGAAGTTCTCGCGCACCTCGGCCGAGAGCAGGCCAGAGGCCGCCGCCTTCACGTCGTCCACCAGGTCGTAGATGACGCTGTAATAGCGGATCTCGACGCCCTTCTGGTTCGCCGCCTGGCGTGCCGGCGCGTTGGCCCGGACGTTGAAGCCCATCACCGGTGCGCCCGAAGCTTCCGCGAGGCCGATATCGGTCTCGGTGATGGCGCCGACGCCCGAGTGCAGGACGCGGACGCGCACCTCCTCGTTGCCGATCTTCTCCATCGCCTGGACGATCGCCTCGGCGGAACCCTGCACGTCGGCCTTCACCAGGATCGGCAGCTCGGCGACGTTCTCGTCTTCCTTGGCCTTGGCCATGAGCTGCTCGAGCGAGGTCGCGGCCCCCGCGGTCGCGCGCTTCTCCTTGGACTGCTCGGTCCGGTATTCCGAGATCTCGCGGGCCTGTCCCTCGGTCTCGACGACGTTCAGGACGTCGCCCGCCTCGGGCGTGCCGTTGAGGCCGAGAACCTCCACCGGCACGGACGGGCCGGCCTCCTTGACGCGCTCGCCGTGGTCGTTGACCAGCGCGCGGACCTTGCCCCACTGTTCGCCCACGACGAAGATGTCGCCCTGGCGCAGCGTCCCCTTTTGGACCAGCACCGTGGCCACCGGGCCGCGCCCGACGTCGAGCTGGGCCTCGATCACGGCGCCTTCGGCGGCGCGGTCGGGGTTGGCTTTCAGTTCCAGCAGTTCGGCCTGCAGCGCGATATTGTCGAGCAGTTCGTCAAGCCCGGTGCCGTTGATCGCGGACACTTCCACGTCGAGCACGTCGCCGGACATCTTCTCGACGATGACCTCGTGCTGCAGCAGTTCGGTGCGCACCTTGTCCGGGTCCGCGCCCGGCCTGTCGCACTTGTTGATCGCGACGATCATCGGCACGCCGGCCGCGCGGGCGTGATTGATCGCCTCGATGGTCTGCGGCATGACAGAGTCGTCCGCCGCCACCACCAGCACAACGATGTCCGTCACCTGCGCGCCGCGCGAGCGCATGGAGGTGAAGGCCGCGTGGCCCGGCGTGTCGAGGAAGGTCAGCACGGTCCCGCCATCGGTCGTCACCTGGTAGGCGCCGATATGCTGGGTGATGCCACCGGCTTCGCCCGAGACCACGTTGGCCTTCCGGATCGCGTCGAGCAGCGAGGTCTTGCCGTGGTCGACATGGCCCATGATCGTGATGACCGGCGGGCGCGGTTTCAGCTCTTTCGGATCGTCCTCGACCTGGTCGATCACGTCCTCGACGTCCGAGTCCGAGACGCGCACGACGCGGTGCCCGAATTCCTCGATGATCAGCTCCGCGGTATCGGCGTCGATCGACTGGTTCTGGGTCGCCATGATGCCGTTCTGCATCAGCGCCTTCACCACGTCGGCGACGCGTTCGGCCATCCGGTTGGCCAGTTCCGAGACCACGATGGTCTCGGGAAGCTGCACGTCGCGGGTGACCTTTTCACGCTGCTGGGTGCCGCCCATCGCCTTCTGGCGGGCGCGCTCCTGCTTGCGGCGCATCGCGGCGACCGATCTCTGGCGGCCGCCTTCGTCCGACAGCGCCTGGTTCAGCGTCAGCTTGCCCGACCGGCGGCGATCGCCGCCCTTGCCGGCCTTCTCGCGGCGCGGCTCCTCGGGCTTGCGCTCGGCCTTCTTGGGGGCCTTGCGATCGGGGGCGCGGCCGGGTTCGGCGTCCGGGGCGGGTGCCGCGGGCTGGGCGGCGGCCGGCGCGGGCTCCGCTTCCTTGCGCTCTGCGTCCGCGCGGGCGCGTTCCTCTTCCTCGGCCTTCTGGCGGGCGCGCTCTTCGCGTTCACGCTCCTCGCGCTCCTTGGCCTCGATTTCCGCCTTCTTGCGCGCGCGTTCTTCCTCGCGCTTGCGCTCGTCCTCGGCGCGGCGCTCGGCATCTTCGGCCTCGCGCGCCTTCGCTGCGGCGAGCGCCTTCATCCGGCGCTCCATCTCGGCGTCGGAAATCCCGTCCGGGCGCGGCGCAGAGGGCGAGGGGCCTTTCGTCTGCTGGCCGCCGCCGGACTTGGCCGCGGCGCCGGGCTTCGGCGTCACCACGCGCTTGCGCTTGGTCTCGACCACGACGGATTTCGTGCGGCCGTGGCTGAAGCTCTGCTTCACATGGCCAGACCGCGGCCCGCCGCGAAGACCCAGGGGTTTCTTGTCCTTGTCGCTCATACGTCTCCAACACCTTTTTCGCCCGGCCGCGTATCGACCGGACGGCTCGTAACCGAGCTCGTCGTTCCGCGGACGCCCGAGAGCCGCGCGGCTTCCTCTACAACACGTGTTGCGAGTCCGCCAGTCATCAGGGCCGCATGTATCACATGTTCACGCCCGAATGCCAAACCGATTTCTGCGGCGCTCAGGCAGGTGACATGCGTGTTTTCGCCCGGTGGCGGGCGCAGTTTCGTCTTGCCCCGCTCCGAGCCGTCCGCGGCCTGGATCAGGGCGACGGCCTCGCCGCTCGCGAGCGCCGCTTTCGTCTTCTCGAAGCCAGCGACCGCGTCGCCGGCTTTCCGGGCCATCGAGAGCAATTCGATCACCCGCCGGGCCAGCAATTGTTCGACCCGCTCGGCGAGATCCGCGGGCACGGTCACCCTGGCCCGCGCCGCGCGTGGGAAATGGCCCTTCCGCACGGCCTTTTCAAGCGCCGCCCGGTCGGCCGAGACCCAGATCCCGCGTCCCGGCAACTTGCCGGCGATATCGGGCACGATCTCGTGGCCGGGACCGACGACGAACCGGATCAGCCCCGTCGCAGGTTGCGACCGGCCCGTGGCGATGCAGCGCCGTTCGGGCCCGTCGTCCCGATCCTTATCCCGGCCGCCGCGTGTCACGCGCGCCTCCCGCGGGCCTGCGGCTCAGGCTCCGGCCTCCTCGGTCGTCGTGCCGTCGCCCGGCGCGGCCGCGTCGCCGTCCTCGGCGCCGTCTTCGCCGTCTTCCTCGCCGGCCTCGAGATCGGCCAGGTCGACCCAGCCAAGCTGGACGCGCGCGGTCATGACAAGGTTCTGCGCCTCTTCGAGCGAAACGTCGAATTTCTCGAGCAGGCCCTCGTCCTTGACGCGCTCGCCGTCAACGGTGGTCCAGCCGCCGGCGAGTTCCCAGTCGGCGCAGGTGGCGAAATCCTCGAGGGTCTTGATGCCGTCCTGGGCCAGCACCTCGATCATCTGGGGGGTCAGGCCGTCGAATTCAACCAGGCTGTCCTCGACGCCAAGCTCGCGCGCATGGTCCAGCGCCTTGCGGTTGATCTCTTCGAGACATTCCCGGGCGCGGGTCTGAAGCTCGTTCGCGGTGTCCTCGTCCACCCCGTCGATCACCAGCAGCTCGTCGATATCGACATAGGCCACCTCTTCGAGCGTGGCGAAGCCTTCGGAAACGAGAAGCTGGGCGAAGAATTCGTCCAGGTCGAGCGTTTCCATGAACATCGACGTGCGCTCGGCAAATTCCGCCTGGCGCTTCTCGGACTCCTCGGTCTCGGTCATGATGTCGATGTCGAGCCCGGTCAGCTGGCTGGCCAGGCGCACGTTCTGGCCACGCCGCCCGATCGCGAGGCTGAGCTGCTCGTCGGGCACCACGACCTCGATGCGCTCGGCTTCCTCGTCGAGAACGACCTTCGACACCTCGGCCGGCTGAAGCGCGTTCACGAGGAAGGTCGGCTGATCCTCGTTCCACGGAATGATGTCGATCTTCTCGCCCTGCAGCTCGTTGACCACCGCCTGCACGCGCGAGCCGCGCATGCCGACGCAGGCGCCGACCGGGTCGATGCCGCTGTCATAGGAGATCACGGCGATCTTGGCGCGCGAGCCCGGGTCGCGGGCCACGGCCTTGATCTCGATGATGCCGTCGTAGATCTCGGGCACTTCCATCTTGAACAGCTCGGCCATGAATTCCGGCGCCGTGCGGCTCAGGAAGATCTGCGGGCCGCGGGTCTCGCGGCGGACATCCTTGATGAAGGCGCGGATGCGGTCGCCGTTTCGATAGCTCTCGCGGCCGATCTTGTCGTTGCGGCGCAGGATCGCCTCGCCCCGGCCGACATCGACGATGATGTTGCCGTATTCCTCGCGCTTGACGACGCCGTTGATGATGGTGCCGATGCGATCCTTGAATTCCTCGTACTGGCGCTCGCGCTCGGCGTCGCGAACCTTTTGCAGGATCACCTGCTTGGCCGACTGCGCCGCGATCCGGCCCATCTCGAGCGGCGGCAGCTCGTCGATGATCTCGTCGCCGACCTGCGGATCGTCCTTGAAGGCGCGCGCGTCCTCGACGGTCATTTCCTGGAAGTGGTTTTCCACCTCGTCGACCACGGTCCGCACCCGGGTCATCGTCAGGTCGCCGGTCTTGCGGTCGATATGGGCGCGGATGTCGAGCTCCGAGCCGTAGCGGGACTTGGCGCCGCGGGCCATGGACTCTTCCATCGCCTCGATCACCAGTTCGGGCTCGATCATTTTCTCGCGCGCGACGGAGTCGGCGATCTGGAGAAGTTCCAGGCGGTTTGCGCTCGTGATGCTCATTTCACATCCTCTTCCGGGGTGTCGTCCGTTTCGATTTCGTCATAGGCGCCTTCGTCCAGGCCCTGGGCCTTGCGCTGGCGCAGCATTTCCGTGATCAGGTCGTCGGTCAGCACGAGTTTCGCGTCCGACAGCCAGTCGAATTCCAGCCCGATCGTGCCCTCGGCGACGTCGATCAGGACCTCGTCGTCCTCGACGCCGCGCAGCACGCCCTTGAAGCGGCGGCGCCCGTCGATCAGCTCGGAGGTCTCGAGCTTGGCTTCGTAGCCGGCCCAGTCGTCGAAATCCTTGAGCCGGGTCAGGGGCCGGTCGATTCCGGGGCTCGACACCTCGAGCGTGTAGTGGTCGTCGATCGGGTCCTCGACATCCATCACGGCCGAGACCGCGGTGGAAATGCGCGCGCAATCATCGACCTCGATGCCGCCCTCGGGGCGTTCGGCCATGATCTGCACGGTCTTGGTCTTGCCGCCCAGAAGCCGCACCCGCACGAGCTCGAATCCAAGCCCCTCGATGACGGGCTGAACGATCTCGGCCAGGCGCTGGTCGATGGCGGCTTTCGCGACGAGGTCTGCCACGATTCCTCCGATGCAACGGGTCAAAACAAAAAAACGGGCCCGCGGCCCGTTCGAACTTGTCCGGTGGGACCGGGTTTTGGACGCCCGATCGCCGCTGTTGAAAGCGATATAAGACGAGTCCCGGGGAAACGCAAGCCTTCGCGGTGCAAATCGCGCCGGCCGCGCCCTGCCCGCGTTTCGGGGCGGAAAAACCCGGGCGGGCCATGAGGCGGATGCCGCGCCTTGCGGACCGAATACGGGGCCGTTGGTCCCGCAAAACAAGGGCTCCGCGCCCGGGCGCCGTTTCCTCCGCTTCCACAGTGCACGGCGAAGGCCGCTACATTGTCTGTTCCGTTCCCAATTCTTGCCCCAATCGCGGGGCATCCATGGCCCAGATTGTTCGCGTACCTGAGGAAGGTCGTATGGATCGACTGACAGAAATGGAAGCCTTCGCGACCGTGGTGGACCAGGGCGGGTTCACCGACGCGGCCCGGAAGCTCGGGATATCGAAATCGGCCGTGTCGAAGCATGTCTCGGCGCTGGAAAGCCGGCTCGGTGCCCGGCTGCTGAACCGCACCACGCGACGCGTCAGCCCTACCGAGATCGGGCTGGCCTATTACGACCGGGCGCGCCGGGTTCTGAACGACGCCGGCGAGGCCGACGCGATGGTGACGGCCATGCAGGACGCGCCGAGCGGCCTGCTCCGCGTGTCCGTCGCTACGGATTTCGGGGTGAATCACCTGTCGCCGGTGCTGGGGGATTTCCTGCTGCGCTATCCCGAAGTCACGGTGAACATGGTTCTCAACAACCGCCATGTCGAACTGATCTCCGAGGGCTACGACCTGTCGATCCGGGTCGGTGAGCTCGAGGACAGTTCGCTGCGGGCGCGCAAGCTGACCGAGACCAACAAGCGGCTTGTCGGTGCGCCCTCCTATTTCAGACAGTACGGGCGGCCCAAGCGGATCGACGACCTGACCGAGCACAAGCTGCTCCATTACACGAACCAGTCGAGCGGGAATGTCTGGAAGCTGACCTCGCCCACCGGCGAGAAACGCCAGGTCCGGGCGTCGGGCTGGCTGACCGTGAATGACGGCCAGTCGCTGCTGAACGCCGCGGTTTCGGGCCTGGGGATCGCGTACCTGCCGAGCTTCCTCTACGCCGACAAGATGGCCGAAGGCCTGATCGAGGAGGCGATCCCGGAGCTGCCGGTAGAGACCCAGTCGATCTACGCGGTCTATCCGCCCGGGCGCTACACGCAGCCCAAGGTGCGCGCGATGATCGACTTTCTCGTCGAGCACTTCAAGGACAAGGGCCCCGAAACCTGGTAGAGTTCCCTGTGCGTTGGTGCACTTACTGGGTCGAGGTGATAACCACCTCGACCCTTCTGTTTTTGGCGCGGCCGGTATCGGTCTCGTTGCTGGCCACCGGGGCCAGGTAGCCGACGCCCTGCGCGTCGAGCCGCGCGGGATCGATGCCGTAGCGCCCCACCAGCCGATCGAGCACCGAGGTCGCGCGCTTCCTGGACAGCGCGACATTGCCGTCGAGCGATCCGGCGAAATCCGTGTGGCCGACCAGCGCGATGCTGTGGCCGGGGTTGGCCTCGAGATATTGCGCCAGCGCGTCCAGCGAGGCGTAGTCGTCGCCGGCCAGCTCCGCCGATCCCACGCCGAAGTCGAGGTCCGAAAGCACCGCGACGCCGGCATCGTTCAGCTGCGCGGCAAGCGATCCCGCTTCGATCGGCCGGGTCGCATCCGACTTGGTCGACTTGGCGACGATCTCGGCGGCCTTTTGGTCATCGGCGATGCGGGTGATCTGCACGTAGCCGGACTCGAGGCTGCGGCTGACCATGAGCCCGACATAGTCCGGCTTGCCGTTCGTGACGCGGCGCGCGGCCAGGTAGCGGAAATCACCCAGGTCCACATGCATCTCGGGCTCGGGGATCAGGTCGACCGCGAAGCGGAAATCGAAACCGCCGCATCCCTCGGTCTCGCATTCGAAGAGGATGCTGAAGCCCTTGTCCGTCAGCTGTTCGCGCAGCGTCGACAGCAGCTCCAGCGTGCTGAGCTGCGGCGTGGCGGTGCGCCAGGCGGCCTGGCGGATCGTGCCCTCGGCGCGGATGGTCTCGAGACCGGAGTCCGCATAGGGACCCACCGGCAGACGGTAGCTGGCGGCACCGACGATTTCCTCGGCGCTCTGGCTGGCGGCGCCCGGGAAATCGAGCGCCAGGTCGGCCGAGGCAGGCAGCGGGCAGGCCAGGGCCGCAAGGGCCAGTATGCGGGCGGTCCGGGTCATCTGTGCGCCCCGTGATACGCCGGATTGGGTTGCATATCCGTTGCCGAGGCAATGCGGTTCGTCATGTTGAAGAACCCGGCCACCGCCGCGATATCCCAGATGTCGCGGTCGCCGAACCCGGCCGCGCGCAGGGCGGCCCGGTCGCTTTCCTCGATCCGGCTGCTGGATTCGGTCAGCTTGGCCGCGAAGTCGAGCATCGCGCGCTGACGCGGGTCGAGCGGGGCGACGCGGTAATTCATGACCAGGGCCTCGCCCAGGACCGGGTCGCCCGACAGCTGACGCACCGCCGCGCCATGGGCGGCCTGGCAGTACCAGCAGCGGTTGATCGACGAGACCACGACCGCGATCATCTCGCGCTCGAGCTTGCTGAGCCCGCTGTCGGCGAGCATCAGGTCGTTATACATCGCCGTGAAGGCGTTCAGCTTGTCGATGTCGAAGGCATAGGCGCGCAGCACGTTGGGCACGAGGCCGAGCTTTTCCTCGCATACCTCGAAATACCGCCGCGTGTCGTCCGGCAAGGGATCGACCGGCGGCAAATCAAGTGCCGTCACCTTGGATTGTTCTTCCGTCACCTGCCTACGGCCCCCGGCTTACCCGGATTGTTTCGTTCGGTAGTGGTAATTATCCACAGAACGCAGCCCCAGGCCAGAAAAGAGCCGCTGTGCCGGCAGGTTTTCGCTTGTTGTGACCGCTGAAAACCACGCTGCATCATGATCTTGCGCCCATTGCGCGGCGCGACCCAAGATGTTCCGTGCCGCACCGCGCCGGCGAAAGGCCTCCGGCACCTCCAGCGCGTGCAACATGGCGATATCCTCGTGGATCGCGACGAAGCCGACGCCGGCGGGCCGGTCATGGGTGCGCGCGAAGAGACATGTCCGGGGCCCCTGCGCCCGGGCCATCACCGCCAGGCGTTCCGGTCCGATCCCGCCGGCGGCCCACATGTCGCGCATGATGGCGAGCGGCGTTTCGACGGTGAAGCAGGCCATCGGGTCGGGGGCGGCCGCGGCAACGGTCGCGACCGGGGCCAGGAAGACATGCACCGGGTCGACGACGGCATAGCCCCGCTCCGCGAGAAGCCCGTCCAGCGCCGTATCGCCGCGCCGGATCATGAAGAGCGGGGCCTGTCCCATGTCGCGCATGGCGCTTTCCGCCCGGTCGATGTCGTCGCCGGTGACGGCGCCCTCCGCCGTGGCCGCGGAAACGCGCTTGCCGCCGCCATCCCCGCGCCGCAGCGTCCAGGGGCCCAGCCGCCGGAATTCCGCCGCGGGCCAGGTGGCGTCCAGCGCCGCGAAAAGGCGGGCGTGGTCGGGCGTGCTCATTCCTCTACCGCGCCTGGAAACTTTGCGGCCAGCACCGCCAGCGCCGCGCCGATGCGCTCTTCGTCGGTGCCGCGGATCACGATCCGCGTGCCGTAGACCTGCCCCGCGATGAAGGGGTAGGAGCCGAAAGAAAGATCCGCGTGATCGCCGACCACCCCGTTGAGCACTGCCGCGACCTCGCCCTCGGGCTCGTCCACGCGCAGGGTCCGCGAGATCAGGGGCGCCCCCCCGGTCAGCGTCGGCAGGACGGATGCGACCATCGCCTCGAAAACCGACGGCACGCCGGCCATGACATGCACGTTGCCAAGCGAAAAGCCCGGCGCGGCCGAGACCGGGTTCTCGATCAGCGCGGCGCCGTCCGGGATGCGCGCCATGCGCAGACGCGCCGCGTTCAGGTCGCGCCCGGTCTTGGCGTAATGCTCGGCCAGGATGGCCCGGGCGTCTGCGCGCACATCGACACCCACGCCGAAGGCCGCCGCCACCGCGTCGGCGGTGATGTCGTCATGGGTCGGCCCGATGCCCCCCGAAGTGAAGACGTGGTCGCAGCTCTCCCGCAGCGCGTTCAGCGCCGTGACGATCCGCGCCTGCACGTCCGGCACGACCCGCACCTCCGCCAGGTCGATGCCCGCCGCGGTCAGGCGCCCCGCGAGATGGTGCATGTTCGCGTCCCGCGTCCGGCCCGAGAGAATCTCGTCGCCGATCACCACCATCCCCGCCGTCGGGTTGCCCATCGCGCCGCTCCTTGCCTGCCGTGCGGGACAGGTATAGGTCCGCGCCATGCGCTTTCAAACCCCTCTCGTGCCGGCCCGGCTGATCCGGCGCTACAAGCGGTTCCTGGCCGATATCCGGTTCGCGGACGGGACCGAGGCGGTCGCCCATTGCCCCAACCCCGGCGCGATGCTCGGGCTGGCCGATCCCGGCGCCCGCATCTGGGTCGAGCCCAACGACGATCCGAAGAAGAAGCTGAAATTCTCGTGGAAACTCGTGGACCTCGGCGGCGGCCATTTCGCCGGCATCGACACCGGGGTGCCGAACCGCGTCGTCCGCGCGGCGCTGGAGCATCGGGCGGTGCCCGGGCTCTCCGGTTATGACAGCGTCCGGCCGGAAGTGAAATACGGCCGGGGCAGCCGCGTCGACTTCCTGCTCGAGGGGCCGGCGGGCGCCACCTATGTCGAGGTCAAGAACGTCCACCTGCGCCGTGCCGGCAGCTGGGCGGAGTTCCCCGACTGCGTCACCGCCCGCGGCGCGAAGCATCTCGCCGAGCTGTCCGACATGGTGGCGGCCGGGCATCGCGCGGTGATGCTCTACCTCGTGCAGCGCACCGATTGCGACGCGTTCCGGCTTGCCGGCGATATCGACCCGGCCTACGCGGCGGCGTTCGATCTCGCGCGGGCGGCGGGTGTCGAGATGCTGGCCTTCGGCACGCGGATCGGCACCGATGGCGTCGGTTTCGCGGCCCCCCTGCCCGTCGATCCGGCACCGCAGGCACGGCCCCCACTGGCATAGCGGCGCATTTCGCCTTATCTAGGGCGCGAAATCAACGAAGGAGCGACCCCGTGGACGACCGGCACCGCGGCAGAGTGACGAAAGAGGGCATCCGCATCCACGAGGCGGCGGATTTCGACGGCATGCACAAGGCAGGGCGGCTCGCCGCCGAGATCCTCGACGATCTCTGCGACGTCGTGCAGCCCGGCGTGACGACGGCGGCAATCGACCGCGTCATCGAGGACAAGGTGAACGCGGCGGGCGCGAAATCGGCGACCATCGGCTACAAGGGCTACCAGCACGCCTCCTGCATCAGCGTCAATCACGTGGTCTGTCACGGCATTCCCGGCGACAAGGTGCTGAAGGACGGCGATATCCTGAACATCGACGTCACGGTGATCGTCGACGGGTGGTTCGGCGACACCAGCCGGATGTATGTCGCCGGCAAGCTCAGCCGCAAGGCCGAGCGCCTGATCCAGGTGACGCACGACTCGCTGATGAAGGGCATCGAGGCGGTCAGGCCGGGCAACACCTTCGGCGATATCGGTCATGCCATCCAGGCCTATGTCGAGGCCCAGCGCATGTCGGTGGTGCGCGACTTCTGCGGGCACGGGCTGGGCCGGGTGTTCCACGCCCCGCCCAACGTCCTGCATTACGGCCGGCCCGGCACCGGGCCCATCCTCGAGGAGGGCATGTTCTTCACCATCGAGCCCATGGTGAACCTGGGCCGCCCCGAGACCAAGGTGCTGGCCGACGACTGGACAGCGGTGACCCGCGACAAGAGCCTCTCGGCCCAGTTCGAGCATTCCGTCGGCGTGACCGCGGACGGGGTAGAGATCTTTACCCCCTCGCCCGCCGGAAAGTTTCATCCGACCTGGGGCTGACGCGGCGTCGCCCGCCGGGGTTTAACGGTCCATTAACCGGAATCGACGGAGCGTCGGCCCATGAGTCCGCCGCCCCGCCAGTTCTCCGAGGCCCCGCTGCCCGGATTCGAGCCGGTTCGGACCCGGCGCCGGGCCGGTCCCGAACCGCACCAGGTCGCGCATCGCAAGCGGTTGCGCGCGCGCTTCATGCAGGGCGGCGCCGAGGCCATGCCGGATTACGAGTTGCTGGAACTCGTGCTGTTCCGCGCGATTCCGCGCCGCGACGTGAAACCGCTGGCCAAGCAACTGCTGATGGAATTCGGGGATTTCAACGCGGTGCTGGCGGCCCCGTCCGCGCGGCTGACCGCCCTGCCCGGCGTGGGCGAGTCGGTGATCCAGGAACTCAGGATCGTCGCCGCCGCGGCCGAGCGCATGGCGCGCGCCCGCGTGCTCGACCGCGCCGTCATCGCCAGCTGGGACGCGTTGCTGCATTACTGCCGGACCTGCATGGCCCATCGCGCGACGGAACAGTTCCGGGTGCTCTACCTCGACCGCAAGAACATCCTCATCGCCGACGAGCAGCAGGCCAGCGGCACGGTGGACCATGTGCCGGTCTACCCGCGCGAAGTGGTCAAGCGCGGGCTGGAGCTCAGCGCCTCGGCGCTCATCCTCGTGCATAATCATCCCTCGGGAGATCCGACCCCGTCGGAGGCCGATATCCTCGTGACGCAGCAGATCGTCGACGCGGCCGAGGTGCTTGGGCTGACGGTGCACGACCACCTGGTGATCGGCAAAGGCCGCGAGTTCAGCTTTCGCGCCGAGGGTTATCTCTGATCGGCGAGCCAGACCTCGACCCGCCGGTTCAGCCGCCGTCCCCAGTCCGAGTCATCGCAGGCAATGGGCGAGAGCTCTCCGAACCCGACGGCGCGGACCGCCAGCCGCGATGGCTCGCCATCGCCCGCCGCCGCAAGCAC
>PR_CR_10_Liq_1_inCRDRAFT_1000329_pt1 | contig 29870 bp, 27 predicted proteins | sample PRCRCaboRojoPR_3_FD_10241 | JGI IMG/M metagenome (IMG submission 10241)
ATGGGTCGTGCCGGCCGGCCACTGGCAGGCAGCGGCGACGACCGGCGACTGGACGCTGGTGGGCTGCACCGTCTCGCCCGGCTTCCGCTTCGAGGGCTTCGAGCTTGCGCCGCTTGGATTCGACATCCCCGGCGCGGATTAGGGCCGGCTGACCTGACCGCCGCCCACCGCCGCGGCGACGCCGGTGGTCGAGGGNCCGCTGGTCGGCAAGCCGCGCAGCACCCGGACGGCAAGATAGGCGAAGGCCTGTGCCTCGAGCATGTCGCCGTCGAGGCCGACCTCCTCCGCGGGCAGGACATCGACCTCAAGGTTGTCCCGTAAGCCACGCATGATATGTGCATTCTTGCGCCCGCCTCCGGCTACGACGATCTGCGCCGGCGGGGCCGGGAAATGCGCCGCGCCGGCCACAACGGCGGCCACGCTGCAGGCTGCCAGCGTCGCGCAGGCATCTTCGAGCGACAGCGTCCCGACACGCGCGGAAAGCGTGGCAAATTCATTCCTGTCCAAGGACTTGGGCGGCAGTCTTGAGAAATACGGCAGGGCGAGCATCTCGCGCGCCACGGTCGGGTCGGCATGGCCCGCGGCAGCCAGTGCCCCGTCGCGGTCGCAGGGCGCGCCGGTGCGGGCCCGCACGAGGTCGTCGAGCAGCGCATTGGCCGGCCCGGTGTCGAAGGCGAGGCAGGCGCCCGGCGCCTCGGGGGCCTCGAGGCCGGGATCGACCCAGGTCAGGTTGCCCACGCCGCCGAGGTTCAGAAAGGCCATCGGCCCCGCGGCTCCGATCCAGCGTGCGCAGGCATGGTGGAAAAACGGCGCGAGCGGCGCACCCTCGCCACCGAGCGCGACATCGGCGCTGCGAAAGTCCCAGACGACGGTGCGCCCGGTGTCCGCGGACAGGCCCGCGCCGTCACCCAGCTGGTGGGTGCCGCGCCCGCGCGGATCATGGGCGACGGTCTGGCCGTGAAACCCAACGATATCGACGCCGTCCGTTCCGGCGACGATCTCGCCGTGGACGCACCGCACCACCGCCTCCGCCGCGGCGACGCCGGGATCGCCCGGCCAGCACCCCTGCGCGGCGGCGATGGTCGCGCGTTCTTCCTCGGAATAGGGGCGAAACCCGGTCTCCCCGAAGGCCAGGATCGCGTGGCCGTCGGTCTTCAGAAGCGCGGCGTCGACGCCGTCCATCGAGGTGCCGGACATCAGGCCCAGGGCCCAGACCGGCGCGCTGTCCTTCATGGCCTTTTCCTTTGTCCCCGCCCCCTATATGACAGGGGCGCCAGACCCCTGAGAATGGACCGAAAGCCGATGACCTACCACCCCAAATCCGAGTTCCTGCATGTCATGCAAGAGCGCGGCTTCCTGGCCGACTGCACCGATCTCCAGGGGCTCGACGAGGCCATGGCGGGGGGCATCGTGCCGGCCTATATCGGCTTCGACGCGACGGCCCGCTCGCTGCATGTGGGCAGTCTGATCCAGATCATGATGCTGCGCTGGCTGCAAAAGACCGGTCACAAGCCGCTCGTGCTGATGGGCGGCGGCACCACCAAGGTGGGCGATCCCAGCTTCCGCGCCGATGAGCGCCCGCTTCTGACCGCCCCCCAGATCGCGGACAACATCGCCGGTATCAAGGAGGTTTTCCGCAGCTACGTCACCTTCGGCCACGGCGCGACCGACGCGCTGATGCTCGACAACGCGGAGTGGCTGGACGAGCTGAACTACCTCGAGTTTCTGCGCGATATCGGCCGGCATTTCAGCGTGAACCGGATGCTCGCCTTCGAGAGCGTGAAATCGCGCATCGACCGTGAGCAGTCGCTGTCGTTCCTCGAGTTCAACTACATGATCCTCCAGGCCTATGACTTCCTGGAGCTCTACCGCCGCTACGGCTGCCGGCTGCAGATGGGCGGGTCGGACCAGTGGGGCAATATCGTCAACGGCATCGACCTGACCCGCCGCGTGGCCGATCACGAGGTGTTCGGGCTAACCTCGCCGCTGCTGACCACCGCGGACGGCAAGAAGATGGGCAAGACCGCCGACGGGGCGATCTGGCTGAACGCCGACATGCGTAGCCCTTACGAGTTCTGGCAGTTCTGGCGCAACACCGCCGATGCCGATGTCGGCCGGTTCCTGAAACTCTACACCGAGCTTCCGGTCGACGAATGCGTGCGGCTGGGCGCACTCTCGGGGGCCAAGATCAACGCGGCCAAGATCCGGCTGGCCAACGAGGTGACGACGCTCGCCCACGGGGCCGAGGCCGCCGCCGCCGCCGAGGCGACGGCGCGCGAGGTCTTCGAGAAGGGCGGCGCGGGCGACGACCTGCCGAGGCTGGCGCTCTCGGCCGGCGAGATCGGCGACGGCATCTCGGTGGTGCAGCTCTTCGTGCGCTCGGGGCTGGCGAAATCCGGCAAGGACGCCAAGCGGCTCATCGCCGAGGGCGGCGCGCGGCTCGACGACGCGCCGGTGACCGATGCCGGGCAGATGGTGGACGCCGCGCGCCTCGCCGCGCCGCTCAAGCTGTCGGCCGGCAAGAAGCGCCACGCGCTGGTGACGCTGGGCGACTAGCGGGGCCCGGGCCGGGCGCCCGGCCCTACTCGCCCAGCATCCACTGCCCGTTCGGGTGGAAGGCGTGGAAGGCGAAGGCGAACATCACGTCATGGGCCACGTCCCGGCCCGCGGCATCCCGGACCCGGATATTGCCGACCTCGCGCCCCGCGCCGATGTCGCGCGTGTCCAGCGCCGAGGCCTGGCCCTCGGCCCAGGTGATCGTCACCCCGGCCTCGCTGAGCGGCGCCGCCGCCCGGACCCGTGTCAGCGGCCAGGCGCGTTCGCCCACCTTCACCACCCGCGCCGTGGGCGGGATGTCATGGGGCGGCATCTCGCCGGAATAGAGAAACGGCCGCCCGCTGTCATAGCTGACATAGGGGTTTTCGCCATAGGGGCGGCGCGCGTCCGGCTGGTCCATGACCATGCCCTCGGGATTGCGGGCACGGAAGGCCTGCCAGCTTTCCATCCAGGACGGCAGCTGCGCGAGTTCGTCGCCGGTATGATGCCCGACGATGCCTTCGCCGAGCGCCTGTTGCCACCAGCTCTCGGTCTCGCGGTCATACATGATCATGTCGGAATGGCGCAGCTTGCCCGAAACGCCGAAGGTGCGCAGCGCCCCGTCCACCCGCCGGTCGAAGACGATGCCCGAATTGCAGAGCGGGCAGAAGGTCACGGCGACCGGCGTGCCGCCGACCCTGTCGTTCACGATCTCATGCCAGGTGAGGTAGCGTATCGGATAGGCGCGCGGCGCCGCGCCGTCGATCTCCAGCGTGATCACCGGCTCGCGGCCGGTCAGCCGATCCTCTTCGGCGACCGGGATGAAGGACGGCTCCCAGATCGCGGGAATACCGTCCTTCGGCGGGCCGCCGGATACGATCTCGGAAAAGGGCACGGCGGAGGTCTCGAAATCCGTCCTGGGCCATTCGCGCTCCCACGAGGCGACCTGGGCGGGCGCGGCAGGGGCCAGGACAAGGGCGGCGGCGAGGCCGGCGGCAAGGCGATCGAGGCGCATGGGTCTCTCCCGGACGATGGACGCGTCCAGAATGACAGAGGGCCGTGCCCCGGCACAGCCCTCCTCACGCGGTGTTGTCCGCCCGTGTGGCTACATGTCCGCCTTCACGCGGACGCTTTCCATGTAGTCGGGATCTCTGACGGCCCCGTTGCGGCCCTGCCCCTTCCTGATCGCGTGCACGACCTCCATGCCGTCGGTGACACGGCCCACCACGGTGTATTGCCCGTTCAGGTGGGGCGCGCGGTCGAACATGATGAAGAACTGCGAATTGGCGCTGTCCGGATCCTGCGACCGCGCCATGCCGACGACGCCCTCGACAAAGGGCAGCCGCGAGAACTCCGCCGCGAGATCCGGCAGCTCCGAGCCGCCCATGCCCGCGCGCGCGGTGTCTCCGCCGCGCTTGCCGAAGGCGACGTCGCCGGTCTGCGCCATGAAGCCCTCGATCACGCGGTGGAACACCACCCCGTCATAGTGCCCCGCGCGGGCCAGCGTCTTGATCTGCGCGACGTGGTTCGGCGCCACATCGGGCAAGAGCGCGATCTCGACCGTGCCCTCGGTGCTGCCGGCGACGGTGATCACCAGCGTGTTCTCGTCGTCGGCCAGCGCCGGTCCCGCCATCAGGACCAGCCCGGCCAGGGCGCCCAGGATCCTACGCATCGGCGATATCCGCGGCGACGCGGACCCTGATCATGCGGTCGGGATTGCGCGGCGGCTCGCCGCGGGTGATGGCATCCACATGCTCCATCCCGGAGATCACCCGCCCATAGACCGTGTACTGGCCATTCAGGAAGTGATTGTCCGAGAAGTTGATGAAGAACTGGGAATTGGCGGAATTCGGATTGGCCGAGCGCGCCGCGCCCAGCGTGCCGCGGTCATGGGGCAGCTTCGAGAACTCGGCCGGCAGATCCGGCAGCTCCGAGCCACCGGTGCCCGCGCGGTGCAGGTCGGCGCCCTGCCCGGCATTGCCATGGGCCACGTCGCCGGTCTGCGCCATGAAACCCTCGATCACGCGATGAAAGATCACGTCGTCATAGGCGCCGGCACGGGCCAGTTCCTTCATGCGTTCGACATGCCTGGGCGCCACGTCGGGCAGCAGCTCGATCGCCACCGGCCCGTGCCTGAGCTCGATGACGACGGTGTTCTCGGGATCCTTGTAATCGGCCATGTCCACTCCTTGCCTGGTCCGCTTGAAACCTAGGCCGGGGCGACGCCGAGGGAAAGCCCCGCGATCAGTCCTTCGCGAACTTCTGCCGCAGCGCCGCGTCCACCGTCGGCGTCACGAATTTCGATACGTCGCCGCCGAGCCGGGCGATTTCCTTCACCAGCCGCGAGGCGATCGCCTGGTTCTTGGCATCGGCCATCAGGAAGACCGTCTCGACGCTGTCGTCGAGGGCGCGGTTCATGCCCACCATCTGGAACTCGTACTCGAAATCCGAGACCGCGCGCAGACCGCGGATGATCATGCTGGCGCCGACGTCATGGGCGCAGTCGATCAGCAGGTTCTCGAAGGGATGGGCGATGATCTCGGTGCCGTTGACCCGCGTCAGCCGGGCGCATTCCTCCTCGATCATGCGCACGCGTTCCTCGAGATCGAAGAGCGGGCCCTTGTCGCGGTTGATCGCGACGCCGATCACGAGCCGGTCGACCAGCGTGCAGGCCCGCCGGATGATGTCCACATGCCCGAGCGTCATCGGGTCGAAGGTTCCGGGATAGAGTCCGGTGCGCATGGGATCCCCCCGCTGCTCTGTCACGGGCGCACGCAACAATATTGCCCGCGCGAATGCAAGGGGGGATGCGCCCGGTGCTTCACCGTTCCGGAAATATCCCCGCCGGAGGCCCCCGAGCGTCCCCCGCGAGGGGGGCGCGAGAGACAGGCGTGGCGGGCCTCCGGCGCGCCGCCGCTCAGTGGCCCATGATCATGCCCTGCAGCGCCTCTTTTTCCATGCTGAGCTCGGAAAGCCGCGCCTTGACCACGTCCCCGATGGAGATCAGCCCGACCATCTGGCCATCCGCCATGACCGGCATGTGGCGGAAGCGGCCCTCGGTCATGCGGGCCATCACCTGGTCCGATCCCTCGTCGAGCGTGCAGCCGACCAGCTCGGCCGTCATCATCTCACACACCATCTCGCTCATGCAGGACGGCCCCCGGGCCCCGAGCTCGCGCACGATGTCGCGTTCGGAGAGGATCCCCAGCGGCACCGCCCCGTCCTCGGACACGATCACCGCGCCGATACGCTTGACCGAGAGCATCTCGGCCGCCTCCTTCACCGTCGCCCCCGGCGCGATGGTGGCGATCTCGCCGCTCCCTTTCGCCTTAAGGATCTGCCGGACCAGCATCTGCGCCTCCCGTTCTTGTCATGTTATCGGCGAAGCGTCGCCCAGACCCCGACGACCTGTCAAGTCAGCCGTTCGCGCCGGGCCACCTCGGCGCGGAGCCCCGCCGCCAGCTGATCGGCGAAGCGGTTGAGGCGTTCGACCCGGCGATCGTCGGCATGGCGGATCAGGTAGAAGCTGCGGGTGAGCGCGATCTCGCCCGGCAGCACCTTGCAGAGATCGCCCTGCCCGGCCATCGCGAAATCGTGGACGACGGCCAGGCCGGCCCCCTGGCGCACCCAGTTCAGCTGCACCGTCACGCTGTTGGAGGCCAGCGTCACCCGCTCGGCCCCGGTCTCGGCCAGGTAGTCCAGTTCCGTGTCGTAGATCATGTCGGGAATATAGCCGACGAGCCGGTGCCCCTCGAGGTCCGCGCGCCGGCGGATCGGGGGATGCGCGTCGAGATAGGACCGCGCGCCCACCAGGTGCAGGTGGTAATCCGTCAGCTTCTGCACGGTCAGCCGCCCCGCCGTCGGGCGCGACACGCCGATCGCCATGTCGGCCTCGCGCTTGGAGAGGTTGAAGACCCGCGGCAGCGCCACGATCTGCACCTCGAGCCCCGGGTTCGCATCGCAGATCGCCGCGGTGACCTGCGGCAGCAGGAAGGTCGCGCAGCCATCCGGTGCGCCGATGCGGATCGAGCCGGTCAGCAGGTCCGGATCGCCGCGTGTCTCTTCCAGCGCGCCGGTCACCGCCTGTTCCACGGCCCCCGCATGGGCGAGGAAGCCCTGCCCGGCCTCCGACAGCGCGTAGCCCTGCGGCGATTTCACGAAAAGCCGGGCGCCGAGCGCCTCCTCGAGCCGCTGGACGCGCCGGCCCACTGTCGCAGGATCGAGCCGCAGCGCGCGTCCGGCCGCCGAAAGGCTCTCGCGCCGCGCCACCGCGAGAAAGACCCGGATATCGTCCCAGCGCAGATCGCGCGCCATGGCATGCCTGCATTTTTGCAAAACGCTTTTGGCGTGTTTCGTCTTTTCGGAACAAAAACGCAAGACTAGGGTGGCGACAGCCTCACAGTCCCAGGGAGAGTGCCATGGAAGAACTTACGCATTACATCGACGGCAAACGCGTCAAGGGCGCGTCGGGCCGGTTCTCCGACGTGTTCAACCCGGCCACCGGCGAGGTCCAGGCCCGCGTGCCGCTGGCCACGAAGGCCGAGCTCGACGCCGCCGTGGCCGTCGCCGCCGAGGCCCAGAAAGGCTGGGCCGCGACCAATCCGCAGCGCCGCGCACGGGTGATGATGAAGTTCGGCCAGCTCATCAACGACCACATGGACGAGCTGGCCGAACTGGTCAGCCGCGAGCACGGCAAGACCCTGCCCGACGGGCGCGGCGACGTGCAGCGCGGGCTCGAGGTGGTCGAGGTCTGCATGGGCGCGCCGCACATGCTCAAGGGCGAGTTCACCGATGACGGCGGGCCGGGCATCGATCTCTACTCGATGCGCCAGCCGCTCGGCGTGGTCGCGGGCATCACGCCGTTCAACTTCCCGGCGATGATCCCGCTCTGGAAGATGGCGCCGGCGCTGGCCTGCGGCAACGCGATGATCCTGAAGCCGTCGGAGCGCTGCCCGTCGACCGCGCTCCGGCTCGTCGAGCTGATCGAGGAAGCCGGCCTGCCCAAGGGCGTGCTGCAGGTCGTCAACGGCGACAAGGAAGCCGTGGACGCGATCCTCGACAACGAGACGATCCAGGCCGTGGGCTTCGTCGGATCCACACCGATCGCGCAATACATCTACGGTCGCGCGGCCACGAACGGCAAGCGCGCGCAATGCTTCGGCGGCGCCAAGAACCACATGATCGTCATGCCCGACGCCGATCTCGACAAGGCGGCCGACGCGCTGGTGGGCGCGGGCTACGGCGCGGCGGGCGAACGCTGCATGGCGATCTCGGTCGCGGTGCCGGTCGGCGAGAAGACCGCAGACGCGCTGGTCGAGCGGCTGGTGCCGCGGATCGAGAAGCTGAAGGTCGGCCCCTACACCGCCGGCGCGGACGTGGATTACGGCCCCGTCATCACCAAGCAGGCCGAGGAGCGCATCCGCGGGCTCATCGACAGCGGCGTGGACCAGGGCGCCGAACTGCTCGTGGACGGGCGCGATTTCCGGCTGCAGGGCTACGAGACCGGTTTTTTCATCGGACCCTCGCTCTTCGACCGGGTCACGCCGGACATGGACATCTACAAGGAAGAGATCTTCGGCCCCGTGCTGAGCCAGGTGCGCGCCGAGAGCTACGAGGACGCGCTCCGGCTGACCATGGACAACCCCTATGGCAACGGCACCGCGATCTTCACCTCGGATGGCGACACCGCCCGCGACTTCGCCCACCGCGTCAATGTGGGCATGGTCGGGATCAACTTCCCGATCCCGGTGCCGCTCAGCTACCACACCTTCGGCGGGTGGAAGAAATCGGCCTTCGGCGACCTGAACCAGTACGGCCCGGACGCCTTCCGCTTCTACACCCGGACCAAGACCGTGACCGAGCGCTGGTTCTCGGGCATCAAGGAGGGCGGCGAGTTCCATTTCAAGCAGATGGACTGACGCAAGCCGCCGGCCGGGGGATCCGTGCCTCCGGCGGGGATATTTGGACCACTTGGAGAGGGCGCCCGCCGCGGCGCCCTTTTTCTTGTCGGCTGGCCGGGGCTCTGCTTTCATGGACCGGCGGCAGCGGAGGGACGGGCGGATGAGCATCATTCCAAGCTTCACCCTGGGCCTCGAAGAGGAATACCTCCTCGTCGACGCCGAGACGATGGACCTGGCCGAGACACCCGAGGGGCTGATCGAGGAATACCGGGCGGAGCTGCAGGACCAGGTCAGCCCCGAGTTCCTGCAATGCCAGGTGGAGGTCGGAACGCGGGTCTGCCGCGATATCCCCGGCGCCCGCGACGAGCTGAAGCGGCTGCGCGCCACGATCGCGCGGATCGCCGCGCGCCACGGGCTGGCGCCGCTCGCGGTCTCCTGCCACCCGACCGCCGACTGGAAGACCCAGCATCACACCGACCGCGACCGCTACAACGCGCTCGACCGCGATCTCGCGGGGGTGGCGCGGCGGATGCTGATCTGCGGGATGCATGTGCATGTGGGCGTCGAATCCGACGAGATGCGGATCGACCTGATGAACCAGTTCACCTATTTCCTNCCGCATCTGCTGGCGCTCTCGACCTCGTCGCCCTTCTGGCAGGGCCAGGACACCGGGCTTGCCAGCTACCGCCTGACGGTCTTCGACAACCTGCCGCGCACCGGGCTGCCGCCGCGCTTCGCCAGCCATTCGGAATACGCGCGCTCGACCGGGACGATCGTCGGCACCGGGATCATCGAGGACACCACCAAGATCTGGTGGGACATGCGCCCCTCGGCCCGCTTCCCGACGCTGGAGAGCCGGATCTGCGACGTCTCGCCCCGGCTCGAGCACACGCTGTCGATCGCGGCGCTGACGCAATGCATCATGCGGATGCTCTGGCGGCTGCGGGTCGCGAACCAGCGCTGGCGGATCTACGACACCTTTCTCGTGGGCGAGAACCGCTGGCGCGCGCAGCGCTACGGCACCGAGGAAGGGCTGATCGATTTCGGCCGCGGCGCCGTGGTGCCCTTCTCGGTGCTGGTCGAGGAGCTGATCGCGCTGGTGGAGGAAGACGCCGAGGCGCTCGGCTGCCTGGCCGAGGTCGAGGCCGCCCGCGACATCCTGGCCGCGGGCACCAGCGCCAGGCGGCAGCGCCGCGTCTTCGCGGCGGCCCGCGACGGCGGCGCCGACGACGCCGCGGCCTATCACGCGGTGATGCGGGCCCTGGCCGAGGAGTTTTCCGCCGATCTCTGATCCGGGGGCGGCGGGGGGTTGCAAAACTCCTGCAACAATCGGTTATTAAACGGGCGTTCAATTCCCGCCCCGTGGAGGAATGTGATGGATTTCGCAGCGACCGAGGAACAGACCGCGATCTTCGACATGGCCCATGCCTTCGGCCAGGCCGAGATCGCGCCGCATGCCGCCGACTGGGAGAGGGCCGGCACCATCCCGAAGGATCTCTGGCCGAAACTGGCCGCGCTTGGGCTTGGCGGCATCTATGTGCGCGAGGACTCGGGCGGATCGGGGCTCTCGCGGCTCGACGCGACGCTGATCTTCGAGGCGCTCTCGATGGCCTGCCCCTCGGTCGCGGCGTTTCTCTCGATCCACAACATGTGCGCGGCGATGCTGGACAAGTTCGGTTCGGACGCGGTGCGCGATCGCTGGCTCGGCCCCGCGATCGGGATGGAGACCGTCTTCAGCTACTGCCTGACGGAACCCGGCTCGGGCTCCGACGCGGCGGCGCTGAAAACCAGGGCCGAGCGCACGAACGCCGGCTACAGCCTGACCGGAACCAAGGCTTTCATCTCGGGCGGGGGCTACTCGGACGCCTATATCGTCATGGCCCGCACGGGCACGGCCGGGCCGCGCGGCATCTCGGCGATCATCGTGCCGGACGGGACCGAGGGGCTGTCCTTCGGGGGGCTCGAGGACAAGATGGGCTGGCGGTCGCAGCCGACGCGGCAGGTCCAGTTCGACGCCTGCGCCGTGCCGACGGAGAACCTGCTCGGCGAGGAAGGGCGCGGCTTTTCCTATGCCATGGCCGGGCTCGACGGCGGGCGGCTCAACATCGCGGCCTGCGCGCTCGGCGGGGCACAGGCCGCGCTCGACGCGGCGCTGGCCTACATGGGGGAGCGCAAGGCCTTCGGCCAGCCGCTCGACCAGTTCCAGGCCCTGCAGTTCCGGCTGGCCGACATGGAGGTGAAGCTCCAGTCCGCCCGCACCTTCCTGCGCCAGGCGGCCTGGAAGCTCGACCGGGGCGCCCCGGATGCCACGAAATTCTGCGCCATGGCCAAGCTCTACGTCACCGACCGCGCCTTCGAGGTCGCCAATGACTGCCTGCAGATGCATGGCGGCTATGGCTACCTGGCCGATTACGGGATCGAGAAAATCGTGCGCGACCTGCGGGTGCACCAGATCCTCGAGGGCACCAACGAGATCATGCGCCTGATCGTGTCGCGGCAGATGCTGGAGGCCCGCGGCTGATGTCCGACATCCACATCCGCAAGGAGGGCCGGGCGGGCCGGATCACGCTGAACAGGCCCAAGGCGCTCAACGCGCTCTCCTATGCCATGTGCCTCGAGGTCGAAAAGGCGCTGGACGCCTGGGCCGGCGACGACTCGGTCGCGCTGGTGCTGATCGACGCCGTGGGCGAAAAGGCGTTCTGCGCGGGCGGCGACATCCAGGAGATGTACGACACCGGCACGCGCGGCGATTACGATTACGGGCGCCGGTTCTGGCGCGACGAGTACCGGATGAACGCCAAGATGGCGGAATTCCCGAAACCGGTCGTCAGCCTGATGCAGGGGTTCACCATGGGCGGCGGCGTCGGCGTCGGCTGCCACGGATCGCACCGGGTCGTGGGCGAAAGCTCCAGGATCGCGATGCCGGAGTGCGGGATCGGCCTGGTGCCGGATGTCGGCGGCTCCTACCTGCTGGCGCGGGCGCCCGGGCGGCTTGGCGAGTATCTCGGCGCGACCGGGGCGCGGATGGGGCCGGCCGACGCGATCCTCGCGGGGTTCGCCGATCACTTCGTGCCCGAGCCGGGCTGGGCGGCGCTGACGGCCGAGCTGGTGGAGACCGGCGATGCCGGCGCCGTCGCCCGGCATGCCCGCACCGCGCCGGCCGCGATCCTGGCCGCGCGCCAGGTGGAGATCGACCTGCTGTTCAACGGCACGCTGGCCGATATCGACGCGGCCCTCGCGGCCGATGGCGGCGATTTCGCGGCCGAGACGCGCAAGGCGCTCGGGCGGAACGCGCCGCTCTCGATGGCCTGCGCCATCGAGATGGTCCGGCGGCTGCGCGGCGGCGCGGGCATCCGCGACGCGCTGACGCTGGAGTACCGCTTTACCTATCGCAGCATGGAAGAGGCGGATTTCCTCGAGGGCATCCGCGCGCTGATCATCGACAAGGACAAGACGCCGAAATGGCGCCACGCCGGCCCCGCCGAGGTGACCGAGGCCGAGGTTGCGCACATGCTCTCGCCGCTCGGTGCGGCGGGCCTGAAACTGGAGGAGGAGCTGTCATGAAGATCGGGTTCATAGGGTTGGGCAACATGGGCGCGCCGATGGCGCGGAACCTGGCCGCGGCCGGCCACGAGGTGACGGGCTTCGACCTGGCCGCACCCTGCCCCGAAGGCGTCGCGCAGGCCGCCAGCGCGGCCGCGGCCGCCGCCGGGCGCGCGGTGGTCGTGACCATGCTGCCCAACGGCGACATCCTGCGCCGCGTGGCCGCCGAGATCATCCCGGCCATGCAAGAGGGCGCGGTGTTCCTCGACTGTTCCACCGTCGACGTGGCCAGCGCCCGCGCGGTGGCCGAACAGGCCCGGGCGGCCGGGCTCTCGGCGCTGGACGCGCCGGTCTCGGGCGGGGTCGGCGGCGCCGAAGCGGGGACGCTCACCTTCATGGTGGGCGGCGACGAGACCGGCTTCGGCACGGCGAAACCGCTTTTCGAGATCATGGGCCAGAAGGCCGTCTATTGCGGCCCCTCGGGCAACGGCCAGGCGGCCAAGATCTGCAACAACATGATCCTGGGCGCGACGATGGCCGTGACCTGCGAGGCCTTCGCCCTGGCCGACCGCCTGGGGCTCGACCGGCAGGCGATGTATGACGTGGTCTCCACCTCGTCGGGGCAGAGCTGGTCGATGACCACCTATTGCCCCGCCCCGGGCGTCGGGCCGAAATCGCCGGCCGACAACGCCTACACCCCCGGCTTCGCCGCCGAGTTGATGCTGAAGGATCTGCGGCTCGCTGCCCAGGCCGCCGCCGAGGCCGGGGCCGAGACCCCCATGGGCACCTGCGCGCTGGATCTTTACGCCACCTTCGTCGAGGAGGAGGACGGCAAGGGCCGCGATTTCTCGGCGCTGCTGCCGCGGCTCGAGAAGCGGGGCGGCTGAGACCTTGGGCTGGACGGCGCGTGCCACCGGGCTGGACGGCTTCGAACCGGCGACGCTGGCGCGGCTGGAACGCCTCGCCCCAAAGCGCGTGCCGCGTGGCACGGTGCTCTTCCAGCCGGGCGACACGGTCCAGGGCTTCGTGGTCATGCTCTCGGGACGGGTGGAGGTCTACCTCACGGGGCCGGGTGGGCGCGAGATCCTGCTCTACGCCGTGGCGCCGGGCCAGTCCTGCGTGCAGTCCACGCTGGGGCTCCTGGGCGGCGAGGCCTATAGCGGCGAGGCCGTCGCCACCGAAGACAGCGAACTGGTCCTGATCCCGCGCGACGCCTTTCTGGCCCTGACCGCCGACAGCGCGGCCTTCCGCAGCTTCGTCTTCGGCGCCTTCGCGCAGCGGGTCCAGGGGATGATGCACCTTCTCGAACGCGTGGCCTTCCAGAAGGTCGAGGCCCGGCTTGCCGCGGCGCTGCTGGACCGGGCGGACGCGGCCGGGCGCATCACGGCCACCCACCAGGACATGGCCGCGCGCGTGGGCACCGCCCGCGAGGTTGTCTCTCGCCGCCTGGAAAGCTTCGAGAAGCGTGGCTGGCTCAAGCGCGACCGCGGGGCGGTCACCCTGACCGATCGCGGCGCGCTGGTCGCCCTCGCCGGTCTCGCCCCCGAACGGTGACCGGAGTCACAGACCGGCGGGGCGTTTTCTGGCAGTTTTAACGTATCAGCCCGGATCGCCGGGCCCATCGATTCGGAGGACAGCATGTTCCAGAAAAACGTCGGCACCATCGACCGCGCCCTGCGCATTCTCGTCGGGCTCGCCCTGCTCGCGGGCTTCTTCCTGAACGCCGAGGCCAGCTATCGCTGGCTTTACCTGATCGGGATCGTCCCGCTGGCCACGGGCCTGATGTCGAGCTGCCCGGTCTATTCCATCTTCGGCATCAAGACCTGCAAGGGCTGAACCGCCGCGCCCGGCCCGGCGGGCCACCGCCGGGCCGGGCCGGTCATTCCGCCGCCACGCGCCGCGCGGCAAGGATGTCCTTGAGATAACGACCGGTGTGGCTGCGGGCGACCGCGGCCACCTCTTCGGGCGTGCCCTCGGCGACGATCTCGCCGCCGCCATCGCCACCCTCGGGCCCGATGTCGATGATCCAGTCGGCGGTCTTGATCACGTCGAGATTATGCTCGATGACGATGACGGTATTCCCAGATTCCACAAGCTCGTGAAGCACTTCCAGGAGTTTCTTCACGTCCTCGAAATGCAGGCCCGTGGTGGGCTCGTCGAGGATGTAGAGCGTCCGCCCCGTTGACCGCTTCGCCAGCTCCTTGGACAGCTTCACCCGCTGCGCCTCGCCGCCCGAGAGAGTCGTGGCCTGCTGGCCCACCTTGATGTAGCCGAGCCCCACCCGCATCAGCGCATCCATCTTCTCGCGGATCGACGGCACCGCCTTGAAGAAGTCCTGCGCCTCTTCGACGGTCATCTCGAGCACGTCGGCGATGGACTTGCCCTTGAAGGTCACTTCCAGCGTCTCGCGGTTGTACCGCGCGCCGTTGCAGCTCTCGCAGGTGACATAGACGTCGGGGAGGAAGTGCATCTCGATCTTGATGACCCCGTCGCCCTGGCAGGCCTCGCAGCGCCCGCCCTTGACGTTGAAGCTGAAGCGCCCCGGCTTGTAGCCGCGCGCCTTGGCCTCGGGCAGGCCCGCGAACCAGTCGCGGATCGGCGTGAAGGCCCCGGTGTAAGTCGCTGGATTCGAACGTGGAGTCCGCCCGATAGGGCGCTGGTCGATATCGATGACCTTGTCGAGATGCTCCAGCCCGCGGATCGTCTCGCAGGGGGCGGGCGTCTGGCGCGGGCGCCGTTCAGCCGCATCGAGGCGGTCTTGAACAGGGTCTCGATCGTCAGGGTCGATTTCCCACCGCCCGAGACGCCGGTGACGCAGACGAAGCGGCCCAGCGGGAATTCGACCGTGACGTCCTGCAGGTTGTTGCCACTGGCCTTTTCGACGGTCACCGCGCGATCATTTCCGGCGCGCCGGGTTTCGGGAACCGCGATTTCCCGCGTGCCGGTCAGGTACTGGCCGGTGATCGAGGCCGGGTCGGCGGCGATATCCTCGGGCGTGCCCTGGGCGACGATATGCCCGCCATGCACGCCCGCGCCCGGTCCGATGTCCAGCACGTGGTCGGCCTCGCGGATCGCCTCTTCGTCATGCTCGACGACGATCACCGTGTTGCCCTGGTCGCGCAGGTTCTTGAGCGTCGTCAGCAGGCGGTCGTTGTCGCGCTGATGCAGCCCGATCGAGGGCTCGTCCAGCACGTAGAGCACCCCCGTCAGCCCCGAGCCGATCTGGCTGGCCAGCCGGATACGCTGGCTTTCGCCGCCCGAGAGCGTGCCGGCGTTGCGGCTGAGCGTCAGGTATTCGAGGCCGACATTGTTCAGGAATCCGAGCCGTTCGCGAATTTCCTTTAGGATCGCGCGGGCGATCTCGTTCTTCTGGTCGGTCAGGTGCCGGGGCACGGTTTCGCACCAGGCCCAGGCCTCCTTGATGGATTTCTCGACCACCTCGCCCACATGCAGCCCCGCGATCTTCACCGCCAGCGCCTCTGGCTTCAGCCGGTAGCCGCCGCAGGCGCCGCAGGGGCGGTTGTTCTGGTAGCGTTCGAACTCCTCGCGCACCCAGGCACTGTCGGTCTCGCGCCAGCGGCGCTGCATGTTGGGGATCACGCCCTCGAAGGCACGGGTCACCTGGTAGACCCGGCCGCCCTCATCGTAGCGGAACTTGATCTCTTCCTCGCCCGATCCGTAGAGCATCACCTGCCGAACGTCATCCGGCAGGTCGCGCCAGGCGGTGTGCGGCGCGAAGCCGTAATGCGCCGCGATGGCCTCGATCGTCTGCAGGAAATAGGGCGACTTGCCCTTGCGCCAGGGCGCGAGTGCCCCGTCATAGAGCGTCAGCCGCTCGTCCGGCACGACGAGCTTCGGGTCGAAGAACAGCTCCACCCCGAGCCCGTCGCAGGACGGGCAGGCGCCGAAGGGCGCGTTGAAGGAAAAGAGCCGCGGCTCGATCTCGGGAATGGTGAAGCCCGAGACCGGGCAGGCGAAATTTTCCGAGAAGGTGATGCGTTCCGGATCGTCCTCGCGCGGGGCGGTTTCCAGCACCGCGATGCCGGATGCCAGGTCGAGCGCGGTGCGGAAACTGTCGGCGAGCCGCGTCTCCATCCCCTCGCGCACCACGATGCGATCCACCACCACGTCGATGTCGTGGCGGAACTTCTTGTCGAGCGTCGGCGGATCGTCGAGTTCGTGGAACGCGCCGTCGACCTTCACACGCTGGAAACCCTGCTTTCGCAGCTCCAGGAATTCCTTGCGGTATTCGCCCTTGCGGTCGCGCACGATGGGCGCCAGCAGGTAGGCGCGCGTGCCCTCCTCCATCGTCATGACGCGGTCAACCATGTCCTGGACCTGCTGTGCCTCGATCGGCAGGCCGGTCGCGGGCGAATAGGGCGTGCCGACCCGCGCGAAGAGCAGCCGCAGGTAATCGTAGATCTCGGTCACCGTGCCGACGGTGGAGCGCGGGTTCTTCGAGGTCGTCTTCTGCTCGATGGAGATCGCCGGGCTGAGCCCCGCGATATGATCCACGTCCGGCTTCTCCATCATGTCGAGGAACTGGCGGGCGTAGGCGCTGAGGCTTTCGACGTAGCGGCGCTGTCCCTCGGCATAGATCGTGTCGAAGGCGAGCGAGGATTTCCCGGACCCGCTGAGCCCGGTTATCACCACCAGCTTGTCGCGCGGGATGTCGACATCCACGTCCTTGAGATTGTGCTCGCGGGCACCCCGCACTTCGATCTGCTTGAGCTCGGCCATCGGACCCTCCGGTCAATGGGTTAAGACATAGGGGAACGCGCCCGAGTCTCCAACCCGAATTTGAGAACATAGCGCGAACTTCCGCGCGGCCCCGGCACCCGGGTGGGCCTTGATATATTCTGATGTTGATATATATATTAGCGGCCAAAGGGCGCGCGACGCGCCATCCACGCGCTCACCCGAGGAGTAAGCCCATGTTTTCCCTTCTGAACGCCCGCAAGACCACTGCCGGGCTGTCGCCCCGAGATGCCGTGGCCCGCGCCGCCGAGGATCGGCTGACGCTGATTGACGTGCGTGGCCATGACGAACTGGCCCGGACCGGCAAGGCCGCGGGGGCCGTGCATATCCCGCTCATGCTGCTGCAATCGCAGGCCGACCCGCGCCACCCCGAGTTCCACCCCGCCCTTTCGGCCGGGCAGCCCGTGGCCGTCTACTGCGCCTCCGGGGCGCGGTCCGGGCTGGCCAAGCAGATGCTGGAAGGCTTCGGCTTCGCCGAGGTCCACAATATCGGCGGGCTGGGCGACTGGACCGGCGCCGGCGGCCCGCTGGAGCGCTGACCGCCCGCACGAGACGCGAAAGGCCCGCGCCAACAGGACGCGGGCCTTTTTCCTGCCGCGGCGGCGCGGGTCAGATGTGGATGACCCGATCGAAGGCGTCGAGCACCGACTCGTGCATCATCTCGCTCAGCGTCGGGTGCGGGAAGACCGTCTCCATCAGCTCGGCCTCGGTGGTCTCCAGCGTGCGGCCGACCACGTAGCCCTGGATCAGCTCGGTCACCTCGGCGCCGACCATATGCGCGCCCAGAAGCTCGCCCGTCTTCTCTTCGAAGATCGTCTTGACCATGCCTTCCGGTTCGCCCAGCGCCAGCGCCTTGCCGTTGCCGATGAAGGGGAAGCGGCCGACCTTGATCTTCAGGCCCTTTTCCTTGGCCTGGGCCTCGGTCAGGCCGACGCTGGCGACCTGCGGGTGGCAATAGGTGCAGCCGGCGATGCTGTTGGGATCGACCGGGTGCGGGTCGCCACCGGCGATCAGCTCCGCGACCATCACGCCCTCGTGGCTGGCCTTGTGCGCCAGCCAGGGCGCGCCGGCCACGTCGCCGATGGCGTAGAGCCCGTCCACCCCGGTGCGACAATGCGGATCGGTGACGACATGGCTGCGCTCGACCTTGACGCCCAGGTCCTCGAGCCCAAGCCCCTCGACATTGCCGACGATGCCGACGGCGGAGATCACCGTGTCGAACGCGTGCTTCTCGGTCTTGCCGCCGGTCTCGATATGGGCGGTGACCTTGTCCTTGGCGCGGTCGAGCTGCTTGACCGACGACTTCTCGAGAATGGTCATCCCCTGCTTGGTAAAGGCTTTCTTGGCGAAACCGCTGATCTCGGCATCCTCGACCGGCAGGATGCGATCCATGACCTCGACGACCGTGGTGTCGGCCCCGAGCGTGTTGTAGAAGCTCGCGAACTCGATGCCGATGGCGCCGGACCCGATGACAAGCAGCTTCTTGGGCATGTGCGGCGGCGTCAGCGCGTTCTTGTAGGTCCAGACCCGTTCACCGTCGCCCTCGAGCCCCGGCAGCTCGCGCGCGCGGGCCCCGGTGGCGAGGACGATGGATTTCGCGGTCAGCTCCTCGGTGCCCTTGTCGGTCTTGACGCTGACCTTGCCCTTGGCGGGCAGCGTGGCCTCGCCCATGATCACGGTGACCTTGTTCTTCTTCATCAGGTGACCGACGCCGGAGTTCAGCTGCTTGGCGATCCCGCGCGACCGCTTGACGACCGCATCAAGATCGTAGCTTAACCCATCGGCCTTGAGGCCGAATTCCTGGGCGCGATGCATCAGGTGGAACACCTCTGCCGACCGCAGCATCGCCTTGGTCGGGATGCAGCCCCAGTTCAGGCAGATGCCCCCCATGTGCTCGCGTTCCACGATCGCGACCTTCAGGCCCAGCTGCGCCCCGCGAATGGCGGCGACGTAGCCCCCCGGCCCTGCACCGATCACGATCATGTCGAATGAATTGGCAGCCATCGGACTCCTCCGGAAGAAATTTTGTTTGATATTAAACTATCCGCGCCCGCACCGCAACGGATCCGGCGCGCGGGGACCGGCACGGCGCGAAGTCCCGCCATGCGCCGGCTGCAAGGGAAGGCCCGGGTGCGGTCGGCGGCCCGATCAGGCCGGCACGGCGTTCCGGGTTCCGCAATCCTGCTGAATCTCACGCACCGTGGCGCCGTAGCCACCGGCCGCGATATAGTCGGCCTCGGGGCGCGTCGTCTCGCGCGCAAGCGCGTCGTTACGGTAGGGGAAACGCCCGAAGCGCCGGATCACCTCGCGATGCGCGCGGGCATGCAGCAGGTTGTCGCTGCCGGACTCCGGCATCCGGGTGAGGATCAGCCGCACGCTGCGATCCTGGTCGCACAGGCATTCGGAATGCATCAGCGGCAGGTAGAAGAACTGCCGGTCCGGTTCGGGCTCCCGCCTGTCCCAGCCGCGGTCGATCGCCCGCTTCGCGAGGCCGAGTGCCTTGCGGTCGGATGCGAAGGACTCGGCGCTGCCGCGGAACATGTTGCGGGGAAACTGGTCGAGCAGGACGATCAGCGCCAGGGCGCTCCTGGGTCCGTTCAACCAGTCGTCGTATCGTCCAGCGAGGGCATCGCGCCAGCCCGCTTCGAACCGATCACGGATCCTGGCGTCGAGCGCCGGGTCCACCTCGTACCACTGTTTCGGTTCCAGTTCTCCGAACCAGAAGTCGAGCACATCATCGGGCGTCAGCATCGGGTTTCCTCCTCGCTCCCTGCTTTGCCCCCCGGGCCACAAAACCGTTACAAAGATTCGCCCACATGACAACCCTTGGGAGTCACGGGGCTTCCGATTTGTTATCCACATGCGGCCCGGCGGCCTCTTCGTCCTCGAGCGCCTGCTCGAAGGCGTATTCCTGCGCCAGCTCGACCGCCACCGGCGAGGCTGTCGGCACGACGGGCGCATAGGCGACCGTATCCGCGGCGCTCGGCGTCGGGCGCTGTGTCATCCGGTAGGCCGCGTAGCCCGCGGTGGCGCAGAACAGCACCGAGACGAACCCGAAGAAGCCGTTCGGCCCGACAAGATCCATCAGCCAGCCGATGATGAGCGGCCCCGCCGTGGCCCCCACCCCGTTGAGGAAGATCAGCCCGCCGGACGCGGCGGCCATGTCGTCATGCTCGAGGAAATCGTTGGTATAGGCGATCAGCAGCGAATAGAGCGGGTTCGACACGCCGCCCATGACGAAGGCCAGCCCCACCAGGACGGGAAACCCCGGCGCGATCAGCAGCGGCAGCGCGGTGGCCACCGCCGCGAAGGCCGCCAGCGCCATGATGAGCACGCGGCGGTCCATGCGGTCCGAGATCCAGCCGATCGGGTATTGCAGGACCATGCCGCCGACGAAGATCGACGAGACGAAGATCGAGATTTCCGCGACGCTGAGCCCCGCGGTCGTGCCGTAGACGGCCGACATGCCGAACTGCGCGGCGAAGACCCCGCCCAGCAGGAACGCCCCGACGAAGCCCAGCGGCGAGGCGTCGAAGAGCTGGCGCAGGGTCATCGGCTTGGTCGATTCGAAGATCGGCGCCGGGCTGACCGATAGCAGGATCGGCGCGAAGGCGACCGAGACCAGCACCGAGGGAATGACGAAGAGCAGCCAGCCGGCGGGATCGGCCAGGTTCATCAGGCCTTGCGCCGCCACGACGCCGGCCATCTGCACGATCATGTAGATCGACAGCGCCTTGCCGCGGTTCTCGTTCGAGGCCGAGTTGTTGAGCCAGCTTTCCGCGGTGACGTAGACGCCCGAGAAACAGAAGCCGATCAGAACCCGCATCGCGGTCCAGACCCAGGGATCGGGCGCCGCGGCATAAAGGATCAGCACCGCCGAGATCAGCGAGCCGAGCGCGGCGAAGACCCGGACATGCCCGACCCGCCGGATCAGCCTGGGCGTCAGACGCGAGCCGCCGAGGAAACCGACGAAATAGGCCGACATGATGAAGGACATCTCGGTCGCCGAGAATCCCTCGATCGCGCCGCGCACGCCCAGCAGCGTGCCCTGCAGGCCGTTGCCGACCATCAGCAGCAGCATGCCCAGCAGCAACGCCCAGGAATATCTCAGAACCTCGAGCATCCAGTCCCTCCGGCTTCTTCCTCGCAGCTAGCAGACCGGGACCGCAACCCGACCGCCCCGAAGCGACGCTCAGGCGTCGCGTTTGATCCCGGGGACCAGCAACGAGGCGCCGCCGCAGGAGAAGAAGCGATGGCGTTCGGCCACGGCTAGGCGAGTCGCAGCCTCCCGGTCCGGCCGGCCGTCGGCATGCGCCCGGGTCGGGGCCGGGCGATTTGCCGCGTGGGCATGACCGGCCCTGCCGAGCACCGCGAGGTCTGGTCAGCGCACCTGCCTACCAGACCCGATCAGCAGAATTTTATCGAGATCCCGAAGATTAATGCCGCGAGATAGAACGCGGCCTTCTCTGCCGGGGTGCACCTGTCCTGCAAGAGGCAGCGCACGACATAGACCACCGCAATCAGAAGCTTCGCGGCAATGAGGACGAGTTTTCACATCGGGATATTGTCGCGCACGCCCCGATCATCCCGTCGGCGCTCCGCTTCGAGTTCGTTGATGCGGGCTTCGATCGCCTCCCCGGGGTTCTTGCCCGACAGGACGGTCTCCAGGGCTTCCTTCATCACGGTATCGATCTTCTCTACATCCGAGGGCTTAAGATCCGTATCCGCGATCAGCGCCATGAAATCGTCGGAGAATGCCGTTGCCACCCGCGTGGCATCTGCAGGGTCCGGCGAGGGAACTTGATCGTACTGAACCTTAACATCCGCTGCGAAACCGGCAGCGAGCTTCAACTGCTCGAACCCCTCGTCCTGAAACGCCTTTGCACGCGCCAGGTGCGCCGCGGCGAAATCGGTCTGACCCGTTTGCTTGGACCGGCCCGCAGCGCGATGGTGCAACTCGCACCTGCCGAACGCGAGGGCGGCCGCGCCCAGCCTTTGAGACAAGCGATCAAGAGAAGGAAGATCGGGTGACTCTACGCAAGAGAGCCATACCTGCTCCAATTGAAGGTATTCATATGCGTGACGGTTCTCGAGACTGGCAAACATTTAACACTACTCCGGGATTTGGCGTCTGGAACACTACGTATAGATGCGCGACGGTTCGGCTTCGCACGCGCAACCAAGCATTCACGATACCTGAAACAGCACTTCAGACCGGGAGATTTCGTAGTCGACCAAGCCCTCGGCCTCATCCGTTCGGCCCAGGACGGTTTTTGGTGCAGGCTTGCCGAATTCGACGCCATTTCCAGATGACGGCGTGGCGGCGGACCCGGGCTGAACAGATCGACGCCCGTCACCCGGTGAGGGCGCTTCGGGTGTCCCCGCCTTTTTCGGTCTCGTCGCCGGGCATCGTTCAGGAAAGCGGCGCGGAGTTTTCTTGCGCCGACTTTGCCGAGGGCGCGGCCCCCTTCGGCAAGAGGAGCGAACTGTCCCCGTAGCTGAAGAACCGGTAGCCCTGCGCGATGGCGTGGGCATAGATCCTGCGGATGCGGTCGACCCCCATCAGCGCCGAGACGAGCATCATCAGCGTCGATTTCGGCAGGTGGAAATTGGTCATCAGCGCATCCGCGACGCGGAACCGGTAGCCGGGCCGGATGAAGATGTCGGTATCGCCCTGCCATGCCTGCATCGTGCCGTCCGCGGCCGCGGCAGTCTCGATCAGGCGCAGCGCCGTCGTGCCGACGGGGATGATCCGGCCGCCGGCGGCGCGGGTGGCGTTGATCTCGGCGGCGGCCTCGGCCGTGACTTCGCCCCACTCGGCATGCATCTTGTGCTGGGTGACGTCGTCGACCTTCACCGGCAGGAAGGTTCCGGCCCCGACATGCAGGGTCACATGGGTGAAGCCCACACCGCGCGCCTCGAGCGCGGCCAGCAACGGGGCATCGAAATGCAGCGAGGCCGTCGGCGCGGCGACCGCCCCCGACCGCCGCGCCCAGACGGTCTGGTAATCCTCGCGGTCCCGGGCGTCGGCCTTGCGGCGCGACTCGATATAGGGCGGCAGCGGCATCGCGCCCGCCGCGGCCAGCGCGGCGTCGAAATCCGTGCCTTCCAGGTTGAAGGCCAGGTCGGCCGTGCCATCCGCCTTCGCGACGACCTCGGCCGAGAGATCCTCCGAAAACCGGATCACCTCGCCTTCGCGGACCTTTTTCAGCGGCTTCAGCATCGCCTGCCACCCACTCCCGGGGCGTGGCTCCAACAGCGTGACCTCGATCCGGGCCTCGGTCGCGCCGGTCGCCCCCGTGCGCCGGCGCGTCCCCGAGAGCCGCGCCGGGATCACCTTGGTGTCGTTCAGGATCAGCCGGTCGTCCGGCCCCAGCAGGCGGGGCAGGTCGCGGACATGCAGGTCGCGGATCGCGTCGCCCTCGGCCACGAGCAACCGCGCGGCGCTGCGCGGGCGCGCCGGCCGGGTCGCGATCAGCTCTTCCGGCAGGTCGAAATCGAACTCCGACAGTTTCATTGCCCGGCCACCGTCGGCGGCGGGCGGCGGAACAGCTCGCGCAGAAAGCCCGGGGCAAGCCCCGAGAGCGGGTTGACCGTCACCTCCGGAGCATCGGTCGGGCCGCGCAACTCGTAATTGAAGCCGAAAACGCCCTCGCCGCGGTCGCGCCCGAAGATCCCGCCGAAAAGGCGGGTCTGCTCGAGCATGCCGTTCAGCATGTAGACGGGCGTGAAGACCCCCTGCATCGCCAGTCGCTCCTGCGTCGTGTCGTAGACCCCTTCCATCGACAGTCCGATGGAGGGGCCGATGGCGCTGCCTTTCCTGACCGTGACGGCCCCGGGCGTCAAGCTGAGTTGGGCGTCCACATCGCTGAAATACAGCCCCTCGCCCGACAGCTGCTCGAGCAGGCCGACGACGCTGACCGCGGAGATCAGTTCGGCCAGCGTCGGCGCGTCGCGCACCCGCGTGTCGCGGATCTGGAGCGTGCCGTCATAGCTGCGCGGCGTCCCCGTGGGCACCAGCCTCAGGGCAAAGCTGCCCCCGGCCGCGCCCGGGAATATGCCGGCCGCGCGCAGGATCGCGCCGGCATCCGCGCCGGTGATCCGGATGCCCGTCCCGGCCCGGTCGCGCATCGGGGCGAGCGTGGCGGTGACCGGCGCGGCCCCGTTCACCTGGCCCGCGAGCCGCCCGTTCAGCGCGCCGCCGGTTTCCAGCGCGCCGCGCACCCCGGTCAGCGCGATCNCGTCGGTCACCACCAGCCGGTCCAGCGAGACCGAGATCGGCCCGCCCGCACCGCCGCCCGGCCCNAAGCGGGCGCGGCGCATGTCCAGCGTGCCGCCCTCGACGGACAGCGCCGCCGGCACGCCGGCGCCGCGCCCGCGCAACACCACCGGCCCGTCGAACCATCCGCCGATCCGGACGCGGTCGAACCGCGCGGCATCGAGCCCGCCATCCGGGGCGAGCACGACCGCGCCGCGCGCCGAGAGACCGGCGGCCTCGATCTCGAGCGTGTCGATCGCGGCCGGCTGGCCGAGGCTGCCGGCAACCTCCAGCCGGCCGGTGGTGGCGGCCCCCTTGCCCCAGCCCAGCGCCGGCAGCGAGAGCCGCAAGCGGTTGAGATCCGAGACCAGCCGGAAGCTTGGCGGCGCGTCGGGACCCAGCGCGACCTCGACGGTGCCCAGCCCGGTGCCGCCGACGGCGCCCTCGGGCAGGCCGATGCCGAACTCCTCGACGAAGGCCTGCGACAGCTCGACCGTCGCCTCGAGGCGGCTCCGGCCGCGGTGCTCGGGGCCGAACGCCTTGATCCAGGCCCCCTCCACCGGCACGGCGCCGAGCGATCCGGCCCCCGAAACCGTCAGGCCGTCCGCATCGGTCCGCAGCCGGAGCCGGGGCGCACGCAACACGCGATCCCCCATCAGTCCCGCCGCCGCGACCCCCGTCACCGTGCCCTCGGCGCCGTAGCGCACGTCATCGGGTTTCAGGTCATCCTTGAGCGGCAGGCCGATCTCGACCGCGACCTCGGCCTGCCCGGTGGCGAAATCCGTCGGCAGCCTGGCCTTGGTCAGGAAACGGAACGGTTCCGAGTCGAGGATTTCCAGCGCCGCGCGCAGGTTGCCGGCCGCCTGCAGCCGGATCTCCGCGGGCGCGTCGCGGACGGTGATGTCGGGGACCGAGAACACGCTCCCGTCCAGCGCGATGGGGCCGCCCCGGGACGGCGTCACCGTGCCGGAGTAGAGCTTCATGTCCAGCGACTGGTGGGTCAGCACCCCGAAGCCGTTGCCCTGCTCCAGCGGCGGCATCGTCCGCATGAAGCGTCCGTCGAGGCCCTGGAAATCGTAGTTCAGCGAAAACCGCGCCGGCGCCGTGCCGGTCCTGCGGAAGGCACCCGTGATGTTGCGAAGCTCTGCGGCCCGGATATTCTCGCTCATCCAGCGGCGCGTTCCCGGCTTGAACGCCACCGGCCAGAGCGCCAGCATCCGGTCGCGGTCCAGCGCCGGGATCGAAAAGTCGAGCCGGCTTTCCCAGCCGTCGGGGGTCGCCGCGATGCTGCCGCGGGCGCGGTAGCGCCGCTCGGTCTCGGTCAGGACCAGCTGGCCCAGGTCGACCCGGAACGGATCGAGCCGCACCCGCATGTCGATCGCGCCGCCCGTGAACACGGCCGGCGCCTCGAAGATGCCCCGCGGATTGAGCTCCACCGTCGTGAACCGCAGCTGCCCGAGCAGCGTCTCGGCCATGCGCCCGTCCCGCCCGCGCAGATAGGCGTGCCCGCTGGCTTCCACGGTGCCGGCGTCGCTTTCCACCACGACCTGGTCGAAGGTGAGCCGGGACGCGGCGTCGTCATAGGTGAAATAGGTCTTCGCGCGGCGGAATTCCGTCGGCGCCTGGCCCGCGATGACGTCGAGCGCCCCGGCGCCGATTTCAAGCGTCCCGTTCAGCGCCTCGAACTGCCCGGTCTCGGTCACCTCCATCGCGAGGGCCCCCGAGATCGGCGCGTCGAGCACGTCGAGCCAGGAGAGCGCCACCGACTGCACGGCGATATCCCGCGCCGGCACGTCGTTGAACCGGACCCGCAGGCTCAGCCCCGGCGTGCCCTTGGCGTGATCCATCGCCAGCAGCGCGACCGTGTCCTCCGCGCCCGGCCGGTCGACGCGGAAGCCCAGGTCGGCCGACAGGATCTCGGGGCCGTTTTCCAGCGTCAGACGGCCGTCCGCCACCTCCCAGACGCGGCCGGTAAGGGCGTCGTCGAAGGTGATCGCCAGGCCGGTGCCCTCGACCACCTCGAGGCGACGCAGGTAATCGCCGTCGAAAAGCCGCTCCACCGCGCGGACGGTCTGTTCCAGCCCGCGGGCCTCGGCCATCTCCGGCGTGCCGGCACCGCCGAAGGCCACGTCCACGGTTCCGTCCGCCGTGCGTCGCAGCCGGATCCGCGCCCCGGCCAGGCGGATACGCTCGGGCCGCAGCGCGCCGCGCAAGAGCGCCCCGCGATCGAGGCGCGCCTCCAGATCCGGCAGCGCGGCGCGTTGCCGGGCATCGGCGCCGGACAGGACGAGATCGGACACGCGCAGGACCGGGGTGAAGCCGTCCTCGACCGCGATACGCAGCGCGCCCAGTTCCACGCGCCCCGCGGCCAGGCCCGCATTGACCCGCGCCTCGATCCGCTGGGTGATCGCGCCGGGCAGTTGCAGCTGTCCGCCCGCGACCACGAGCAGGCCACCCGCCCCCGCGAGGGCGAGCAGCGCCACGCTCACCAGCACGAAAAGGCCGATGCGGCGGTTGCGGGGGATCTGTGGTGTCGGCTCTGTCATATCCGCGGTGTCCGGCGCCTCTCCGCGCCAGGGCGGCCAGCCCTCTTGCCCTTTCCTTCCATTTATTCGAACTAGGACTCCAAGGACAATCAAACTCGGGTCAACAGGGGGCTACCCATGCCAGATGTAGGCGAGATCGCGCCGGATTTCACGCTGCCGCGCGACGGCGGAGACATGGTGACGCTGTCGGCTTTGCAGCCGAAGGCGGTTGTTCTGTATTTCTACCCGCGCGACGACACGTCGGGCTGCACCAAGGAAGCACTCGGATTCACCGAGCACGCCGACGCCTTCGCGGCCGCCGGTGCCGTGGTGCTGGGCGTGTCGAAGGACAGCGTCGCCAAGCACGAGAAATTCGTCGCGAAATACGATCTCGGGGTGGCGCTGCTCTCTGACGAAGAGGGCGATGTCTGCGAACGCTACGGGGTCTGGACCGAGAAGAAGATGTACGGCAAGAGCTTCATGGGCATCGAGCGCGCGACCTTCCTCATCGACGGCGCGGGCCGCGTCGCGCGGGTCTGGCGCAAGGTGAAGGTGCCCGGCCACGTCGAGGAGGTGCTGGACGCGGTCCGCGCCCTGTGACCGCCGAAACGCTCGCAGAGATGGCGGTGGAGGTTCTGACCACCGCCGACGGGCGCGCCAAGACGGCGCTCTCGCGGGCCCACGCGGCGCGCTGGTTCGCCGCGCGCGAGGCCGGCACGCCCTTGCCGGTCGGCCGCGCCGACCCGCCGCCGCGCCCGGCGCGGCCCGAGAAGCCCGCGCTTCTGTCACCCCGCGAGGTGCCGCGCCGGCGCCCCGGCAGCCCCGAGGGCCGGATCGCGATCCTTCACGCCATTGCGCATATCGAACTGAACGCCGTCGACCTGCACTGGGACATCATCGCGCGCTTTCCGGACGTGCCGATGCCCATGGGTTTCTTCGACGACTGGGCCAAGGCGGCGGACGAGGAATCCAAGCATTTCAACCTTGTCTCGGACTGTCTCGAACGGCTCGGAAGCCATTACGGCGCCCTGCCCGCTCATGCCGGCATGTGGCGTGCCGCCGAGGACACCGCCGCCGACCTGATGGGCCGGCTCGCCGTGGTGCCCATGGTGCTGGAGGCGCGCGGGCTCGACGTGACGCCGGGCATGATCGATATCTTCCGCAAGGCCGGCGACGCCGAGGCCGTCGCCGCGCTGGAGACGATCTACGCCGAGGAAGTGAGCCATGTCGCCTATGGCTCGAAGTGGTTCCATTTCCTGTGCGGACGCCATGACCGCGATCCGAAGACGGTCTTCCACGACCTCGTGCGAACCTATTTCAAGGGCGCGCTCAAGCCCCCCTTCAACGAGGAAAAGCGCGCCGAGGCCGGGCTGCCGCCCGATTTCTACTGGCCCCTGACCGAGGGGGACGCCAGCTAACCCGGTGCTTAAGGTTTCGGCAGGAATTCGCCGGTTTGCCGCCCCACCTGTGCAAATTGGTCAAAAATCTTGCGCAATACCGCGTGGTTAAGTAACCACGAACCGGCGCGACAGGGGATGAACGTCCTGCGCCACGCTTGGGGGAAACGGGGACAGAGCTCTTGGCTTCACGTCTGAAACGGAAGATTCACCTGCTGCTGGAAAAGCGTCTGCCGGAACAGCGGCTCTTTCTTCGATCCGACCAGGCCACGCGCTATGTCCGGCTCAAATCCTCGACCCAGGCCGCCATGCTCGCGGGCGGCGGCGCCTTCGTCGCCTGGACGATCCTTGCCACCGCCGTCCTGCTGATGGACTTCGTCGGCACCGACAGCGTCCGCGAACAGGCCCAGCGCGAACGCGAGATCTACGAGACCCGGCTGAACGAACTGGCGCTGGCGCGCGACGCCCGCGCCGAGGAAGCCCAGCGCGCGCAGGATCGCTTCTACGTGGCGCTCGAACAGGTTTCGACCCAGCAGGAGGAACTGCTGGCCTCCGAGGATCGCCGGCGCGAGCTGGAGACCGGGATCGAGGTGATCCAGAAAACCCTGCGCCGCACGATCCGTGAACGCGACACCGCGCTGGAACGCGTCGCGGCGCTGGAAACCGAGCTGGCCGAGGTCACCGGCGCCACCGGCAGCGTGGCCGGCCGGAACGCCGAGCTTGCCAACACGCTCGACGTGGTGGCCGCGGCGCTGACGGATACCGCGGCCCAGCGCGACGGCATCGCCGCCGAGGCGATGAGCCTGGCAGAACGGGTGGATTCGCTGCAGATGCAGGCCCGCCTGACCGAGGAGCGCAACAACCGCATCTTCTCGCGGCTCGAGGAGGCGGTGTCGGTCTCGCTCGAACCGCTCGACAAGATGTTCGAGAGCGCCGGCATTCCCGCCGACAAACTCATCGAGGATGTCCGCCGGAGCTATTCGGGCCAGGGCGGCCCGCTGACGCCGATCTCCTACTCGACCAAGGGCACGCCGCCCGACGCCACGACGCGCCGCGTCAACGCGCTTCTGGGCCGGCTCGACGAGATCAATCTCTACCGGCTGGCGGTCGACCGCGCACCGCTGGATTTCCCGGTCAAGGCCGGCTACCGCTTCACCTCGGGCTACGGGCCGCGCAACGGGCGCATGCATGAGGGCATCGACCTTGCCAGCCCGCATGGCACCGGGATCCACACCACCGCCGACGGCGTCGTCACCTTTGCCGGCTGGCTGTCGGGCTATGGCAAGCTGGTGAAGATCCGCCACAGCCTCGGCTATGAAACCCGCTACGGCCATATGAGCCGGATTCGCGTCAAGGTCGGGCAAAGGGTATCGCGTGGCGACCGGATCGGTGATATGGGAAACACGGGCCGGTCGACCGGCACCCACCTCCACTATGAAGTCCGGGTCGGCGGGAAGGCCGTCAATCCGATGACATACATCAAGGCTGCGAGAAATGTTTTCCAAAAGTAGAATCAACGAGCCCGGTCCCAAGCAGGCGGGCGAGACGGAGACTTCGAAAACCGAGTCCGCGACCGCGCCGAAGCCGGCCGCCGATACCGGATCCGCGGCGCCGCATTCGACCAAGCCGAAGCCGTCGCCGTCGGTCCTGTCGTCCGACCTGACGATCAAGGGGAACCTCCGGACCACCGGCGACATCCAGGTCGAGGGCAATGTCGAGGGCGACATCCGCGCCCATCTGCTGACCGTCGGCGAGGGCGCGACCATCAAGGGCGAGGTCGTCGCCGACGACGTGGTCGTCAACGGCCGCGTGGTCGGTCGCGTGCGCGGNCTCAAGGTGCGCCTCACCTCCACCGCNCGGGTCGAGGGCGACATCATCCACAAGACCATCGCCATCGAGAGCGGCGCCCATTTCGAGGGCTCGGTCCAGCGCCAGGACGATCCGCTGAACAACG
>PR_CR_10_Liq_1_inCRDRAFT_1000330_pt1 | contig 29813 bp, 27 predicted proteins | sample PRCRCaboRojoPR_3_FD_10241 | JGI IMG/M metagenome (IMG submission 10241)
GATCGGGGGCCGCCGATGCCCCGGAGCGCTGGCGGCCCGTTGTGCTTCGCGGGCGGCGCGCTGGCCCGCAGCCCGATCCGCGGCGTCCGCCGCCTCGGCCTGTGGCCGGCGGCGGGGCGTCGAGCAGGCTCTGGAGGGCATCCTTCACCGCGGCGGAGGTGCGCTCGGCGACGAGCTGGTCGATCTCCGCCTGCGGGACCTTCACCGGCTGCCATTTGCCGTCGTCGTCCTCTTCCCAGAAGACGTTCTCCAAGTCGTGGGCGATGGCCAGGCTGCGGTCTTTCGCGCACTTGGGGATGACCCGCTCAGGCCAAAGGTGCATGGTGAGGTGCGCCCAGTCGTACTTGCCCTCGCAGAGCGCGTCCCAGGTTTTCTTCAGCTCCTTCTGCCAGGGCTTGTGCTGCGGCACGAGTCGCCAGAGCGGGGCGAAGTTGATGATGACGCCGTCGTCCAGGTCGGGGTTCCAGAGCGGCAGCCACGCGCTTCACCTCGGCGAGGAAGGCGCGCAGCTCTTCGACCAGCGCCTCTTGCGCGGCAAGTTCCTTGCGTTGGGCGGCAGTCGCGCCGGCGCGCAGCTCCACGGTCAGCGCCCTGAGGCGCCGCTCCTCGTGGGCGAGCTTGGGTGCGACGAAGTCGTTCTGGACGCGGAAAAACGTGTCCTTGGTGAAGACATGGATGTAGAGCCAGGCCGAGTAATCGACCGACGCCGTCGCCAGCTGCCAGTAGATCGGCGCTTTGCGGCGGCTCTTCGAGTACATTTTGATATGAAGCGGGAAGAAGTCCCTCGCGAGCCAGTCGCGAAGGTTCTGGGGCCCTTGCCCCGCCCCCTGGGTTGCAGTAGGTCCTTCTCCACCAGGAGCCAGTTCACACATCGGGGCCGCGAGTGGTCTCGAGCACAACGACGGGGTGATCCAGCTGAAGCCGCTCCGCGAGCCGGCGAATACCTCGATCCAGGGTCACCAGCCCCTGCCCGCTGCCGGCAAGCGCCAGATGCAGGGCGTCGGCGACGTCCATGCCCGTCTCGTACCAGCGCAAGGCCACCGCAACCTGCGTCGCTTGCTCGACCCGAACATTGGGAAGGCCTGCCACGTGTCGCAGCCGTTCGGCGACCGTTGCGCGGTCCAACGCATAGCCGCGCTTGGAGCCCATGACCCAGGCGGCCTCCAGCACCACGGTCGGCAGTAGCAGGCACTCGTTGTCACGCAGGAAATCGGTCGCCAAACGGGTCTGCTCGGTGTCGTCCTTGAGGGCGTAGCGGAGGACGATATTGGTATCGAGGGCGATCACCGATGCTCCCCCGCCTCCCAATCCACCGCCTCGCGCATCGCCTCCAGGCTCAGAGGCTTGCCCTGATAGACCGATGGCGTCTCCGGGTCCTCGATACTGGTCTCTGAAAAAACCGCTGCATCGCCCCGCACCTGACCCCTGGCCAGCAGAAAATCGACAAACTCGGATAGGAGCCGTAGCCGGGCAGGATCGAGCCGTTGGGCCTTTTCGACAATCTCTTCAACGTCGGTCATTGTGACAGCCTCCGGGTCGTCGACTGTTTGCGCGCTTCGGGCTCGGGGTTCAGTCTGCCTAATCTCGCACCCTGCACCCTGCACCCTGGACCCTACTGAATCAACACCTTCTTGCCGGCGCCGATGAGCTCCAGACACTGCTCCTTCAGCCCATCTAAGGCCTGATCGAGCTGCTCCTCGGTCTCGACGCCCCCGGAAAAGTAGCTGGCGGCCGAGACCTTCACGACGCGGTTGCCGTCCAGCAGGCGCAGCAGTTCCTCGACGGCCTTGTTGCGGCGTACGGCGCTGGCATCCGCATCCGCACGCAGCTGCGGGATGGAGGGTGACTTAGCGGGCGCGGCGGTATAGTTGGCGAGGAGTTCGGCAATGCGATGACGTTGGTCGTCGTCGATCTGCTCCCAGCCCGGGGTCGCGTAGAGCTGCTCCAGTGCCGCCTCGTAGGCCCGGCTGCGGGCCTCGACGGCCGCCGTGAGCCGCGCGGCGTAGGCGTCTTCCAGCGCTTTAGTGTGCTGGTCGATCGCGGGCAGCTCGCGGAAGAAGGTCTCGCGGGCGATCAGGTCCCCGAGGGCGTTGGCGTGCTCGTGGTCGGCGTCGGTGACATCGGGCTCGCCTTCGAGGAAGGGCCAGGTTTGATCGAGCGCGGCGCGCGCGATGGTCGCGACGCGGCGCAGGGCCGACAGGCGTTCCGGCGCCAGTGTGCCCAGGGCGCGCCAAGCGCCCTTGAACTCGTCGATCTCGGCGACGAAGGCAAGTATCTCCGGGGTGATCTGCAAAGTGGATGCCTGGATCATCACCCACTTTTACACGCAAAAACAAACATTTATCAACCGACCGCACCCGATTCTGCACCCATTGACATCCAATCTCGGGAGGGCGTGAGGCTCACCGCTGCCAGTAGGCCATGTGTCCCTCGGGAAGCAGGGCCTGTTGCGCCTGGGCCGCCTCGACCGCCGCGTGACCGTGCTCGGCGCTGACGCGAAGCAGCAGCGCCCTCCCCGCCCGCCTGTCCTCGGGCGACGGACGCTTCATGGGGCGCCATGCCTCGGACACGTCTTCCAGCAACGAAGTCCGGTCTACCGCCACGTCATCACGCGCCGAGCCACCTTCTCGTTCGTGATCTCGCATGGTCATCGCTCTCCTCGGGAGGTTTTCCGGTCCCCTGGATGCCAGAGCCCGGTCCTTGATCCGTGGATCAGCGTTCTCTACCACCGGCGATCCTGGCTCGCCTCGGCGCCGGAGCCTTCCGCGCCACGTCCGGCGCTGATGGACGCTCGATCTGCGGCAGCTTCTCGACGAGTCCGCAGCGTTGCTTGTTGTGCTCGGCGAGCGAGGCGATCAGCTCATGCCCGAGGCCAACCTCGGACGTGACGCGAGGGCTCGCGGCATTGCGCAGCCAGGCCGACAGCGTGGTGCAGCCCCCGCATCAAGCTGCTCCGCCGCCTCGCCGTCATAGAATAAGGGGGTGGCGCGCAGGATCGTTTGCGGGGGCGCTGGCCATGGCCTTTGTCGCGGCGACGGTTTCAGCCGGTGAAGGCCGCCTCACAGAGTGCCAGCAGCGTCGCCGGAAACATGCCGAGCACCAGCATCGAGAGGCCATTGACGCTCACCGCAATGCGGGCGTCGCGCGCGCCGTCGACGGCGGCATCCAGCTCGGGCTTGTCGAAGTAGATCATCTTGACCACGCGCAGATAGTAGAACGCGCCGACGATGGAGAACGTCACCGCCACGATAGCGAGCCAAACGAGCCCGATGTCGATGACCGCCTGGAGCACCAGCAGCTTCGCCATGAAGCCCACCAGTGGCGGTACTCCGGCCATGGAGAACATCACCAAGGTCATCATCGCCGCCAGCCAGGCATCGCGCTCACCAAGACCCTTGAGGTCATCGAGATTCTCGGCCTCGAAGCCCTGGTGGGAGATCATCACGAGCACCCCAAAGGCCCCGGCCGACATCAGCGCATACACCACAGCGTAGAACATGGCCGCGGCATAGCCGTCCGGCGTACCGGCCAGTAGCCCCAGAAAGATGAATCCCACGTGCGAGATGGTGGAATAGCCGAGCATCCGCTTGATATTGCTCTGGGCGATGGCGACGACATTGCCGATGGCCAGGGACAACACCGACAACATCACCAGAATCTCGGACCATTCGCTGGCCAGGCCCGGCAGCCCGTCCACCAGGATGCGCACCGCCATGGCGAAGGCCGCCACCTTGGGCGCGCTGGACAGAAAGAGCGCCACAGGCGTCGGTGCCCCCTGGTAGACATCCGGAATCCACATGTGGAACGGCACGGCGCCAAACTTAAAGGCGACACCGATGATCACGAATACCAGCCCGAAGACCAGGATGCGATTCTCCATGCCCTGCGTGGCCACGGCTTCGGCCACAGCTGCAAACCCGAGCGCCCCGGTCGCGCCATACAGCATCGAGATCCCATAGAGCAGCATGCCGGAACCGAGCGCCCCGAGCACGAAATACTTCATCGCCGCTCGGCCCCGGTGCTCGAATCCCGGTTGAAGGCGACCAGCGCATACAGACAGAGCGCCAGCAGTTCCAGGCCCAGATACATCACCAGGAAGCCGTTGGCAGAGATCATGATCAGGATACCGAGCAATGCAAACAGCATCAGCACATGGAACTCGCCAACCCACAGGCTGCGCTCGCGCATGTAGCGCGCGGAGTACGCGAAGGCGAGCGCGGTCACCACCAACACCACACCCTTGAGCAGATCGCTCATCGGGTCGCGCACGAAGGCTTCGCCAAACGCATGGGTTGGCGTCGGCCCCCAAGCAAAGCCGACGATGCCGACGACGGCGATGGCGACGCCCAGGCCGGCAAAACTGATGAGCTGATTGACGTCCTTACGCGCCTCCGGCAAGTAGAGGTCCGCGATCAGCACCGCGCAGGCCGTGATCAGCACCACCAGCTCCGGCAGGAGGGTAAAGAGGTCGATGGCTTGAAAGTTCATCGGCGATTTCCTGTCAGTCGGTCCGTGGCAGCAACTGCGCCAGATTCGCCGGCTCGCCGACGGCTTGGGGCACGGCCTGTACGCGAATGGCAGCCCTCTCGGGCAGCTTGCTCACCTGTATGTGGTCTACCAAATGCTGGATGGACGGTTCCATTACATCCACCAGCGGCTTGGGCCAGAGACCAATGGCGAGTGTCGCAACGGCAAGCGCACCCAGATTCAGCGTCTCGCGACGATCCAGATCTTTCAGGACCGCCACCTGTGCGTTGCCCACGGGTCCAAATACGACACGCTTCACCATCCAGAGGGTGAAGGCGGCCGCCAGAATCAGCGTCGTCGCCGCCAGCAGCGCGTACCAGAAGTCGGCCCGGAAGCTCGCGAGAATGACCATGAACTCCCCGACAAACCCCGAGGTGCCCGGTAGCCCGGCGTTGGCCATGGCGAAAAAGACCATAAAGGCCCCAAACCAGGGCATGGTATTGATGACACCGCCGTAGTCTGCGATCTTCCGGGAATGCATGCGGTCATACAGCACGCCGACGCAGAGGAACAGGGCGCCCGAGATAAAGCCGTGGGAAATCATCTGCACCATGCCGCCGGCAATGCCCATGGCGGCACCATCGGCGCTGCCGGTGTGGCGAACGATGCTGAATACGACAAAGAAGCCCAGGGTCACGAAGCCCATGTGCGCAATGGACGAGTAGGCGATGAGCTTTTTCATATCGTCCTGCACCAGCGCCACGAAGCCAATGTAGACCACGGCGATGAGGGATAAGGCGATGATCAGCCAGTCCAGTGATGCACTCGCGTCCGGCGTGACCGGCAAGCTGAAGCGCAGAAATCCATAGCCGCCGATCTTGAGCATGATCGCCGCCAGGATCACCGAGCCACCGGTGGGCGCCTCCACGTGCGCATCCGGCAGCCAGGTGTGCACTGGAAACATGGGTACCTTCACCGCAAAGGCGATGAGGAAGGCCAGGAAGATGAGCACCTGCGCCGTCATGCCCAGCTGCAGGCCGTGGAAGTCCGGGATGCTGAAGCTATCGGCCTGGAAGTACATGTAGATGAGCGCCACCAGCATGAACACCGAGCCGAAGAAGGTGTAAAGAAAGAACTTGATGGTGGCATAGACCCGGTTCGGCCCACCCCAGACCCCGATGATGATGAACATCGGGATCAGCATCGCCTCCCAGAAGAAATAGAACAGGATCGCATCCAGCGCGGAGAAGACACCCACCATGATCCCCGTCATGATCAGGAAGGCGCCCATGTAGTAGGAGGGCCGATAGGTGATCACCTCCCAACCGGCGATGATCACAAAAATGGTCACGAACGTGGTAAGCAGAATCAGCGGCATGGAAATACCGTCGACACCGAGGTAGTACTCGACGCTGATTGCCGGAATCCACTGTCCACGCTCGACGAATTGCATCGCCGCGGTGCCCGGCTCGAACAGCAGCCACAGCGGCAGGCTCGCGACGAAGGTCGCCACGGCGACGGCGAGGGCCATCCGCTTCGTCAGCTCAGCGTTCTTGTCGCCATTGGCGATCACCGCGAGGCCGCCGATGATGGGCAGCCAAATGACCAGTGACAGCCAGGGGAATTGGGGCAACATCCGGGTGTAACTCCTTGCTCGTTATGCTCAGAAGGCGACGAAGAGTGTCAGCAGCGCTACCAGGCCCACGATCATTGCGATGGCGTAGTGATACAGATAGCCGGTCTGGAGGTGGCGCATGACATCCGCCAGGTAGCCGACGACACGGGCCGAGCCATTGACCACGGCGCCGTCGATGAAGGTCCGGTCGCCGGCTTGCCACAGGAAACGGCCGAGATCGAGACCACCGCCGGCGAAGATTTTCTGATTGAAATCGTCGAAGCCGTATTTGTCCTGGAGCAACCGGGTTACCCAGCCGCCCTTGGCTTGCAGTTCGGTGTCGATGTTCGGATTGCTCTTGTGCATCACGAGCCACACCGCCGTCGCCAGCACCAGCCCGCCCATGGACAGCCAGAACGGCAGCGCACCCATGCCGTGCAGAATGAAAGCGATCTGGCCGTGCCAGTGCTCCGCGAGGTGGTGGAGGGAATCGTGCTCGGGCTTGACATAGATGGCATCGCCGAGCCAGTTGTTGACCAGCAGCGGCTCGACGGTCATCCAGCCGAGGGCGACGGATGGCACGGCGAGTGCGATCAGGGGGATGGTGACCACCCAGGGCGTTTCGTGCAGGTGCGAGCGGGTGTGCTCATCCATGCGCGGCGCGCCGTGGAAGACCAGGTAGTACATGCGGAAGCTGTAGAGCACGGTGATGAAAGCGCCGACGGTGAGCAGCAGCCAGGCGAGCCCGGCGCCGAAGATGTGGGCATCGCCGACGGCCTCGATGATGGCGTCCTTGGAGAAGAAGCCGGAAAAGCCCGGAAAGGCGATCAGCGCCAGGGAGCCGATCAGTGCCGTGGCCCAGGTGATGGGCATGTACTTGCGCAGCCCGCCCATGTTGCGCATGTCCTGGTCGTGGTGCATGGCAATGATCACCGAGCCCGCCGCCAGGAACAATAACGCCTTGAAAAAGGCGTGGGTCATGAGATGGAAGATGCCGGCGGCGTAGGCGGATGCGCCGAGCGCCGCGGTCATGTAGCCCAACTGCGATAGCGTCGAGTAGGCTACCACCCGCTTGATGTCGTTCTGCACCAGGCCGATGAGCCCCATGAAGAACGCGGTGGCGGCCCCCACCAGCAACACGAAGGAAAGCGCCGTGGCGGAGAGCTCGAACAGTGGCGACATCCGCGCCACCATGAAGATGCCGGCGGTCACCATGGTGGCGGCATGGATGAGCGCTGAGATCGGCGTCGGACCCTCCATGCTGTCGGGCAGCCAGACATGCAGCGGCACCTGCGCCGACTTGCCCATTGCGCCGATGAATAGCAGGATGCAGACCAGCGTCATCAAAGAAACGCCGCCGAAGACGGCCACTTCCGCGTCCGCCAGCGCCGGTGCCTTCGCGAACACCTCGGCGTAGTCCATGGAGCCGAAGTACATGCCAATGGCGGCGATGCCAAGGATGAAGCCGAAATCGCCGACCCGGTTCACCAGGAAGGCCTTGAGGTTGGCGAAAATGGCCGACTCGCGGACCGACCAGAAGCCGATCAGCAGGTAGGAGACGAGCCCGACCGCCTCCCAGCCGAAGAACAACTGCATGAAGTTGTTCGACATCACCAGCATCAGCATGGAGAAGGTGAACAGCGAGATGTATGCGAAGAAGCGCTGGTAGCTGTTACGGCCGGTGAGCGCGCCCTCAGGCCAGTTGTGCGCATCGTCCGCCATGTAGCCGATGGTGTAGACATGCACCATCAGCGATACGAAGGTCACCGTGGCCATCATCAGCGCCGTGAGCCGGTCCACCAGGAAACCGACCTCGAAGCGCATGCCATCGGACACCAGCCAGGTGTAGACGGCGCCGTTGAAGGTCTGGGCGTCCCCCCAGATGAAGCGCGCCAGCACCCACAACGACAGTACGGCTGAGACGCCGACGCCGGCGATGGTCGCCCGATGCGACCAAACCCGGCCGATGCGGCCGCCGAAGAAGCCGGCGACGATGGCGCCCGCGAGGGGCGCCAGCACGATCATGAGGTAAATGAGCTTCATCGCCGTCAGCCCTTCAGCAGGTCGAGGTCATCGACGTTGATGGTGCCACGGGCACGGAACAGCACCACCAGGATCGCGAGACCAATGGCGGCCTCGGCGGCGGCGACGGTGAGAATGAAGAAGACGAAGATCTGGCCAGCGCCGTCCTGCAGGAAATGCGAGAAGGCGACGAAGTTCATGTTCACCGCCAGCAGCATCAGCTCGATGCACATGAGCAGCACGATCACATTCTTGCGGTTCAAGAAGATGCCGGCCACCGAGATGGAGAAGAGCACGGCGCCGAGCAGCAAATAATCCGAGAGTGCGATCATGTGGCCATCTCCTTGTCCTCGTCGTTGTTGGTCTTGGGATCATCGCCGACTGACGGTCGCGGGATCTGCTCCGCCGGCATCGACACCATGCGAATGCGATCGGGCCCCTTGCGCACCTTCACCTGCACGCCCGGATCCAGATACTTGGTATCCGGACGTCGCCGCAGCGTCAGCCGGATGGCCGCCACGATGGCCACCAACAGGATGATCGCAGCGATCTCGAACTGATACAGGTAAACGGTGTACAGGTTCAGGCCCAGTTCTTCGGTGTTACTGAAGCCCGCCGGCTTCGGTGCCGGCTTGGGGAATACGTCGGGACCGAAGCTCGACGGCCCCAGCACCATGAAAAGGTTGAACACCATGAGTGCGGCGATGACCAGCCCCAACGGCAAGTGCTTGATGAATTGGGCGCGCATCGCCGCGATGTCGACGTCCAGCATCATGACAACGAACAGGAAGAGCACCATGACGGCGCCCACGTAGACCAGGACCAGTGCGATCCCAAGGAACTCGGCCTCGATGAGCAGCCACAACGCCGCGCTGCTGGCGAAGGCGAGCACCAGATAGAGCACCGCATGCACTGGATTACGCCGGGTCACGACCATCCCCGCTGCGAATACGGTTATGGCCGCGAACACGTAGAAGAGGAATTTCTCGAAACCCATGGGATATCCATTGCTGGGCCCGGGCGATCATCCATGATCACATCCGGACGGAGATAACGCTCGACAGCGACGTCGCTGACAATGGGGCTGTCGTGAGTGCGCGCCGGGCTAATCTGTGCTGCATTGGTGCGCAGCGTCAGCGGCTGCGCACCGGGGGATGTGCTGTGATCCGCGCCGCTGCGCCCCGGATCACCGCCCGCAATCGCGCTCAGCGATAGGGCGCATCGGCGGCGCGTGCCGCGGCGATCTCAGCCTCGTAGGTGTCCCCGACGGCGAGGAGCTTGTCCTTGGTCATAATATTCTCGCCGCGATTTTCGAAGTGATATTCGTAGATACCGGTCTCGACGATGGAGTCCACAGGACACGACTCCTCGCAGAAGCCACAGTAGATACACTTGAATAGATCGATATCATACCGCGTCGTACGGCGCGAGCCGTCGGCGCGTGGCTCCGCTTCGATGGTGATGGCGAGCGCTGGGCAAGTGGCCTCGCAGAGCTTGCAGGCGATGCACCGCTCCTCACCGTTGGGATAGCGGCGCAGCGCATGCAGACCGCGAAATCGCGGTGACATGGGCGCCTTTTCCTCCGGATACTGGACGGTAAACTTGCGCTTGAAGAGATAACGACCCGTAAGCCCCATGCCACGGAGCAGTTCCGTCAGCAGCAGGCTATCGACGTATCGGCGTGCGGTGTCGAGCATTGTGTTGCGTTATGAGTATCGGGTGACGGGGGCCGGGCGACGTCAGCGTCGGTCGAGGGGGCAGTGTTCCTGGCAGCAAGCATCGATTGCTGCCCGGCAGCCTGCCCCCTCGCGCCGCCTTAGCCCCACCACGGCGGCAGGCCCACCAGAACTGCCAGGGCGACCACCAGAATCCAGACGATCGTGATGGGGATGAATACCTTCCAGCCGAGGCGCATGATCTGATCGTAGCGGTAGCGCGGAAAGGTCGCCCGCAGCCACAAGAAGACGAACATGAAAAAGAAGGTCTTCAGCACCAGCCAGACGATACCGGGCACCCAGTCTGTGGCCGGGCCGAGCACCGGAATACCCTGCAGCGGCGATAGCCAGCCGCCGAAGAACAGCAGCGTCGTCAGCATGGCGATCAGCACCATGTTGGCGTACTCGGCGAGGAAGAAGATCGCGAAGGCCATGCCGGAGTACTCGACATGGAAACCGGCGACGATTTCGGACTCACCCTCGGCGACGTCGAAGGGGGCGCGGTTGGTCTCGGCGACCCCTGAAATGAAGTAGACGCCGAACAGCGGCAGCAGCGGCAGCCAAAACCAGGTCAGGAAGCTACCGGATTGGGCCTCGACGATGGCGCTCAGATTCAGACTGCCGGCCGCCACCAGAACGCCCACCAGCGCAAAGCCCATGGCGATCTCGTAGGCGACGATCTGCGCCGCCGCACGCATCGCCCCGAGCAAGGCGTACTTGGAGTTGGATGCCCAGCCGGCGATGATCACCCCGTAGACGCCCAGCGAAGTCAGCGCCAGCACGTACAGCAGCCCGGCGTTGATATCCGCCAGCACCACGCCGGCGTCGAAGGGCACGACGGCCCAGGCCGCCAGCGCCGGCACGATGGAGATCAGGGGCGCCAGCAGGAACAGGCCCTTGTTGGCCTTGCTCGGGACGATGATCTCCTTCACCAGTAGTTTCAGTGCGTCGGCGATGGGCTGCAGCAGTCCGCGCCAACCGACGCGGTTCGGGCCGATGCGCACCTGGATGTAGCCGATGACCTTGCGCTCGGCGTAGGTGTAGTAGGCCACCACACCGAGCAGTGGCAGGACGATTACGAGCGTTGCGACGATGCTCTGCAGCGGTAGTGGCAGCGCGTTCCACAGATCCGTCATGCCGGTTGCTCCCCGAGTGTCTGAGTGGCGGCGAGGCGCGACGACTCCGCTTTGGTCACCGCCAGCGGACCTGTTGCGGGACCGAGCACTTCGCTGCCGGGCACCGCCGACGGGAGCCGGGCCGCCCCCGGCGCCAGGGCATCGTCGATGACCACCGGCACCATCGTGCGACACTCACCCTGTGACACTTCGGCGGTGTCACCATCGGCGAGGCCGAGACGGGCGGCGGCCTCGGGGTGCAGATGCAGGGCCAACGGCTCGGCGAGCGGCGTATGCTGCAGCGCCGGCGCCGCCCGCACCATCTGATCCACGGCGTAAATGGGCACATTGCCCACCCGCATCAGACCCTCGGGCGCCGGTAGCGGTTGCTGCAGACCGTAGTCACCGCGGCGGGCGTTGTCCAGCAGGAGGCCACCACCCTGATCGCGGGCGCACAGCGCGGCCAGCTCGTCGTGTATCTGCTTGCCGCTGTTATAGGTAAAGCCGTCCAGTTCCAGGATGTTGCCCAGCACCCGCAGCACTTTCCAGCCGGGGCGGGCGTCACCCGCCGGCGCCACCGCACCCTGGAAACGCTGCCAGCGCCCTTCGGCGTTGACGAAGGTGCCCGAGGTCTCGGCGAAGGCGGCGATGGGCAGCAGGATGTCGCAGGCTGCTTCCAGGTCCGGCGTGCGGAAGGCCGTGCAGCCGATGACGTGCTCGGCCGCCGCCAGCGCGTCGCGGGCGCGCGACGGATCCACCAGGTCATGCGCCGGTGACAAGCCCCAGAGCACATAGGTCTGACGCGGCTCGGTGAGCATCGCAAGCGCATCGAGCCCGGACGCTTCCAGCGCCTGCGCGCCGGGCCCCAGGTGCGGCGCGGCACCGGCGATGGCGGTGCCGACGCTGTTGGCCGCCACCGGCAGGAAGCCGATACGGCAACCGGTGGCGTCGGCCACCAGGTAGGCGAGCGCCTTCACGAGTGTGTAGTCGGGATCCGCTTCGGCCAGGGCGCCCAGCAGCACCAGGCCGCGACCCTGCTGACCGGCGCTCCGGAGCTCGTCGGCGAGTTGCGCTTCGGCTTGACCCGGCTGCGCGGCGGCGATCAGCGCAGCCGCCGCGCCGTCGGCGCTGATGGACAGCGCACGGGCCACGGCGGCCAAGCGGGCGCTCAGACGGCCGGGCGCCGCCGTTAGTTGCCGCGCCGGGTGAGTCAGCTGTAGCTCATAGGGGTTCAGCACGGTGACGGCCGCATTATCAAGGGCCGCCTTGCGCAGGCGGTGCGCCAGCAGTGGCTGCTCTTGACGAATATCGCTGCCCACCAGGAGAACGGTTTGTTGCTGCTCCAGCTCGGCGATGGGCAGACCGAGCCAGGGTACAACGGGATCGGTGCGGTCGCCGCGGAAGTCCTGCCGGCGCAATCTGGTGTCGATGTGGCGCCCGCCGAGGCCACGCAACAGGCGCTGTGCCAGGTAGGCCTCCTCCAGGGTGGCACTGGGCGCCATCAACCAGCCGATCTGGTCGGGGTCGGACCCGCGCAGCGCGGCCGCCACCAAGTGCAGGGCTTCCTGCCAGTCCAGCGCTTCCCAGGTACCATCGGGACGTTTACGCCGTGGCTCGGTCAGGCGGCTGTCGCTGGCCAAAGCCTCGTAACTGAATCGGTCCCGGTCGGAAATCCAGGTCTCATTGACCGCTTCGTTGTCCCTGGGATGCACGCGCATCACCTGTCCATCGCGGATGTGCAGGACCACGTTGGCACCCACGGCGTCGTGCGGCGCGATACTCGCCTCGGACGTCAGCTCCCAGGCGCGGGCGGTGAACCGATAGGGCTTGGAGGTCAGGGCCCCCACCGGGCAGAGGTCGATGATGTTGCCGGAGAGCTCATGCGCCACCGTGTGTCCCACGAAGGTGCCGATGCGCATGTCCTCGCCGCGGCCCGTGGCCCCCAGCTCACGGACACCGGCGATCTCCGCGCCGAAACGCACGCAACGGGTGCAATGAATGCAGCGGGTCATTTCGGTGGCGATCAGGGGACCCAGGTCTTCGTCCTTGACCACGCGCTTGCGCTCGGAAAAGCGTGACACATCTTCGCCGTAGCCCATGGAGACGTCCTGCAGCTCGCACTCGCCGCCCTGATCGCAGATGGGGCAGTCGAGCGGATGATTGATGAGCAGGAATTCCATGGTGCCGCGCTGGGCGTCCAGGGCCTTCGGCGAGCGCGTCTGCACTTTCATGCCGGCGGTCACCGGCGTGGCGCAGGCGGGCACGGGCTTGGGGAAGGGTCGGCCGCCGGCCTCCGCCTCCACCAGGCACATGCGGCAGTTGGCGGCGATGGAGAGCTTCTCGTGGTAGCAGAAGCGCGGAATCGGGATGCCCTCGCGATCGGCCACCGCGATGATCATCTCGCCGGCGGCCGCCTCGCAGGTCCGGCCGTCGATGTCGATGCTGATCTGCTCCGCCATGATGGTCTGCTTCCGCTCCGTTGCCCGCGGGGGGCTGCTGTTGGTGGTCCCCCGTCCCGCGGGATTCGTCTGTGGGGCCGCTCGGGGGATCTGCCCCATCGTCATCGATCGGTGCCGATTGCGCCACCGCCGCGTCCGATCCACTCCCGAGGCTGATGTCGCAAGCCATGCCCGGACGATGCTGAGCGCGGGGCGGCCTTTTGATGACTCATATCGTTATTGTGACCGAAACCCTGTCAACGCTTGCTCGCGGCACCGCCGGGCGCGTGTGTCCAGGCGCCGTGCTAGGCCGCCTGCACCAGCGGCTTGCCGTGCTCGATGAGGTGCTCGAACTCGTGCCGGTAGTGCTTGAGGAAGCTCTGCACCGGCATGGCCGCCGCGTCGCCCAGGGCACAGATGGTGCGCCCGCCGATGCGTCCGGCGACGTTGTCCAGTAGATCCAGGTCGGACGGCCGACCCTGACCGTGCAGGATGCGCTCGAGCACCCGCTCGAGCCAGCCCGTGCCCTCGCGACAGGGCGTGCACTGCCCACAGGACTCGTGTGCATAGAAATGTGCCAGATTCGCAAGCACCTTCACCATACAGGTGCCCTCGGCGATGATGATGACAGCCCCCGAGCCCAGCATGGAGCCGGCCTTGGCGATGGAGTCGTAGTCCATGTCGGTCTCCATCATGACGTCGCCGGGCACCACGGGCACCGACGAGCCGCCCGGAATCACCGCTTTCAGTTTGCGTCCGCCGCTGACGCCACCGGCGAGCGCCAGCAGGTCCCGGAAGGGTGTACCCAGCGGCACCTCCGCATTGCAGGGCTTGTTGACGTGTCCGGTCACCGAGAACAGCTTCGGGCCGCCGTTGTTGGGTCGGCCCTGCTCCAGGAACCACTGACCGCCCTTCTCGAGGATCACGGGCACGGAGGCCAGAGACTCGGTGTTGTTGATGGTGGTGGGCTTGCCGTAGAGACCTGCCTGGGCCGGAAACGGCGGCTTGAACCGTGGCTGGCCCTTTTTGCCCTCCAGGGATTCCAGCAGTGCCGTCTCCTCGCCGCAGATGTAGGCGCCGGAGCCGAGGTGGGTGTAGAGGTCGAAGTCGATGCCGGAGCCCCGCAGATCCTTGCCGAGCAAGCCGGCCTGGTAAGCCTCCAGCAGGGCTTCGTCGAAACGGTCGATGGGCTCGTAGAACTCGCCACGGATGTAGTTGTAGCCGACGGTGGCGCCGATGCAATAGCCGGCGATGGCCATGCCTTCGATGAGCTGGTGCGGGTTGTAGCGCATGATGTCGCGGTCCTTGCAGGTACCGGGCTCGCCTTCGTCGGAGTTGCAGACGATGTATTTCTGCCCCGGCTCGTTACGGGGCATGAAGCTCCACTTCAGACCCGTTGGGAAGCCGGCGCCACCGCGCCCGCGCAGCCCTGAGTGCTTGATCTCTTCGATCAGCGACTCGGGCGAGGGCTTCTCGCGCAGGATGCGCTCCCACTGCACATAGCCGCCGATGCTGCGATAGGCCTTCAGCGTGTGGCGGATCTTGGGCCGCAAGCGCATGGTGCGGAAGCAGACGGTGTCTTGGTTGTCGACCATGGCAAATCTTGACTGTGCGTTTGTTCAGTGTCGACCGCGACGGCACAGATGTGCGTATGGCGATCAGTCCAGTTTCGAGATGATCTTGTCGATGCCGTCACGCGTCACGCACTCGTGGTATTCCTGGTCCACCATGATCACGGGCGCATGGCGGCAGGCACCGAGGCACTCGAACTCCTTGAGCGTGAAGCGACCGTCTTTAGAGGTCTCGCCCGGCGCGACGCCGTGGCGCTTCTCAACGTGCTCGAGCAAAGCCTCGGCGCCGCCGAGCATGCACGAGATGCTGTTACAAACACAGATCTTGTGACGCCCCACCGGCTCCAGGTCATACATGGCATAGAAGGTGGCCACCTCGTAGACGGCTACCTCCGGCATGTCCAGGTAGGCAGCCACCTGGTCCATCAGGTCCCGGGTGAGCCAACCCCCATGATGCTCCTGCACCAGGGTCAATGCAGGCATCACCGCGGATTGTTTCCATTCCGACGGATACTTCGCGACATGCCTGTCGATTTCGTCCCGCAGCTCACGGGTCAGCAGCGTGCTCTTGTCCACGTCGTGGACGACGGCCAGCGGTGCGGTGCGAAAGCTCATCAGCGGTCGATCTCCCCGAAAACGATGTCCATGGTGCCAATGATGGCCACGACGTCCGCCAGCATGTGCCCCTTCGACATCTCGTCCATGGCGGCGAGATGCGGGAAGCCGGGCGCACGGACCTTCAGGCGATAGGGTTTGTTGGCGCCATCGGAGACGATGTAACAACCGAACTCCCCTTTCGGCGCCTCCACCGCGGCATAGGCCTCGCCCGGCGGCGGGCAGTAGCCCTCGGTGAAGAGCTTGAAGTGGTGGATCAGGGCTTCCATGTCATCCTTCATATCCACCCGGCTCGGCGGCGTGACCTTATGGTCGTCCACCATCACCGGGCCGGGGTTGGCGCGCAGCCAGTCGATGCACTGCTTGATGATTCGGTTCGATTGACGCATCTCTTCGATGCGCACCAAGTAGCGGTCGTAGCAGTCACCGTTCTGTCCCACCGGGATGTCGAAATCCACATCGGCATAGGCCGCATAGGGTTGCTTTTTACGCAGGTCCCAGGCAATGCCCGAGCCGCGTAGCATGGGACCAGTGAACCCCAGGTTGAGTGCCCGCTCCGGGCTGACGACACCGATCCCAACGGTGCGCTGCTTCCAGATGCGGTTGTCGGTCAGCAGGGTCTCATACTCGTCCACCAGCGCCGGGAAACGCTCGCTGAAGTCCTCGACGAAGTTCAACAGCGAGCCGCTGCGGGGCGCGTTCAGCTTGCGCACGGCATGCTTGCCATGCCACTTGGTGCTGGAATCGGGGAAGCGCGGCATCTGCGCCGGCAGATCACGATAGACGCCACCGGGACGGTAGTAAGTGGCATGCATCCGCGCCCCTGAGACCGCTTCATAGCAGTCCATCAGGTCTTCACGCTCGCGGAAGCAATACAGAAAGACACTCATGGCACCAACGTCGAGCGCGTGCGCCCCGAGCCACATCAGGTGGTTCAGGATGCGCGTGATCTCATCGAACATGGTGCGGATGTATTGGGCCCGGATCGGCGCCTCGATACCAAGCAGCTTTTCGATGGCACGCACGTATCCGTGCTCGTTGCACATCATGGACACGTAGTCCAGCCGATCCATGTAGCCGATGCTCTGGTTGAACGGCTTGGACTCGGCGAGTTTCTCGGTACCGCGGTGCAGCAGCCCGATGTGTGGGTCGGCGCGGTCGATCACCTCGCCGTCCATCTCGAGCACGAGGCGCAGCACGCCGTGGGCCGCGGGATGCTGAGGCCCGAAATTCAGTGTGTAGTTGCGAATCTCAGGCATCGGCGGTGCCTCCAGTCTCCGGCTTCACCGCCGCGTTGGTCGCGGCCTTGGCCTCGCGCGCAGCGCGTGCCTGCTCTTCGGTGAGGTAGCGACTGTCGTTGCGGATCACCTTTGGCACCAGCACCCGGGGTGGGATCTCCACCGGCTCATAGATCACCCGTGTCTGCTCTGGGTCGTACCGCATGGCCACGTGCCCGCTGAGCGGGAAGTCCTTGCGAAAGGGGTAGCCGACGAAGCCATAGTCGGTCAGGATCCGGCGCAAATCCGGGTGGCCGCGGAACAGGATTCCGAAGAGGTCGAACGCCTCACGCTCGAACCAGTCGGCAACGCGCCAAACCTCGACCACCGAATCCACCATTGGCAACTGACCGCCTGCGTAGATCTTGAGTCGCAACCGGCGGTTGTACGCCAGCGAAAGCAAATGGTAAACCACAGCAAAGCGCTTCGGGTCGTCGTCATCGAGCTCAAGGTCCCGATCGACGCCGCGCCCGAATCCCGTGGTGCTCGCCTCTTCGGTGGCCCACTCGGACTTGCCATAGGCGGCGTAATCGATGCCGCAAAGATCGATGAGCTGCTCGAAGCGCAGCGCCGTGTCATCCCGAAGCTCGGTGCACACGCGCTTGCTCTCGGATGCGGGGACGGTGAGGGTCAGCTCGCCGTGGGCAGAGCAGAGCTCGAAACCGTCGCTCTGCCAGCGGCTTTGCAGCACGTGCGCAAGGGCGTCGAGACGCGCGTCACCGGTGGAAGCGATGGTGTCAGACATAGCAGTGGAATCGCCGATGCACGCGTCAGCGCGCAATGGTGTTGGTGCGTCGAATCTTGTTCTGAAGCTGCAGCACGCCGTAGAGCAGGGCCTCCGCCGTCGGCGGGCAACCGGGGACATAGACATCGACGGGCACGATCCGATCGCAGCCGCGGACGACTGCATACGAGTAATGGTAATACCCGCCGCCGTTGGCACATGAGCCCATCGAGATCACCCACCGAGGCTCGGCCATCTGATCGTAGACACGGCGAAGGGCGGGTGCCATTTTGTTGACCAACGTCCCGGCGACGATCATCACGTCGCTCTGCCGCGGGCTGGGCCGGAAGAGGATCCCGAAGCGGTCCAGGTCGTAGCGCGCGGCGCCGGCGTGCATCATCTCGACCGCACAACAGGCGAGGCCGAATGTCATGGGCCACAGCGAGCCGGTGCGGGCCCAGTTGATCAGCTTGTCGGCGGTTGTGGTGACGACGCCCTCGTCGAGCACGCCTTCAATGCCCATGGTGACCTCCTCCGCGTCGAGGCAAGGTTTGCGGCCGGGAAACCGGGCGACGCCGTAAGCGGGTTACTCCCATTCCAAAGCACCCTTTTGCCACTCGTAGATGAAGCCGACCACTAGTATCCCCAGAAAGACGGACATGGCGACGAAGCCGGCCATGCCAAGGTCTTGGAGCACAACCGCCCAAGGAAAAAGGAACGCGATCTCCAGGTCGAAGATGATGAAAAGGATGGCGACCAGGTAGTATCGGACGTCGAACTTCATGCGAGCATGCTCGAAGGCGTCGAAACCACACTCGTAGGGTGAATCCTTGGCCTGATCCGGGCGACGCGGTCCTAGCATCGCACCCAGCACCCGCGGCACGAAGCCGACCAGGAGTGCGATGAGAATGAAAATCAGGATATGGAGATAGTCGTCCAGCACGCGCCGCTTACTCGGTGGTTAGTTGTCGTGTTGGCGCCGGGCTGCACAACACCCGGGGCGATGGCGCAGCACCGCCGCTCACCTGCTCTGGACAAAGCCATCCCCTCCGGGCATCCGTGGGGCGGATTGCCTGTGGTAGGCAGGATCGGGTGCTGCCCGTGGACCGTCGTCGGTCAGGATACGATCGATGTCGAAACGGCGCCAACCATCGAGCGATCTTAGCCGCCGTGCGCGCCTGAGTCTAGTGCAGAGGCCACTGGGTGTCAAGCTGGCCACACGCCTAGAAGTTATTGTCTTTCAAGGGGTTGGCAAGATACCCCCGGAGTGCGGTCCATGCTGTCGAATGCTGTGGGTCTCCAGTGGAGACCCAATAAAATGGTGCCGACGGCCGGACTCGAACCGGCACGGCTTGCGCCACTGCCCCCTCAAGACAGCGTGTCTACCAATTCCACCACGTCGGCAATGTTTAGGACGCGGAGCTGTGGATGCCCCGTCGTCGGTTCGTCTCAATTGTCGCCCGCCCCCGAGCCCGCACCGGCGGCGGGAACCGGCGGCAAGTCCGCGGCGTCGTCTTGCGGCGCGAGCGCCGGTGATTGCGGCACATCGACAGGCGGCAGATCGCTCTGCGCAGATGTTGCGGCAGGTGCGACCGTCGTCGGCTCATCCGTCGCGACCGGCGCACCCGTGGTCATTGGCACGGGCACTTCGACGCCGTCCATGAGTCCCCGGGGCTCCCCAACCTGTGCTGCGAAGTAGGCGAGCGCCATACTGGTCAGGAAAAACGCAGTGGCCATCACCGCCGTCGTTCGCGTCAGAAACGACGCGGAGCCCTGGGAGCCGAACACCGTGGCCGAGGCACCGCTACCAAANGCCGCTCCGGCATCCGCACCCTTGCCGTGCTGGATCAGGATCAACCCGATCAGCCCGAGGGCGAGCACCAGATGCAATACGGTCAGGATCAGCTGCATGGTCTTGGGCGACTCGTGTCGGTTGATCAGACGGCGAGCACTCAGGCGCTGTCTTCGCCGGCCTGGCAAATCGCGACGAAGTCTGCGGCCTTGAGCGATGCTCCGCCAATGAGGCCACCGTCGATGTCGGGCTGCGCGATCAGCTCGACGGCGTTTCCGGGCTTCATGCTGCCGCCGTACAGCAGTCTCAAGCCTGCGGCGATCTCTTGATTCTTGCTGGCGATCCGCCCACGCACGAAGGCATGCACTTCTTGTGCTTGATCTGGCGTTGCCGTAACGCCGGTCCCGATTGCCCACACCGGCTCATAGGCCACGATGCCGGCACCAAAGGCCTCGACCCCGGAGCTGTTCAGCACCGCATCGATGTGCCGGGCGACCACCTCCTCGGTTCGTCCGCTCTCACGCTCTTCCAGGGTCTCCCCGATGCAGAGGATCGGCACGATCCCGCCGGCCACCGCGCGTGCGTATTTGCTGGCCACCAGCGCGTCGTCCTCGCCGTTGAGCTGGCGCCGCTCGGAATGGCCGACGATGGCATACCGGCAGGCAAAATCCTTCAGCATGGCGGCGGACACCTGACCGGTGTAAGCGCCGCCGGCCTGCGCCGAGACATCCTGGGCGCCCCAGGCGATGGCACTGTCGGCGAGTAGTTCCTCCGCCAGATACAAGTAAGGGAACGACGGGCACACGGCGACGTCGACCCGCTGCATACCGGCTACGCCGGCTTTGATGCCGTTCAGCAGCTGCGTGGCCTCAGCCTTGCTGCCGTTCATCTTCCAGTTGCCAGCAATCAGGGGCCGTCGCATCGGTAAACTCCTGCCGAAAAGCCGCTAAGTATAGCCGGGTGAGAAGCACCACGCAATCATGAGGCGGCGCGTCGCGCTTCCCCACCCCCGGTCGCATAGCTTACACTGCCAGTATGGCTAAGGGAAAAAAGAAACGATCCGCCGCCGGCGGCAACACCATCGCCCTCAACAAGAAGGCCGGCCACGAATACCACATCGAGCAGCGGCTCGAATGTGGCCTCGCCCTGGAGGGGTGGGAGGTCAAGGGGATGCGCGCCGGCCGTGTCCAGCTCAAAGAAAGCTATGTCAAGATCCTGCACGGCGAGGCCTTCCTCATCGGCACCCACATCTCGCCCCTCGCCTCCGCCTCCACGCATGTGACGCCGGATCCCACGCGCACCCGCAAGCTGCTGCTGCACAAGGGCGAGCTGAACCGCCTCATCGGCCAGACCGAGCGCGCCGGCTACACGCTGGTGCCCACGGCGCTGTACTGGAAGCGCGGTCGCGCCAAGCTCGAGATCGGCCTCGCCAAAGGCAAGAAGCTCCACGACAAGCGCGCCACGGAGAAAGACCGCGACTGGCAGCGGGAGAAGGAGCGGCTCTTCAAGCAGGGCTGAGCCGGGGCGGTTTGCCGCCGCAGCACACGCCAACCGCCGGGACGTCCCGCCGACGCCGCCTCGGCACTGGATGGCGCCCGACGGCCTTCAACAGCATCGACCTCGGCGCGGGGGCAACTAGGCGGCATCACCCCGGAGGCGATGACGCATCATGAGCCAGAACGTCACCGCGCCGGCCGTAATGCCCACCAGGTCCGCCGCCAACGGCAGGGTCTTGTCCACCGCAACGGCACCGCCGCCCCGGAATTCCCAGTACAACGCGCCGACCACCGCCAGCGCGACGCCCAGGATCGCACTGCGCGCGGGCGTGAGCCCTCGCCGCCACGCCGACGGCATGGTGTGCAGCGAGAAGTGCAGGAACACCAGCAGCAGCACCGCCACGATGGCAGCGTTGATCCACAGCGACTCTGCGACGCCCCAGGCGGCGCGCTCGGTGGCCGCGAGCGGGGCCACGCAGAGCAGTGCCAGCATGGGCAGTGCGACGCTCATGTAGACACGGATGCAGCGCGAGCGAAAGGCATCGGCGTAGGCGAGGGCGAGGATACCGCCGCCGGCGAAGATCAGCGCCCGGGACCAGTGCGCCCCGTCCAGCCCGAACAGGCCCCGCGGCGGCGAAGACACCCCGATGCCGAGGAGCACGAGCGCCAACAGCAGGGTGAGGAGGAAGGGTAGGCGTCGGCAGTCGGCCTGGGTTTCACTCATCGCGGATGCTCTGTCTCCGACTAAACGCGTCGCATCTGGGTTTTCGGTTGCCGCGGGCCTGTGCGATGGGCTCGCGGATGTTCTGCGGTGCCGCCATCGTCTTGGCCCCCGGGCGCGGGCATCCTACGGCGCCGTCGCAGAGCCATGATCGCCTGCGCGCGACGGACCGGACCCTAGCCCCGCCCCGCCCGCTTGCGCTCGTGCTCTTTGAGAAAGCGTTTTCTGATGCGGATCGCCGTCGGCGTCACCTCCACCAGCTCGTCGTCCTCGATGAACTCCAGGGCCTGCTCCAGACTGAACTTGATGGGCGGGGTCAGCAGGATGTTCTCGTCGGAGCCCGCGGCGCGGATATTGGTGAGCTGCTTGGCCTTGAGCGGATTGACCACGAGATCATTGTCGCGGGAGTGGATACCCACCACCTGCCCCTCGTAGACCGCGTCGCCCGGCGAGACCAGCATGCGCCCGCGCTCCTGCAGATTGAACAGGGCATAGCCCAGCACCTTGCCCTGGGCGTTGGAGATCATGGCGCCGTTTCGGCGCGGCGCGATGCCGCCCTGATTGGCCGGGCCGTAGTGGTCGAAAATATGGTGCTTGAGTCCGGTGCCGGAGGTGAGCGTCATGAACTCGGTCTGAAAGCCGATGAGTCCCCGCGACGGAATCTGATAGTCGAGCCGCACCCGGCCCCGGCCGTCCGGCACCATGTCCTTCAGCTCAGCCTTGCGCTCCCCCAGCGCCTGCATGATGGCGCCCTGGCTGGTTTCCTCCACGTCCACCGTCAGCTGCTCGTAGGGCTCACAGATCCGCCCGTCCATCTCGCGGAAGATAACCTCCGGGCGCGACACGGCGAGCTCGTAGCCCTCCCGGCGCATGTTTTCGATCAGAATGGACAGGTGCAGCTCGCCACGGCCCGACACCCGGAATTTCTCCGGATCGGTGCCCTCCTCCACCCGCAGGGCCACGTTGGAGATCAGCTCACGCTCGAGGCGGTCCTTGAGCTGGCGGGAGGTCAGGTATTTGCCCTCGCGGCCGGCGAAGGGCGAGGTGTTCACCTGGAAGGTCATGCTCACCGTCGGCTCATCCACCGACAGCGCCGGCAGGGCCTCCACCGCCTCCGGGTCGCACAGGGTATCGGAGACGTTCGGGGCCTCGATGCCGGTGATGGCGACGATATCCCCGGCGGCGGCTTCCTTCACCTCATACCGCTCCAGGCCGAGATAACCGTAGACGAGCCCCACCTTGGCACGCTGGCGGTCGCCGTCGCGCTTGACCACCACCACCTGCTGGTTCGGCTTGACCCTGCCGCGCTGGATGCGGCCGATGGCAATGGCACCGACGAAGGCGCTGTAGTCCAGGGTCGAGACCTGCATCTGAAACGGCCCCGCCGGGTCCACGGCGGGCGGCGGACAGTGCCGCACGATGGCCTCCAGCAGCGGCGTCATATCGCCGCCGGACACCGTGTCCTCGAGCCCGGCATAGCCGTTGATGGCGGAGGCGTAGACGATGGGGAAGTCCAGCTGCTCATCGCTGGCGCCGAGCTGATCGAACAGATCGAACACCTGATCGATGACCCAATCGGGGCGCGCGCCCGGCTTGTCGATCTTGTTGACGACGACGATGGGCCTGAGCCCGTGCTGGAAGGCCTTGCCGGTGACAAAGCGCGTCTGCGGCATCGGCCCCTCCTGGGCGTCGACCAGCAACAAAACGGAGTCCACCATGGAGAGCACCCGCTCCACTTCGCCGCCGAAGTCCGCATGCCCCGGCGTGTCGACGATGTTGATGCGGTAATCCGTGCCGCCGAGGGAGACATCGAGCGCCGTGTTCTTCGACAGGATGGTGATGCCGCGCTCCTTCTCGAGGTCGTTGGAGTCCATGACCCGCTCCACGGGCCCGAACCGCTCGCCGAGTGTGCCGGACTGCTGCAACAGCTTGTCCACCAACGTGGTCTTGCCATGATCCACATGGGCGATGATGGCGATGTTACGTAAGTTATCGATCACGTCGGTGTGAGTCCGGGGCTCGGTTCAGGTGGCTGCGGCGACGGCTGGCGCGCCGCCGGATCGAGGCGTGGTACCGCTGGCCTCTGGAAACAGCAGTGGTACCGATGGCCTGTGGATTTTCGGTTGCGGGGCGCCGGGTGGCGCCGGGCGGACTGCGTCAGGACGGCGGTGGCCCAATCGCGGGTGTGCAGCCGTTTGCGGGTGCGCAGTCTGCGCCGGCGCGAAGCCGCCGGGGGGCCTTCGGGTCATCGCTTGGCGTTGCTGCCATCGCGCAGGCGCAGGACGAGCGGCGCCCGGGCAACGACTGAGCCGCAGCCTGCCCCGCCAAAGCAGGCCGGAGTATAGCCGGAACCCGGCGACTGCGGGCGTCCGCGGTGCACAAGCGCGGCGAAACGCAAGGCGCTGCGGTCCCAGAAATGTAAAAACAGCGTCTTGGGAGTCAAACCTGAGACCTATTCTGCCTTATTACGAGCAAGGCATTTGACTGTCATATAATCTTCGCAATCGCCAACATCTCCTGTGGATAAACCTGTGGAGAATCGCTGGGGGAGCGTGCTAAGCCCGCGAAAACAAGGGCGGCTCTTCGGATTGGATCATTGCTGACCAAGCTACTAAGTAACTGATTCTGCAGGTATCGGCGTCCTTGCCGACGGCTGTGCGGCGGCGCTGCGAGCAAGTGGCAACGATAAAGCCTGCTTGTGAACAAGCCAGACTGCGGGGACAAGACAAGCAGGCCTTGTCAACCGCCCTGCGGCCGCCGCGGAGCGCTGCCACCTTGCGCCGCCATCTCGGCGCTGACGTTGTGCTCTGCGCCAAGCCGGGCGCGCCCCACCGGCAGCAGCAAGGCCGAAGCCCCGAGCACCAGGGTGCTGCCGAGCAGGAACAGGTGCAGATTCACGCTCCCGGCCAGCGCCGCATCCACGGCGACGCCGAGGGGTACCATCGCCGCCATACCCGTGAACTCATAGGAGCCTGCGCCGGCGACGCCGTGAAAGGGCAGCACACTGGAGAGCTCCGCCCCCAGCACACCGGCGAGGCGTTGCCAGAGCGCCGCATCTACGAAGTGCCCCAGGATCAGCGCAAAGGCCAACAGCTTGCTACCCCAGCTGAGCAGGGTCCAGAGGTAGAGACGGGACAGTTGGCGCGTGTCCCGCGGCGCTGCTGCCAGCAGGAATCGCAGTCCATGGCGCAGCCGCCCGGCGGGCAGCAGCGCCGCCCAACCACGTCGACGCAACGCCAGCCCGAGGGGCACGAGCGCCATCCACAGCAGCCCCAGCGCAGGCCACCACCAGCCCGACAGCCGCAGCCAGAGCACGAGGATCACAGCCAGTGCCAGGCAGTGGAGATCCATGAGTCGAATCCAGAGCAGCGATGCCCCGGACGCCAGGAAGCTGTGGCCGAAATAGCGGCGCATGAGCCAGGGAAACGTGACCTCGCCGAGGCGCATGGGCAGCAGATTGTTGGCGGTGTTGTGCAGCATCGACAGTCGCAGCACCGCCGTGAAGCGTCCGGCCACCAATGGGCCGAAATAGTCGTACACCCGCAGCCCACGCATGAGGTAGCTCACCGCAGTGAGGGCAAACGCCACCGTCAAGAGCCCGGGCGAAAGCGAGCGCCAGGGCGCGAGCAGCGCCTGCAATCCCACCCGATGGTCGACGGCGATCACGAGCCCGATCAGCAGGGTGAGGCCGATGAGCCAGTCACGTGCGCGCCCCACGCCCGCCCGCCGGGAGCGCTGCCCAACGGTACGGGGCACGTCGTCTGGAGCGCTGGGGGGTGAATGGGCGCCGCTCACGGACCGACCTCGTCCGCCGGCGCCCGGGGACGCCGCCGACGCGCGCGGCGGCGGGATGCCGGATAGACGGACGGCGCTCCTGCTGGGCGTGTCTTGAAGCGCCGATGGACCCAAAAATACTGCGCCGGCATGCTGGCCAACTGCGCTTCGATGACCTGATTCATGCGCGCGGCGTCGGCGGCGTCATCGCCGCTCGGAAAATCCGCCAGGGGTGGCCCGAAGCGCAGTTCCAGTCCTTGCCCGCCGGGCAGGAAGCGTGCGAACGCAGGCACCACCGCCGCCCGGGAAAGCCGCGCGATGCGCCCGAGTGTCGGCACCGTCGCCGCCGCCACACCGCAAAACGGCACGAAGATGCCCCGCCGCGGTCCCGGATCCTGGTCCGGCAGATAGAAAAACGGCGTGCCGCCGCGAATGCGTCGCAGCAGCCCGCGCAGATCATCGCTGCGCTCCACCGGCACGCTGCCGAAGCGCGTGCGCCCGTGGCGCACCTGGGCATCGAGCACCGGTGCACGGATGCGCTGGTACATGTACATACCCGGATGCACCAGCGCCGTGAAAGCCGTGCCGCCGAGCTCCAGCCCCACGAAATGCGGCACCAGCACGATCACCGGTCGGTTGGCGGCGAGACAGGCGTCGATGTACTCGCGCTGGACGATGCGCACGATGCGCGCCAGACGTCGCCGCCCGGCATGCCAGCTGAGCCCCTGGCAGAGGGCGGCGACCCCGAGCCAGCCAAAGTGTGCGCGGACCAGACGTGCCCGCGCGCGACGATCCAGCTGCGGCTGGCATAAAGCGAGATTCGCCCGGGCCACCGCACGCCGGCCCGGCAGCACCAGCCAGCCGACCCGTCCCAATCCGTGACCCAGCGCCCAGAGGACACGAAACGGCAACAGCGCGAGCAGTGAAAAAAGCCCCACCGCGATCCAGGCGGGCCAATGCTGCGGTGCGGCCAGGCGCCAGTCCCGCAGCGCGGACGCGGGCCGGTCGCCGCTACTCGAACCAGGCCCGCTCGATGCGCTCGACATAGGGCAGATCCGCAAGGCGCCGCAGCACGACGGCAAAGTCCGGGCCCCGGGTATTGCCCAGCACCAGGACCTCCTCGGGCCCGCAACCGATACGCCCGGGCGTACGCGGGTGGAAACGAGCGCTATCGTCGATGGCCCGCACTTCGGCCGCGAAGCCCTCGCCAGCGGGGATACAGAACTCGTAGTCCAACGCCCGCTGACCGCCGGGTGGGCCGACGAGGCCGTCGGCGTCCATGTCGCGCATATCAACGCCGATCATGCCCACGATAGGCACGTGCAGCTGCACGGCCAGCGCATCCGTCACGGGCAGCATCAGCAGGACCACCACCACCGCGGCGTAGCCGCCCAGCGCCTGAGCGGCGCGGGCGGTGAGGCCTGCGTGGGCGCACTCGCGGCGAGCTGAGCCGGTGTTGGTACCTGTCGCAACTGACATGGACGCTTCGGGAGGGGGCGAGTGAGCGGGCCTGTGATCTTCAACCCAATGACGACCCAGATCAAGCCCACAACCGCGAGAGGTCCACGTCACCGTCAGTTCTCGAACTTGAAGAAGATGTCCGCGCCCTGGCTGTCGCCGGTCTCGGTCTGCAGCTCGATGTTCTTGGATAGGTCGTAGCGCATCTTGACGCTGTCCTTCGTGTCGCTGGTGGCGCCCTCGTATTCCATATACAGCTTGGGGGCNACATANGTGCCAACGGCGACGGCGCGCTTGTCCGCCGCGGCATCGCGCTTCGGCGGGATGCCGGTGACCAGGTACTGGGTCACCTCCGCCTGNGTCAGATTCGGATCCGACTCCGAGAAGAAGGCGAGCTTCGGGTTGCGGATGGTGCCGAGCACCTGTACGCCGGCGCTGATGTCGCCGCCCACGCGCTGCGCATTGAGAATGAGCCCCGGATTGCCGATGGGCGTCTTGGCGAAGACCAGGAAGCCCTGCTCGATGGTGAGGGGCTNGCCGATGGCGGTCATCACCCCGAGTGCCGGCAAGGTCACGCGATAGCTGCCGTCGACGATCTCGAGCTGGCCNTCGCCGAGGANCTCNCCNTGGGGTGACTTCNACACCCGCAGCTCGCCCNGCAGNCGCCCGCGCAGCCCGAAGGCGTCGATANTCACCTCGTCGCCGAGCCTGGTGAGCACATTGATGCTCAGGGGTGCGGNGCCGTCGCCCGCCGCCGGCGCCTCCATGACCACATCCGGCGANGNCTGCACGGCGCCNGTGGGTATCGTGCGNGGCTTGATCCGCGCCTCGGGCACTTTGATTGTTCCCTGCACGGCGGTGCCCGCGGCGCCCACGCCGACGCTCATGTCCAACGAGACCAGCGCGAAATACTCGCTGCTGTCCGCCACCCTGAGATTCTNACCGCTGACGCTGATCTGTGCAGCCGGCGGNNCGGCGCCGANATCCACCTCGCCGGCGAGCGTCACACGACCACCGCCGATGTCCGCACCGCCGCTCAGCACCCAGTCATCGGCACTGCGGCTCGCGAGTGTCAGGTCCGTGTTCGAGAGACCGAAACCGTACAGCGGCATCTGCAGTCCAAGCCCCCGCACCCGCAGCTCGCCGCGCAGATCCGGCTGCCCCAGCGTGCCCGCCAGGCGCAGATCGCCGTCGATATCGCCGCTGACGTTGGTGATGTCCGGCAGCAGATTCGACACCCGCGCCAGGCCGTCCAGCGAGATCTGCGCATCGCCGCGTAACGCCTGTGCCGCACCGGTGTCGAGCCGGAACCCGGGCAGCGACACGTCCGCGCGAAGACCGCCCAGATCGGTCACCGGCAGATCCAGGCGCGCCTCGAGCCCGCCGGCGCCCGCATTCAGGTCCAGCCGGGTGCTGGAAAACACCAGGCGCTCGTCAGCCTGCGCCTCGCCCTCACCCAACGCCATGCTGAGCTCGCCGGTCGGGACCTCCACCCGGGCGCTGCCGGTGAGTCGGTTGCCCTCACCGGTGAAGCGCGCGTTGGCGCGCACATGGCCCGTCGCGACCATCAGCGGCGGCAGCAGCGCATTGAACACGTCGAGCTCGAGCCGTTCCACATCCAGCGCTGCGGTGAAGGTTCCCGGTTGACGCTGCTCGAGCTCGGCACAGCCCGCCGACCCTTCGCCATCGCCCAGGCAGAGCGGCCCGAGCGCGATTGCCCCCCCGGCCAGGGACACGTCCGCGGGCCGCTGCAAGGTCCAGGTGCCGAACTCCTCCGTCGCCAGCGCCAGCGTCGCGAGCCGCGCGGCATACGCACCGTCCGCACCGAGCCCGCCGCCGGCCGCAAGCTCCAGCGCCAGCAGATCACCGCTGACGGCGGCGCGCAGCTGATGCTGCGCCATGCGCCCGCCACCCGTCACGGCGAGCGTCTCGAAGCGCTGGCCGCCAATGATGAGGTTCTTGCCCTGGATGTCGACCTCGAAGTCGTCATCCGGCCCGAGGCCGACATCGGCGCGGGCGGTCACCTCGGCGATGCCCTGCGCGTTCAGCTCCGCATCCCGGCCTTGCAGGTTCACGCGCACCCTGGGGGCGGCGGTCGTGCCCGCGACCTCGCCGGCGATATCCAGGCTGCCTGCGGCCCCCGGCAGCAGCGCGGCGAGGTCCGGCGAAGCCAGATCGAAGCGCAGGCTCACATTGTCATCGCTGACGCCTCCCGCCGCGGTGAGCCGCGTCGTGCCGGAGCCGGCGCTCAGGCTTCGCAGCGTCACGTCATGGCCCGCCATGCCGAGCTCGGCGGCGAGCCGCACCGGATAGCCGCGCAGGGTGCCCGCAACGTCGCTGATGCGCGCGCTCAGGTCGGGTCCCTGCGCCGTGAGCCGCCCGCTGCTCTCCAGGACACCGTCGATGCGCCCCGGCCAGTCCGCGAGCACGCTGCCGGGATTCAGCGCCGCCAGCCGCAGCGCCGCCTCCCATTGCACCGCCGGTGACCAGGTCAGGCGCCCCTCGCCGCTGATGCGTCCATCCAGCACTTGGATGTCGAGGGTTTGGAGCGCCGTCGCTTGGCCGGTGCCCGTACCGCGCAGGTCGACGACGGCGGGCGGATAGCGGGCGAGCTCGGCACTGCCCTGGAGACTGTACTCGAACCCCGCCTCGAGCCCCCCGGCGCTGTTCAGCGCAAAACCCAACCGACCGGCCAGGTCCGGATACCGACGGCCGGGATCGAGGTCTTCGGCCCGCAGCACCAGCTTCCAGGTCAGCGTTGGCGCCCAGGCGACCTCGCCGCCGCCATCGATGCGCCCGCCCAGGGTCTCCACCGTCAGGGTCCGCAGTTGCACCTGCTTGCGGTCGCCGCCGCCGGCGAGGTCGAGCACGGCCTCGGGATAGGCGATCAGTCCCGCGCTCAGGGTGGCTTCAAAGCTGTAGCCATCCTCCAGCCCGCCCTGGGTGTTGGCCTTCATCGAGAGGGTGCCGTCCAGNCCNGGAANNCGGCGCCCCGGGTCCAGATCGGCGGCCG
>PR_CR_10_Liq_1_inCRDRAFT_1000331_pt1 | contig 29770 bp, 20 predicted proteins | sample PRCRCaboRojoPR_3_FD_10241 | JGI IMG/M metagenome (IMG submission 10241)
AAGGCTCTTAGTGACTGCTCTGATCCGTCCACTAGCACAAGCCAGTGGAAACCCCCTAACTCCTCCCTTGAAAAGTTCTTTTTAACAATGCACAAAGGCACCTTGCCGAACTTAACGTTGTGGTCTACAGCACTTGACATCAAAGTTGGGTCTTCCTTGGGTCCTTTGGCTCCACTGAACCCCACAACAAGCAATCCGCCTGAGTTTGTTTCGGCGTATTGCTGTATTTGTTCGGCCGTTTTAATTTTGGTGTCTCGAGGAACAAAGTCTAAGCTGTACTTTCTGCTAGAGTAAAAAGAGATTAAGTAGTTTTCGTAGTCGTCGTATATATACTCTCTCTTAAAGTTGTAAGGCAAGTAAACTTTTTCATCTGAGAAAAAGTGAATAATTGTAATGTGGTCTTCAGGGCCCAAAAACTCCCTAGTAGTTATTTCAAAGGCTTCTCTGGAGTTGTGTGACCCGTCAACTGCAACTACAAACTTAAGTTCTGACATTTATAACCAAAATGCTTCATCTTTCTAAGAAAAGCACAGCTTCCATTCAGTCCCAGAAAGCTTTTCGTTACATAAAAGAAAGCAAGAACTCCGAGAACCCCTACGTAGTAGTTCGGTCCAGAAGAGTCATGGAAGTCTCGAGAACTGGAAAAGTAGTTAAGTTACTTTCGGCGCCTAAAGAAACCAAAGTAGTGGCAGTAGGTGTCTCAGACGACAGCATGATAGCAGGTGCTTTGTTTTCTTCAGGAACTATTTTGATTTGGAACAGGCACATCAAGTCTTACCAAAACTTCAAAGTGCCTCCGCAACTGAAAATAGGAATAGAAAAGGGACACTGTGGCTTGGCCATAGGGAACATTGGTGTAGTGGTACTCTTGCCAGACGGCCAAGTTTGGCTTTGGAAGGCCGAAGTTGACTTCGAAGACTTCAAACAGATTTTAGAAGGCCACTGGGTGCACCTTACAGGACAGAGCCTTCCCAAACTGGTGATTGCCGGAGTAGGTATGCGCAAGCTCAACTTTCCTGAGTCCCGTCCGACTTCAGAAAGTAACAGAAGTTCTAGGTACAACACCTTTGCTTACAACATTCGGTTTATGGAGGACTACGTGAGAGGGCAGACTGCCTGTATACTTAGACTTTGGATGCGGGCTCCTAGTGAAGAGTCTTGTTCCCTGCACATGCGTTTGATCCAGGCACAAATTGTAGAAGAAGACAAAGCTGGAAACAAAGCCAGGAGAGTTAGGAAACTAGAAGAGTTTGCCTGCACTGTGCACTTGGAGTTCTGGAGTAAGCGCACTCATGCTGGGCTTTTAGTAAGACTTGATCCCTCAGCTAGTCTTGCAGCAGTAGCACTTAACTCTTCCCACCCTTTTTTTACTCATTTACTATTTCTGAACCCCATCACTGGGATTGCTTCTTCAAGGAAACTTTGCAACTACGTTTCGGTAGAAGACATGCCTTCCACAACTGAAGACGGGCACACTTCTTTTTGGATAGACGACATGACTTGGTCCCCAGACGCTAACTACCTACTAGTTCTTTTTAAAGTAGGAAACTTATCTGTGTTTTCTAGACTTGGAGAACCAGTGGCTTGTGTAGTGGAAATGCTTAAGAAGCCCCCTGAGCCCAAGATATTTTCCCCGTTGTTTTTTACTACAGACCCTGAAAAGTTCAAAAAGTACTCCTCTAAAATGACAGGCTGTTGGTCCCAAGACCAAGTAATTCTCAGTGACGGATTCACAATAGTGAGTTTGGCCATTGAACAGTGCCCTACCCCCAAAGACTTTTTGCCCCTCTACATTCCCCAAGAAACCGAAAACATGGATTTGTCCATCAACATTTCTCACGACACCAATCCACTTCCCAGTGAGATGGACACTGGCCCTCGCAGGAAGCAACTAGACAAAGTCATACTTATTCTTAGGTCGGCCCTTAGCAACATGACCAACAACTCTTACAAACAAATTTTTGAACAAACTTCAACTTGGATAGGAAGCATATTTCCTCCCCAACTCCACGAAGAAATTAACTACGCTACTATATCGCCCACTCCTATGGACAGCACTGAAAATAAGCTAAGTTCCAACCTTATTCTGAAGAAAAAAATGCACGCAATAGAAGTTTATGCCAACTTTTTAAACTTAGTGGAAACTCAAGCCTGGACTTTAAGGCCTTCTTCAGAACTGAACATGTGGATTCTCAAACTAGGCTACAACGTTTTCCACTACTTACTTGGAGACCACCAGTCACTTTACGCCTTCAACGTTATAAAAGCTATTGAAAGGTGGACAGGCATCACTTTGCACAAGATGCGAGCACTATGTGTGCTTTACTGCTTAGTTCAGTACAGGAACCACCAAGCCACCCACATAAACGTGATTTACTACGTGATAGCTTTTGTGCTGACACGGAACATTCCTCAAAACATAGAGTGGGAAATCCTCAGAGGGTTCATTAAGTCAGGAATGGAACTAGAAGAAGCAAGAACCTTGGCAGAGTGCGAAGAGATTTCGACTTACTACTACTTAGTGGGCCCGACCAAAAACAGGATTGACAAGTCGCTTCACTTCTTAATGGGAGTTTCTCAGAAATTTGAAGAAAAAACTGCAGAAGTCTGTGCTAACTTAATAAGAGGCAAACTCCAAGTCAACGAAAACAATATTTCTCCAGAAAACTTGTTGTTTTACGCTTACTACCTTGACCCTTCAGAAGACTATTTTATTTCTCCTTTAGAAATCAGTTCTATTCCTTATAAGTCTTTCCAAAACGCCAGGTCGCTTTTCAGTTGTATCAAGTCACTTTCTTTTGTGCCCATTGCTAAAGAAAACAAGTTCAAAAACGACTCAGCTTTTATATACTGGTCTTTAGGTGTCTTTGACAAGCTCGAAAACTTACTTAGTCCAGACCTTGCTTTTTACGCCATCAATCAGTTGCTTGAAGAACTCGACCTCAACGAAGCCTTTTTGGCCTGCAAAATCCTTAAAAAGTTGTTTTTGAGTGACAACTCTGTGAAAATGGTAGGGCTGGCTTTGCCTTTCCTCCAGCCTTTGTTCCGTTGTTACGGACTAGAGCACCTCAAAAACCAGCTTTACTCCTCCATTTTGGAGTCTCGGTGGAAAAAACCCTCCACAACCCTAGCTTCTGGAATTTACGAGTTAAAAGCACCCAAAGACATACACGAAGTCCTTAACGCTTTTCTAGGACTTAAAGGCAAAGTAGTTCTTAACAAAGACTCTAAAACTGGAGACTGGATTTTCATCGACCTTGCAGAAATGGAACCTCAAAGTCAGGTTACTAGAGAAGTCCGCAATACCATTCCTGACATTCTTAAGTGGCTCTGGTACATCCGAGTAGTTGAACACGCTAGAAGCACACAACTAGCTGAGTGGACTATGCGCTTGTTTTCCTTCCCCGAAATAATACACCCACAAAAAGTCTGCAGAATGATTCTAGAGTCTAGGTGGGAAGACCACGAAGGGGAACTGGTAACTCTGTACATGCGAAACCACTACTTCAAGTACATGCAAGCTGACCTAGAAACCTTTGTAAGTGTCTTGGAGAGGTCCCACAGAAACCTGCATCCCCAACTAACTCAAGCATTGAAACAGCCTCCTTACTCCACTCCTTGGTTGTTCGACAAGGATTTTTTGGAATTTTCTGAAAAACTTCTGAACTTAAAACCTAGCAACCTTCCCTCTTGTGATTCTGTTGTAAAGTCTTGGCAGTACACCGTGCGGACTCTGAGCAACCTTTACAAAATTGAAGGCAAACTCTTTTTTTCGGATGGAATCTTCACTTACTCTAAAGAAACACAAGACTGGGACATTGAAATGCTTATAAACGAATTTGGGTCTTCCAGCACCTTAATCCAGATACCTCAAGACACCCAGTACTTCAGCAAAGTGCTGAGTTACCCTGAACCCATCACTCCTACTCAACCGCGACTGCCTCTTTCAGTTAAGTTCCAAAACCCTTCCAGCAGCTCTAAGTTATCCACTCAAAGGATTATTGGAGCTAGACGCGTTGTGTTCTCTATTAAAGCTATTATGAAAAGAAGCGTATCAAACTTACTCAAGAGGAAGAAGAAGCCCACACTCCCTCCTTTAGGAAAAAACATTGAAAGGAAAAAGCCAGGTTCTTCCTCCTTCCAGTTTTTTACTGTTAAAGTAAACTCAGCTAAACAAACCCAACAGCCTATTCAGATCAAAATTGGCCACAAATCTGAGGTCCAACAAAAGCCTGCAAAACACAGAGCTGTTCAGTCTATTTCCCAAGAAATCATTCCTTCCCAGTTTAAGCCTTTCCAGTTAATACGTGTCAGAAAGTCAAATTAATTACTCAATCTTTTTAACCATAGTTAAAGTATTACTCATAACTTAGTCTAGTTCCATTTGTTCGGGGGTTCCGTTTTCTTCGTTTGGGTTTTCTTGAGCCTTTTCCTGGGATTCCTGAGGTTGTTCTTGAGGCTTCTCTTGAGGTTTCTCTTCTTTTGGAGGAGCAGGTTTAGGCTTGTTCATGATTTGTTCTGTGAATTCTCTCATTTGAATGTTAAGTTTCACAAAGTCGTCTGTGGGCACAGTGGGTTCCTGAGTGCGGTTCAGACTCTCAATTGCTGAAATGCTTTTGCTAACCCAATCCCTGCATTCCTGTGCTTTTTGAAGTATGGGCTGTCGGTCTTCTTGAGGAATGTGCTCGTATTGAGCATCAGTGGAGTTGGCAAGTCCCTCCGCCCACACAAGAGTGTTTTCGATTTCCCTAACTAACTCGGGGTACATTGTGTACTGTTGGTGTCTTCTTTTCACAGGTTCTACCAATGACTTTAGGTTCTCTAGCTTTTCATTGTAGACACTTTTAAGAGTGTCTTCTCCTTCTCCATAAAGCCAGTTTTCGGTTTCTTGGAGTTGGTCTAGGATCTTTGCTTGGTCTTCAGGAACGATGTAGTCAACGAGTTCGTACCTAATCTTGGACCGGGACTCGTAAACAAAGGCTTCAAGTGCGTTTTTGATTTCGTGGGTTTCCCGGGCAATTCTGTCTTCGTCGTGCATTTTCCTTTCTTCCTGAGCAAAGGCTTCTGTTTTTTGTTGGTTCATTCCTTTTAGTTCGGAAGATATTTCCAAAGGAGTTTTTTTGATCTTCTTCTTGTACTTCTTTTCTTCTTCAGGTTGTTCTTCGCCTTCTTTGAGTTCTACTTCTTCCATAACAGTTTCTAGTTTTTCTGCGTTTTCCAGGTTAACTACTCCGTGTCCGCTCATCTTTATGTGGAGTTTCACAGTGTAGTCTTCTTCCTCAGAGGGTCCTAGGACAGCGAACTTAGCAATGTCCTTTTCTAGTCCCTGTGCAATTTCTTCTGTGTAAAACAAGTCTATTTTGAAAGGAGATTTCTTCTTGACCTTCATGATTTTGGTGACTGGGTAGTTGTTTCTGTGAGCAAAAAGCACTTCAGGCTCAGACTCAACTTCCATTTCGAGAGGAGACAAGCTTATAGAAATGGGGTGGTAAATAATATCGTTTACAAAAAACTCTTTGACTTTGTACAGAGGACTCAGTACGGCTGACTGAACAGCTAGTCCTCTGACCACTGCTTCTTCTGCATTTAAAGTTTTACTCACAGTTTCTTGTTTAAAGACCCTGCAAAGTATGTCTTGCACACAAGGAATCCTAGAAGACCCCCCTACAATCTCCACACTGTCTACTCCTTCGACTCCAGCTATTTTCAAAGCTTTCACGCAAGTAGCCTCCACCTTTTCAAGCAGTCCGCCACACAAGGTCTCGAACTCGTCTCTCGTAACTAGTCTGTTCAAGTCACAGTCCTCCATAAGGAACTCCACTGAGATCTGGGAGTCTTTGTTTGCTGAAAGAACTTTTCTGAGCTTCTCCACAGCAACTGCAAGTTTTAGGCGGGGACGGGGACTTTCTAAGGGGTTGCATCCGTACTTCTTTTCAAACTCTGCAGACAGAAACTCCATTAGTGCCCAGTCGAAGTCCCTACCTCCTAAGTTGCGTTCAGCAGCGTGGGCCAGAACTTGGAGTTTTTCTTGAGTGAATTGAGCTATTGTGCAGGTGAACTTTGAGTGGCCCATATCTGCAAAAGCCACAATCCTTGGTTTTTCTGTGAAGTCTTTGCGCCGGAAAAGACCGTAACTAAGAGCAGCAGCAGTGTTGTCGTTCATGAGTCTCAAACAAGGAATTCCCGCGATTTTGGCAGCGTCAAGCATTGCACGGCGCTCAGTTTCTGTAAAGTACACGGGGACTGACATCACCACGTCAGAAGTGCTCAAAGAAATGCCGTTGTTCTTAAGAGTGTCACTCAGTCCTGTCAACACCATGGCCATGATTTGCTCGGGTGTGAATTGCCTGTCCTCGCCTAAGAACCTCACCTGATGGGCCAAGTTGCCTTCGTCATTGGTAACAAGCCTGTTAGTGAGCCACTTGCTTTCAGAGTGCATGTCACTGTAGTCAGGCTTCAAGCCTAAGAAGCGACTGGGAAACGAGATTGTGTTTCTGAAGTTTGTGTTGAGTCGGCTGTAGCCATGCTCTCCGATGTACCTTTGTTTTTCGCCAAAGCTAACTACAACAGGTGTAGAGCGATTAGCTAGGTCGTTTGTCAAGATGTCTACTCCGCCGCTTCTGACTATAGCGACTTTGTATCTTTGACTGCCCAAGTCAATTCCTATTGCTCCTGTACTTGCCATTTTAACTAAGCTCGTGGATTTTCATCTTTAAACCAAATAGAAATTTCTAGACGCGTCTTGGAGACTTAATCTTCATTCGATTTTCAAACAAAAAGTTTCTGGTTTAGTTGTTGAAATTGATGAGAAATTATGGTTTTATAGTTTTAGAGTGCAAACTGTTTAACTGAGTTCAGTACTTAAGTAGCTATTCAAGGCTTTATATTGTAATTGAAAACTAAATATGGTGCTTAAGTTCCACTTTCCAAATTGATGATTCAAAACAACTTATTGGATAAATGGAAAATATGAAGGAAAAGATCATAAGAGCACAAAAAGTAATCCATAATTAGGTAATTAGTCGCAATGTCAGAGCTTATTTGTGCTGGAAAAAAAGAAAAGCTGGTTACCGTCTAGTAAGGATATCCTTTAATCGGCCAGGAGTCCTGGTAAGCGTCAAAATTATAGGGAGTTTCACAGAGCAACCCTGGGAAGACTCCATACCTCTGAGTTACTCCCTCGCTCACAAAGAACTCTTTGTTGAACTCTGGCTGCGTCCAGGAGACATGTTCAAACTCAAAGTGCGTTCACAAAGCTTTCTTCACCCCTGCTTCCCCATAGGTACCGACACCTCTGGTCGTGAAGGAAACATAATTTTCCCAGAAGACGCTCCTACGCAGGAGTTAAGGGCACTTTTAGGACTAACTACAAGACCTTCACTCTCAACTCAGTACTGCCTGAAGGGCCAGGTACTGGTACTACCTCACGAAGAAAAGGGTGAGGATGCTGCTTTTATGACAAATAACATCATTGGTATTGCAGATGGAGTTAGTTCGTGGAGAAAAGTAGGAGTCGACAGCGGCGAATTTGCTGGAAAACTACTTTCGAGATGCAGAGAACTCTTGGAAGAATTCGACTCTGCTTCTTCTACGGCTTCTAACTCGCCTCCAAGTACTCCGCGCCGAGTTAAGGTTTGTTTAAAAACCACAGTGCAGGAAAGTTTAGAGTGTGTAAGCTTTCCTGGGTCATCCACATTGCTTCTAGCTTACTTGTCCAAAAACAAACTGCGTGTGTACAACTTAGGCGACTCCTGCTTAGTAGTCATAAGAATGACTGAAGACAAGCCTTGGATTTACCTGCAGACAGAGGTGCAGCAGTATAGTTTCAACACACCTTACCAAGTCAGTGCCTCGCAAAGAGTTTGTGTGGAAGAAGGTCAAGAATACGAAGTCCAAGTAGAATCTGGGGACCTGGTGCTTGCTGGTACAGACGGACTTTGGGATAACTTGTTTTTTGAAGAGATTTTAAATGTTGTAGAGGAGCTTTGGAAGAAACCCAGACTTATTGCACAGAACCTGGCTAACTTAGCCTTAGAAAGGAGTAGGAGTTGTTTGCCTACCCCTTTCCAAAAGTCTGCTGAAAGCACTTACGGGACCGGAGCTTGGGCAGGGGGTAAGCCAGACGACATTTCTGTGGTTGCTGCTCACATAAGCACCTTAACTTAATTTTAATGAAACTAATAAATGGATTCTGAAGGAGAAGATTCTAGACGCCTTTTGGTGATATCCAACAGATTACCTATAACGATATCCAAGCAAGAAAATGACTACTCACTGAACATGAGTTCAGGAGGACTTGTGAGTGCAATGCAAGCTTTGAAAGGCATAGAAATGGTTTGGATAGGATGGCCTGGACGGGAGATTCCAAGTTCGGATCAGGACACCATCAGTAGGCGTCTGTGGAACGAGTACAAAGTAGTGCCTGTTTTCCTCGACAATGAAACTATTGAGCTTTACTACAATGGTTTTTCTAACGAGATTCTTTGGCCACTTTTCCACTACATTCCGCCTACAATTGAAAACACCAATGTGGACAAATTAGAAAGGCAGTGGGAAGCCTATAAGTACGCCAACAAACGGTTTGCAGACACAGTGGCAGCGCTGGCGAAGGACAATGACCTGATTTGGGTGAACGACTACCACTTGATGCTTGCGCCTAAGATGATCAGGGAGATGCTTGGGAAAACTCATGCGTGCATAGGCTGGTTCTTGCACACTCCTTTTCCTTCTTACGAAGTTTACAGGATGCTTAACTACAGAGAAGAAGTACTCGAAGGAGTGCTAAGTGCTGACTTGTGTGGGTTCCACATTGCAGACTACATGAGGCACTTCTTAAACGCCTGCACCCGCATTTTGGGGCTGCCTTGCACAGAAAAAGGCGTGGAAAACATAGGAGAGCACACTGTGTACTGCCGCACAGAAGCTTTTCCAATTGGAATAGACGTGGAGGGGTTCTCCTCAATGGTAAACGACCAGCAAGTCCAAGAGAAACTCCAGAACTTCGACGAAACCTGGGCTGGAAAAAAGATCATCTTAGGAGTGGACAGACTTGACTACATCAAAGGAATACCTCTTAAACTCTTAGCCTTTGAGCACCTGCTTAACACCTACGAAGAGTGGATTGGAAACGTAGTGCTTGTGCAAATTGCAGTTCCTTCGAGGGAAAACGTTCCTGAATACCAGGCCTTGAAGTCTATGGCGCACGAAATAGTTGGCAGGATCAACTCGACCTATGGACGACTAGGCTACATGCCTGTGCACTACTTAGACCAGTCTGTGCAGAAGTCACAGCTGATTGCTCTTTACCGCCGGGCAGAAGTTATGTTTATTTCAAGCATCCGAGATGGAATGAACTTAGTGAGTTACGAGTACGTGGCTTGTCAAGAAGGAAACTACGGCATAGAAGTTTTGAGCGAGTTTGCAGGATCTTCAAAGGTTCTAGGTGCAGGGGCGGTTTTAGTGAACCCTTGGAACATAGAGGAGACAGCTGAAGCCCTAAACGAAGCTTTGAACATGGAAATAGAAGAACGTCAGTCACGCCACGAGTACTGCTACAACTACATTTGCAAAGCAGACGTGCACCACTGGGCCCAAGACTTCATGAAGCAACTAGTCAAAGCCAGCAGAGAATCCTCTGAAGAGTACAGACAAGTGCCAGCGATACTTTCCTACAAAAACACTTCTGAGTACGACGAAAACGTGCAAAGACTGATAAACACAGTTTCTTTGTCAAGGAAAGTTCTGATACTTGTGGACGAAGAAGGCCCTTTTACGAGCAAGAACAGGTGGGACAAAAAAATCGACAGAGAAATGGCAGAAACCCTCTACGCACTTGCAGACATCGAAAACGTAGTGCTTATGATGGTTTCTTCTAAAAAGTTCGAAGAAAGCTATGGTGCCGAGCTGGACCTGTCTAGAGTAGGTGTGGCAGTTGAAAACGGGTACAAGTACAAACTGCCTAACCAAGACTGGGAATATTTAGTTCCTGACATGGAAAACACTTGGTTCGAGCCTGTCATGGAAGTCATAAAGTACTTCGAAGAAAGAACTCCGGGGTCCTTCCACAGCGACACCTCAGTGTCCATTGACTGGAGTTACTCCAAAGCGCACTACGAAATAGGAACGGTGCAGAGCAGGGACCTTTTTGTGCATTTGCGTGCGGGACCTTTAGTTAACGTTCCTGCAGAAATGGTGATTACTGGGCCGTCCTCAGTGCAAGTACGTGACACAAGGGTAAACAAAGGTAAGTTCGTGGACCATTTCATAAGGACTCACTGGGAAGAAGCCACAGCTGTAATTTGTATAGGAAACTTTAACTGGAAAGACGAAGAAGACATTTACGAAGTCTTTAGGAACTTCGAAAACGAGGACCCAGAAGAACTAAGGAAGCACAAGGTATTCCACATAAGGCTAGGAGCACTTCCGAGCTATGCTGACTATGCTTTTAAAGAGAAAGGATCTCTTTTGAACTTTTTACAAGGTTTGCCTGAATGCTCAGGTGCGCTTAGGAGAATTTCCATTTAATTAAGGGTTTTTATCTTTTTTGTTCTCTTCTTGTAAAAGCGGAATGTACCCTTGCATTGCTACTAAGAGTAAGTCTTCAATTCCTTTGCGTCTTGCCCAGTAGAAGTAAATAGCACCTACTATTTCTATAACTTCTGTAGCTATTATCAAAACCATCCCTACTCCCAGACTCACTCCTTCGCTTGTCCAGTCACTCCCTGAAGTCTTGAACAAGTAAAAACTACTCACCAGAACGTAAATCACCACTGTCAGTCCGTAGATTATTGGCAGGATGTAGTGCAGCCAGTGCACCTTTAAAAGGTTGAAACAACTGCACCCAAACGAAAGCCCAATCAAGTTAAAGGTAGTGTATATCAGCAGTAGGAAAGTCAGCCCTGTCCCAACTGCGTAAATGATCCCTGCTGCTTTTAGGTTCTGTTGCCAAGCACATATTTCTCCAAGTTCTCCTTTCAAAGAAGACTCCCCTGCACAAAACACCCTTTCAAAGGTACCGAAAGTCGGGTTTACGTAAGCTGGCAACCCTCTGTACTCAAATCTATACGAAATAAACATTGAAGAAATCCCAAAGTCCTCTCCGTAGTAAAAAAAGCTCACAAAGAAACTGATCACTATCAAAATGATTGCTAGCAAATCAAAGCAGAACTTAGTGAGGGCTTTGGCTCGGGGATTTCTGACTAGCCTTTTCCTTTCCTCCATTTACAGTCTTATATCAATATGAAACCCAGCACTCCAGGACAAGTGTTCCCGATATACTCACGCATCGGCAAAACCTGTGAACAAAGGTTCACCAACATAAAAGAGTACCGGAACGAAATCCTTTTAGGCAAAACTCCTAAAAAGAAAAAGTTCAGGTTGAGTTTCGAAAATAAGAACCAACAAATGAGTCCTGAGCAACTACAAGAACTTATAGCTGAAACTGAAACTGCTCAACAAAAAAACCGCAAAGAAAAAACAACTAAGTTCTCTGCAAACTTCACTTCCCAAGGAAGAGAAGACTACTATCGCTCAATCGTAAGTTTTAGTCAGAACTCTAAAGACCGAGTGCCGCCTTGTGGGTACTACAGCCTCAACTACAACCTTGTCCACCAAAGAGTAAAAAGTCCTGACTTGTCAGAAAAGCCTAAAAACCAATCCAAAATTCCTAGAAGTAGCACCCAAGTTGACCTCAGACTAGTTAACTTCCCTTCTCAGAAACTCAAACTCCCCATGGACTTCCATAAACAACTCGAAAGGCCTGGAGTTCCTTTGGGAAACGTCCACGAATCAAGGTTCGACTCTAAAAAAGACTACCCTTCAATCTACTCAAACAACAGAAGAGTAACCACTCCTAACTTTTCTAAGGGCTTCGGACACAAGTTTGAATTTCCAGAAGTTATGAACTCTGCAATGTACTCTCCTGACTACGGTAAAGTCTTTAAAAACACCACCAAACCCATCCTAGAGTTTTCTAAGTACACTACTAGACAACCAATTGAGCACTCCAACGTCAACGACTTAGTTTATGACAGAATTAACTACTCTGTGAAAGAAAAAAGACACTCTGTTATAGACATGAACAGGGGGCTTTCAAGACCCTCTACTACGGAACTGCCTACCTTTATGAGCCGTAACCACTCCCGTGCAGCCCTAAACACTATTTCAGACAAAACTTTAGCCCTTAACTCTTACCAAACAGCAGACTTAGGAAAAGTAACTTCGGAGTTTCAGAGTCCCAGAACTGCTTCCAAAAGGAGTTACACTTCCAGCTTTGTTCCTAGAAGTTCTCTTAATTAATTATGTATAAGGTTGGCCAAAATCTGATTCCAGCGCGACTTGAGTTTCTTTTGGTGGAGGTTCGGAGCTGCTTCTTTTACAGCTTCGTTCAAAGCAACCTTTAAAGCTGAATCAGACTCACTAGCAGCTGTACGTAAAACGTAGCAACCGTATATACAATTGAGTAGTAAAGAAACTTTGCCTTCAGTAATCAACTCTTTAATGATATGATATCGCATCCTAACTTCTTTCAAGCACTTTTCCATGACGTTCGAGGAGTACTTTTGGATGCACAGCTGAGCTACTTTGTTCTTCATTTGACTGATCATAGTTGCAGCGCAGTTGCTGCTCCAAGTGTCCACTAAAAGTTGCATGGCGTAATTAGCGTAGGGGTCTTGCATTAAGGTCAAGGGGGCCTTCATGAGTTCTTGGTAAACTGTGTAGTCACTAATGCACTTTTTGACTACACAAAGTCCTTGCTTGTCCATAGCAAGTTCCCTTACGTAGCTTCGCAACTCTTTCATGATGAATTCTTTGTCTTTGAGAGTCACAAGGAGGCTTTGGATTACATGGGAAGCATTAGGATGCGAAGACAAGGACACAATGCTTCCTTTAAAAGCCTGTTGGTAGATAGTTTCTTCTTCAGGCAAACTGGACAAAGATATCAGGGTTTGCAAAGAGTGGGTTCCTTTAGAGTCCTTTGCAATTGAAATAAATTTGTTCTGGAGTGCCTTGAGTACTTGCAATCGCTGAGCTGAACTGCAACTTTGGAAAAGTGTTTGGCACATGTAGTTGGCGTAGTAGTCTCGCATTAAGTCGCCGATTTTGTCTTTGTGGGAGTCAATGATTTTCTGGACTTCTTCAGGGCGAGATTTAGCTATGATTTGTTGGGCCTTTTTGCTTCCCTTTTTTGTACAACACACTTTATGGAGGTCTTGGAACTTTTTGTGGGACTTGTTTGTAAGTACTTGTTTGTCTTCGTCAAATACTCCACTGAGGCTTTGAGACACAGCTAAAGGCAATCCTTTAACTTCGTCAAAACTCAAACTAGCCGAATCCAGGAACTTGGATTGGTTTTCTAGTCTTTGTAGAACTTTGCAATTTTCCATTTATTATAAGACCAGAAATCAATATGGTTAAATACTTGGTTAAAGGATAATTAGCTAGCTAGCATTTCATTAAGTTTGTAGCATGAAGACATGTCGACTTTTTCAGCGTAGTCTTTGTAAGTCTTAGCAGTGTTTCCTTGGTAGTACCTTGCTTTGTTAATGAAGGTTTGTCTTTTGTTTTGTTGTTTGGTGCATTCTAGTTTGAGGTTCTTCACGTAGTAAGAAAGAACGTCTCCTTCTAACTTTCTGATTTCTGAGGAGTCTAGGCTTCTGTAGGTTTTGGGTTCTATCCAGTAGGGAATTTTGAAATCAGTAGTTTGCAATTGCATAGTGTGCTTGGCTGTAGGATGAAGTGAGAAGTCGTACGAACCAAAAGAGTAAGAACTCAGAGCTGACACTAAAAACAAGAATATAAGTGGCAGCAGCTGTATGAAAGGCCAGGCTTGTCTGTTTGGCTCTTCTCTGTGGGCTTGTCTGCGTGTTCTGTAAACTCTGCTCATTGGGTGTCTTTCAAAGAAAAAACTTTCCCCAAAGAACTCTCTGAACACTTGCTCAGCAAACATGCTGTCGAAGTCCCTAGCTTGCATTTGGGGGGTTTCTTCGGACCCTGTTCTGTCGTACATAGCTCTTTTTTGGTCGTCCACTAAACACGAAAAAGCCTTGTTGACCAGTTTAAAAGCTTCGTCTGCCCTGGGAGCTAAGTTCTTGTCTGGGTGCAGTTTTAAGGCGAGTTTCTTGTAAACTTTTTTTATTTGTTCGGTTTTAGCGTCTTTCGAGACTCCTAGAATTTCGTAGTAGTTCTTTTTGCTGAGGATGTCTTTTGCAAGTTGTTCTTGTGCAGGGGTGTAGTTTTTAGTTTTGGGTTCAGTTTGGGTTTTAGTTTCTTCTGGGGCTGTCTTACTTTTCTGCTTTTTTTCATTAGCCAATTCCAAGTAAGCTTTGGCCTCGTCAGAGTGGTGCAGTCTCAGGCTTTTTTCGAACATTCTGATTGCTTTGTCGAACTCAGCTTTTTTCAAAGCCTGAACTCCTACTTGAATACACTTCTGGGCGTCTTCTTTGTTCATATTATTTAGTCAAAATGGTTATTATTTAACTACTGGGAAGGGCACTCCAGGGGCCTGCGTTAGAGTTCAAGCACCCACCTTCGCAGTTGCAAGTGCCTCCTAAAAAGTCTGGCAAGTTCTCTGGGGCCACTAGTTCTAGTAACTTCCTTTGGTAACGACTTCCTTCAGTAACTATCTTCTTCTGGGTTTTTTTGTCGACGAAACCTTTGATGACCTTCCAAGCCATGGAAAACAAAGTAGGAGTGTTTACTAAGAACATTCGCCCAAGTATTTCTGGGTAGTAGTCTTGACACACTGAAGAAGCTATCTTTACAAAGTTGATCACTTTTTTGGACATCAGTTTCATAGAGCTCCCTCCTAAGTCCAAAATCGTAAGTGTTTGTTCTACAGGAAAACCTGCTGCTCTCGCACATGCTGGAATTTTTTCCTTTACCATTGCTTCGTACTCCCTGATGTAGTACTTGAGCATCCTATCCTCTGTAGTTATTTCAAACAGCCTGTTAAGGTCAAGTGCTCCTATTCGTTCGATGTAAATGGGACGTCCATAGCGATCAGTTTTATGGAAACCGTGCGGGTACACTTGCTTGACCTGAGGAAGTTCTGGGAACTCAAACAGGTGAATCTGGTCTACTTCTTGTTCTATTCTCCAACTGAAAAGCTTCTCTATCATTTGGGTGGCCTTTTGGTCATCGAACTTCCTTGCTTCTAAGAACCTTGCTAGTGTGTGATCGTCAAGTCGGTCTCCGTACCTTTCTCTGAACCTGGCTAGTGTTTCTAACTGTTTTTGGTTGAGTGTTGACAAAAGTGTGGGTACTGGTCCTTGCACTTGGCTTCCTTCCATTTATATTCCAGTTAAAAATAAAAGTTACTTCTAATTTCTTCCCCCATAAGCACTAACTCTACTCCAGAGTGCACCTAGTGCACGCAGGATTTAACCACAGTAATATGGATTCCTTGTTTAAGCCTAGTGGTTGCTCTCAAGAATCTTCACAAAACCCAATTCCCAAAGCACTTGACAACTTGCTTTCAGGTCCAGAGTTGCAGCCTTCTCAGTTCCAAGAAGCAAATGAACTAGAAGACGCTTGGGAGTATGCTGAAGCCCAAATCCAAACACAACCCCAGTTCGAGTCAGCTTGGGAAGAAACTAACTTCGAAAAGGCTTGGGAGGACTCAGCGTACATGGGATCAGTAACTCCCGAGGAACTCACTTACATTTGGCAGAACATGTGGCCCAATGAACAGCCCATCCAGTACCTCTTGCATCCAGAGAACCCCTACTTAAACGACCTCCAAGCTTTTGAAAAGGGCTTTGAGTTCCTCGAACAAGGCGAAGTTTACACTGGCATCCAAGCCTTTGAAGCTGCTGTGATGCAAAACCAAGGAAACGCTGAAGCCTGGAAGATGCTGGGTTTGCTGTGCCAAGAACTTGACGAAGACGCTAGAGCCATAGCTGCTTTCACAAACGGACACGAAGCCGACCCCTACAACTTAGACATTCTGCTGCACTTAGGAGTGAGTTTGATTAACGAAAAGGACGAAACCCAGGCACTTGAGTTCTTGAAAAGCTGGATTTTCAACAACCCCGAGTACAGTTCTTGTGCTTTTGAGTCTGAAGATCTAAGAGAAGAAGTGCTTTCTTTGTTTATGCAGGCACAAATGATCAACCCTAACGATCCCGACATCCACTTAGCTTTAGGGGTGCTTTACTTTGCCATCAAAGACTTCGACCAAGCTGTAGACTGCTTTTCTAAGGCTTTGCTTATCAAGCCTGACGACCACTACTTGCTGAACAAACTAGGAGCTGCGTACGCCAACTGTGGCAAAAGTGAACTAGCTTTAGAAGTGTACCCGAGGGCTGTAGAGCTGCGGCCTTCTTACGTAAGGGCTTGGGTCAACATAGGAGTGGCGTATGCTAACTTAGGCGACTTCTACACTGCTGCTAGGTTTTACTTGCAGGCTTTGTCCTTGAACCCCAACCCTCCTCAAGTTTGGAATTACTTGTTCACTGCGTTTACGTGTTTGCGGAGGTTCGACCTCATTAAGAAGTTGCTACTGTTTGACCCAGCAGTTTTCAGTGACGAATTCAGTGTTAATGGAAAGTGTAATAATTAGAAATTTTTTACCATTTATATTCAATAATATGCCTCAGAACGAGTACATAGAGCTGTTCCAGAAACGCCAAGGAAAGCGTTTTGACTACGACGAACGCAAGCGCAAGCGTGAAGCACGTGAACCTCATGAGCTCTCAGCTAAAGCCCAGTCATTAACAGGTATGAAAGCCAAACTATTCAACCAAAAACGCTACACAGAAAAAGCCAACATGCGCAAACTACTCAAAGCCAACGACGGCAAAGAAGTAGACACAACTCAAAAAACAGCCCCCGAAGGAGCAGTTCCTTCTTACCTGCTCGAAAGAGAAGGGTCTAACAAAACCAAAATCCTCAGCAACATGATCAAACAAAAACGCAAAGAAAAAGCAGGCAAGTGGAGTGTGCCCATTCCTAAAGTCAAACCTATGACTGACGAAGAAATGTTCCAAGTAGTTAAGTCTGGAAAAAGAAAGCGCAAACAGTGGAAAAGAATCATCAACAAAGCTTGCTACGTCGGAGAAGACTTTGTCAGAAAACCACCTAAGTTCGAAAGGTTCATCAGGCCTTCTGGAATGAGGTTTAAAAAGGCCCATGTTACTCATCCCGAACTCAAGGCAACTTTTTGTCTGGACATCATTGGAGTCAAAAAGAACCCCCAGTCTCACATGTACACTGGCTTAGGAGTCATCACTAAAGGCACCATCATTGAAGTAAACGTTTCGGACTTAGGCCTTGTCACGCAGAGTGGTAAGGTTGTTTGGGGCAAGTACGCTCAAGTCACAAATAATCCTGAAAACGACGGCTGCATCAACGCAGTCCTATTAGTTTAATTATAACATCGTTCAAGGTAGTTAAGACTAAGTCTTGGAGAAGCCAAAAAGCAGTTGTCTATGGACTCTAAGTCTGAGTTGAAAGAGCATTTCTTTGTGTCTTCGAGGTTTGCTTCTTTGTTTCCATCTGAATACAAATTAAGGTCTGTGAACTCTCCAGTAATCTTGAATTCTATTTTGTTTGCACTTTGTGGAGCTATGTGGCAGCATCCCATTTTAGTTAGATTTTATTAGTCATTAAATAGACGTTTGGAGATGGTTCAGAACTCTCGACTTGCTGGATTGAGTAGAGTTCACTTGGAGTTGAAATAGTGTTTCCGAACTTCTCAAAGGTCAACTTAACTAAGTGCAAAAACTTTCCAAACTCCAAGTTGCAGTCTACCCAGACTTCAGGGTTGCTGAAGCATACTTTTGAGTTCCTTTTAAACAACTGAAAGGCTTCAGGGGGGTCTAGTTGGAAGTTAGGGTTGCAAACGCACCACTTGCTTCTAAGCCCTAGCAAAGACATAACAGCTTGCTTGTAAGAGGCGCTGTGGGAACTACTGAAGTCCAAAATGTTCTTAACACCTAATCCTCCTGTTTCCTTTAGCACTTCTTCAGTGGTTTCTTGAAGACTCTTAGTTGCAAACACTTTAAGCCCCAGTGCCTTAGCTAATTCTACTGTAGAGCTTTCAGAGTTGATGATCAGAATTGACTCNCCTTCTAAAGCTTCCAAGGAATAATGCAAGCTCGTTAAGTCTCTAATTCCGCAGAACAACCCCCAGGCACAGTTTTCATGGGAAACTTCTAGAGGCTTAGGAACTAAAAAGGCTTCTGGGACTTCAATGGTAAAGTTTTCAAAAGACTTTTGGTACTTCGTGGGCAAGTAAGCTGCCACTGAAGAAGACTCTTCAAATAAGTGTGTGTTTACTGGAACAGCTTTGACTTGGCCTGAAATAGTTTTTAAAGCTGGTCCTGATTCTGTTTGCACTCCCACAGCTGCCTTTATTTCAACTAAGTAAAAGTTTACTTCCATTTAAATACAGAACTTGTGCTTAATCTTACAAATGAGTTCTAAAGTTTGCTAGTAGAGTTGCTTCTTCTTGTAACTTCTGAAGTAAATAGGCAGACTCCAAAGGCTGTTCGTCTAGGTCTAAGCTTTCTGGCACACTTGAAGGAACCAGTAACAACAAGCACTTTCTCATCAAGAAAAAAACTTTAATTTCTAGATGAAGAGACTCAGAGTCCCCTAAAGGAGGCCTTTTTTCCAAAGCAATGCTAGAGTGCTCTTCTTCTATCAAGGGCAACACAAAGTGGTATTCGCACCTTAACTTTTGGTCAAGTTGAATCTGCGCAGAGAGCTTTAATTCTTGGCTAAAGAACTCCAAAAACTTGTCTTCCAAGTAGTCTTTTTCAAGGTACTTAGTTAGGTTCTTGATTCTGTGCAAGTAACACTCTACCAGGAAAACTCTGTGTTCTTCCAAAAGGTTTTTTTTGACAAAAAACACAAGTAGTTTCAAAAGGAGTTTCATCGTAGAATACCTCAAACAAGGCTCCTTGTTCAGCAACTGAATAATGATTTCAACTAGTTCTTGGTTGTAAATTTCTTTTTGGAAAGGCGTCTTAAGCTTGCATCTCAGAAGAACAATCTCGCTTATGGACTCGTTAAGTGCAATGCTTTGGATGATGTGGAGGTTCAAAGTTATCAAACTTTCGTCTCTAGACCGTAAGTAAGAGCTCATCACTCCTGAAACAGGGTTGTCTACTACCTCCAGTGCACTTTGCTCTGGATACTCCAAAAACTCAATTAGTTGGGCTGAGTTCTTCAAAACGTTTGCTTCAGAGTTTAAGGGTGAAAGCGAAGCTTGCAGCAACTCAGGAGTAGTTATGTGTAGGTAAACACTCATAGCTAAAGCATCCAAAAAAGGGGTGTGCTTAACTACTTGGAAGATCTGAGCAAGCAAAAAAGCTGCAATGTGGATCCTTATGTGGCAGTTAAGGCACTTTTCGGAACCTAAGCTTCCTACCAGCACAGGGAGAACTAGTTCTTTGAGAAAAAGGTTACTGACATATTCTGAGCACTCCTTTATTTCTAGTATGTCGTTTAAGTAGTAGATGCTTTCTGTTAGGTCAAAAAGCTTAGACTCAAGCACTGGAAGTTGCTTGTATTTCAGAAACTTGTTATTGAACTTGAACACTTGGTTCCTCACACAAGCAACTACCTCTAAAAACACTCCACAATTAACTAAGAAGTTCTGAAGGTGCTGGTCACTGATTTGGAAAAGCGTGATGATGACTGACCTACAAACAGTCCTAAGCATTTTGTCTTTGTGGTCGAAGAAAGCCAAAGCTCTATCTAGCAAAGAATAGTGGTTCCTTTTTAAGTACTCTAGCAGCTTCTCGCGAGACAAGTTAGTAACTATGCCTTTGAGCAAGCTGCAGAAGTCATTTGAAAGTTCTTCTTTTTCGAAGTCGTAGGGGTAGGAGACTATAAGTTCGTAGAACTCTGATTTAAGCAAGTAGTCCAAACTGCTTTGGTTTTTGAGGTTGTGGAGCAGAATGTTTGCACTTTGAATTAGTTGGGCTTTCAAGGACTTTTCGAAGTCTGAAATAAGTAGTCTTTTGAAGTCAGACAAAACGTCAAACTTCACAAAGTAACTAAAGAAGTCAGAGTTGTTTTGCTCACTCCAAACTAGGGACTCTGAGATGTGCCTAACGAGTTCCACAGCCTTTTTGCAGTTCCTTTTGTTTATTTCTTCTATTTCTGCCAGCTTTAAAGTGCACTCTCTAAGTTGGGTCTTACTCAAAGTTTTCCAAAGTAGGCTTTTGGGTCTTTTTTCCCATTTATTACATATTAGTTACGGTTGCTGGAAGCCGGGGCCAAACTTACTTGTCTGGAAAACTCACAAGAAGAGTCGTGCTGAACTGGGGGTTTGTCAAGTTTCAGTAAGATCCTGAGTTTCCCTGTAAGCTTTCTTTGGGGCTGTTGGTCTTCTGGAATAACTGACCTCTCAACCAAAGGAGGCTCTTCGAACTCTAGAACTCGCCTGAACCAACTCTTCCAAGTTTCATTGGGGTCAGGCACAGGGTCAACAAGCAGTTCTTCAGGCTCTTCTGGAGGAATTGTGAAGCAAAAAGACTCTTCGGGAGGAACCATCTTCTCCAAACTTATCAAGAGTCCACTGAAGTCTACCCACAAAGTTCCTTTTTTTTGTCTGATTTCTTCGAACTCCTCTGTAGTCTTAGTCGGTCTGACTCCGTAGGAGTAAAGGAAGTAAGCAGTGTTGTACCACCCGTACAAAATAGCAAAGTCAATTGCTGTCATGTCAAAAGGACCTACCTGGTCGGGATTCACTCCAAAGTCAAGCAAAAACTTACAGCACTCAACGTGTCCGCGCGCAGCTGACCACATGAGGGCTGAAATGTCAGACCCTCCTGGCCTGTTGAGGTCTGCGCCTAGTTCGGCTAGAGTTGCCAAAATATGCGGTTTGCCTAGGTATGCTGCTCTTGTTACTGAGTTGGTTTTTTGGTCGTCTGAGATTGGCTCGTTCAAAAAATTAGGGTACCTTTGGAGGATTGACTTCAGTTTAATTGGGTCGTTTGCTGTGATCGCTAAAAAGATCTGGTTTTTGATAGCACTGTTTCCCATTAAGTTTCAAATATTATGCTATTACTTAGTCAAATATAATATGGAAGAAGAAAAGTACAAGTTGTCATTCTCACCCAAACTCTTTTCCTCTGAAACCCGAAGAGGAAAGCTCATTCTGAAAGTCAACTTTCAAAGACTCATCCCTTGGCTGTCTTTAGTGATGCTTGCACTTGTGTATGCCAACATAGGACTAGCCTGTTCAACCAATTTCATGTGCTCCAATTACTTGCCTTCGCTTTTGTACTTAGGCAACTTCAGAGGCCATGACAGGTTGTTTATAGTAGCCTGCACTTACTACTCCTTAGTTTTGGCTTTGCTGTACCTGGGAACCCATCTTTCTTTTAGTGGGGTTCTTCCTAGGTTTGTCCGCCTTTTTTCAGGTGCCTTGGGAGGGATTTCTTGCATTTCTCTGCCGTTGCTAGCACTTGCTGATGAAGTTAACGGAGTTTACCCCTTCCCTATTGTTTCTGTTCGTGACTTCTTGTGCCTTGTGTTTTTGTGGGCAAACTTTCTGTGGCTACTGATTGCTTACTTTTCTTTGTACAAAATGGCTGAAGCTTATAACTCCCAAGAAGCCAAATGGTTTGGGTTTTTTAAAGTTCTGTTTACCCTTTGTGTTTGTTTTGGAATATTTTTGTATTCCCAAGGGAGCTTAGATGAATCGCTAGATACCAACTCAAGGTCGTTTGTAGAATGGGGATTGCTCACAGCTGGGGTGGCTTTTCCAGCTGTAATTGCTCAGCTTTGTAGAGGCTATGTTCTAAGCTTCTCTGTTAATATTGGACCTATAAACAATTCTAGAAGGTAAAATTAATCGAGAAATCTAACATTTAGTAATAATAGTACAATATGAACGTATTAGTTTCACAAGGAGACGAAGTAAAGCTCTTGCTTCCAAAAGAAAGTCAAGAAAAGTACACCTTAGATTTTGACAAGCGACTGCATCAAGGAGAGTACACCTACGCAATCCAAATAGGGTCTTTCGACAAGATTCATGAGAATAAAAAATTAGTGCACTTTGACATTCATCCTTCCCATAAAAACTCCTCCCCAGAGTTTGTTGCTCGGAGGAAAGCTTTTGATAAAGACGAGTGTAAAGTTTGTAAACAAAAGAAGGAGGAAACTAAAAAACCTGTTAGAAGAAGCAAAACTACTTCAGAAGAAGATTCCGAAAAAACCCCTCCTTCAGGACCAGTTATTCTTGTAAATGAAGGTTTCGTTAGAAGAAAGTATGTGAAGGGTTATAGAGGAACTATGTAATTTAAAGGTATCTCTGCCATTAATTGATTAAACTCTATGAGTTACTACGGAAGTATAATCACTGGGCTTTATAGGCTCAAACCAGAACTTGAAAAGACTAGGCTTGCGGTTAGTTTCAACTCCAATATCACTCAGAAACTGGTCAATCATGGGGTAGGGGAACCAGCTAAAACTAGCAGTGGACTCGTCGATGATTTGGCGTGTGTACTTCTTTCTGTCAAACACGTCGTCTTGCATGTACCCTTCACTTGGAAGCCTGACTCTCCCCCTAAGTACTTCGCTCAGCCACAGAGCTTGAATGTTTGTATACAAAGGGTTGCAATAAGTGTTAATAAGTCCTACTATGGCAAAGTTTTTTTTCCCAGGAATTATAGTGTTCCTGTACATCCAGATTCCGTCCTCCTCTGCGCTAAGTCCCAAGAAGTCCCTTGAGAACCCAGTGGCAAACACAATGACGTCAGCTTCCAGAGTTTCTCCGTTGACTTCAAGGCCCTCAGGCTTAACTTTGCTTGTTTGCCCCCTTACAAGTTTCATGTTTCCTTGCTTAACTAGTTCAGGCACTTCGGGGTTCCTTGCTCCTCCTCTATACAACTTTTCTCTGTGGTACTCCGAAGAAGGTATCATTTCTTGAGGCATGTCCTGGTTAAGCACCCACTCTATTACCTTCCAGTACCCCTTCACCAAAGGCTGCATGTATTGAAAAATAGCACCTGATGTGTTGTAGTAAGGATGCATCAAAAGCCCTGCAAATCTGTTTGAGTTAAAGTAGAACAAAGGCAGTCCCAAAAATGTTTTCCCAGGCGGTACCAACCAATGAGCCTTCCGCATAACCAATGTGCAATCTGCTCCGTTTTTGTAGGCTTGTGTTACTACGTCCATTGCACTTTTTCCACTGCCAACTACAACTACTTTTTTGCCTTCACAGTGTTCTTTGATGTTAATGAACTCAGAACTGTGGAAGAATTTTCCCTTGAAAGAGCTAAGTCCTTCGATTTCTGGAATATAAGGCTTATTGTAGGGTCCGTTGGTTACTACCAAAAAGTCATACTGCTTCTTCTGTCCAGACTTAGTTGAGACTTCCCAAGTTCCGTCTTTTCTTTGGTGGATTTTACTAACTTCAGTACTGAACTTAAACATAGGCCATAAGTTGAACTTTGTCATGTAGTCTTCTATGAACTGTTTCACGCTTTCGCGTTTAGGTATTAACTCAGTGTCTTCAGGGAACTCGTGGTCGGGCAGGTTGTAGTGGGGGTAGGGAAACTGAAGTCCTGATCCATCGTAGTTTTGGTACCAAATCCCACCGGCTCCAGGGTTCCTTTCGATGACCTCGACCTTGTAGCCTTGTTGAGAAAGAGTTTTAGCAACAATAGCTCCTGAAATGCCTCCACCAACTACTCCTACAGACTCTGGGACTTTAGTTAGGTAGTGCTTATTTGGGTGATCAGAATAAGAAGCCTTTGGAAGTAACTGGTAAGGGTGGGAGTCAGGTTCTCTGCACTCCAAAGGCTTAAGCATGTAGTAGCCACTTGCTGCTCCCACAACTGGTAAGCAAACTGCAAAGCCCTTTAGTATTTTCCTCATTATAATTACCTACACGTAAAAGGGTATCAACCCAAACGGAACGTTCACGCAGTTCAAAGCAGCAAGAAGACACTGCATAGCTTTTTTCTTCTCTTCTTTTTGCTTGTAAATGACTCCTAAAATAGTCCAGGCTGACTTATTTTGTTCGTTAAGTCTGATGATTTGTCTGGCAAGAGTCATGGCGCTTGAAAGGTTGCCTTTTTCTAGGTGAATTTTAGCTAGCAGTTCGCAAGCCCCTTCACAAGCAATGAAGTGCTCTAGTCCTTGAGTGGACCCTTCTCTGTAGTACCTAAGAATTTCAATTTCGTAGTTTTTCTGCTCAATCATTCCTGCACACCACTCAGCTAAGTCAAGGTTCTCTACAAGAATTGCAGCTTGGAAAGCTAGTTTGAGTGCTTGTTTGAACACTGGGTAGTTGTTTGAACAGTTTAGTTTTGTAAAGAAGTCTCTTGAGTCTACGCTTTCGTAGTTAGAGGATTCTTCTTGGATAGGCCGCAGAACAGACCTGTCCTCAGGGGACTGCGGACTTCCTACTTCTTCGAAGTCTCCTGAAGCTTTTAGCAGCGACAAAATAGCTTTGTTTACTATGTTTTTGTCCTTGATTATTTCGTAGTACTTCATTTGGCACACTAAGTTAACTGCCTTCAATAACTGGTTCTTGGGATTGGCTTCGCAAGACCTTTTGATGAGCTTTAAGCACCCTGTGTAGTCCTCTTTGGAAACCAATAGCAACCCTAAGAGAGCACTGTACCTGTGGTCAGAAGTGAGTTTGTAACCTTCAGCTGCGTTTACTACAGCTTCCTGGATTTCTCCACACTTGGCTAAAAGAAGCGACTTGTAAAGTAAGTAGTCAGGCTTAGTGCTAGGGCTGGTTTTAAGTATTCCAAGTGCTTTTTGCCACAAACTTAGTTTTTCAGTGTAGTAAATAGCTTTGTCACCAAGCAAAGCATACCCAATAGCCATTCCGAAGTTGAGTAGAGTGTTTTGGCGGTGGACTTCAAGTCCTAACTTAGCAAAGCGCACTCCGAATTCAGGAATGTCTAGGTGGTTAATGCAGAGTTTAATGAGTAGTTGGTACACTTCAATAGACTTGTCAACCACCACTAAGTCTTTAGCTAAGTTGAAGGCATCTGAGTACTCTCCTGCTGCGTAGGCTGCCAGTGCTGTTTTGAACTCCAAACTAGCATCAGTTTGCCTTGTCGAGTACATCTGTGTAAGTTCTGTGTACAAGCCTACGTAGTCCTCAAGAAAAGTTCCAACTAAGCAAAAGTTGTCAATGGCAGGATTTCTTGGGTTGGAGAGTTCCTGGGTGTAGTTTTCGTGCTTGGTCAAGTTCAGGTACTCTTCGTACTTTTCGCTTAAGTTTTTAAGTCTGAAGCAATCCATATTTATGGAAGAACTAAGAAAACCTACAAAAAGGGCTGTTCCGGGAATTGAACCCGGGACCTCTTCCACCCTAAGGAAGAATCATACCACTAGACCAAACAGCCATCTAGCATGTTTAATTCCTTTTTTCTTTAATACAACTACTCCTAAGCTTAATACTTGAAATATGGAGTCAAAGCTTTCCAAAGCCCAGCAAGAAGCTAAATCCTACGTAGACCAACACCAACTAGAAAAACTAATAGGCGAAATGCTAAATGCTTTAGTGCACGCAAAAGACCCTGCACCTGTGATTTTTATGATTAAGTACTTGGCCGGACTGTGCAGTGCAGAGGAACTCAGCCAAAACGGAATAACAGTTCAAGGCCAGTTGCCCCAAGCCAAGCCTTTGATTAAGTTCCCCACCTTCCCTGATACTTGCAACTCTTACCTGAAAAGGTTCTTAACTCGGGACTTGTGGGACCGGCTCAACGACAAACGCACTAAGTTACACGGAGACTTCCTCACCTGTATACGCGCTGGAATTGAGAACCCAGAAACCACCATTGGGGTTTACGCTACAGACGACGAAGCTTACGGTCTTTTCGAAGGACTGTTTGTCCCAATTGCAGAAGAGATGCACAACTGGTCAAAAGCCAACAGGCACAGAAGTCGACTGGAAATTGAAGGCTTTTCGCAAGAGAACTTAGACCCCAAAGGCAAGTACATCGAAGCTGTCAGAATTCGGGTTTCGAGGAACTTTGAAGGCTTTCCTTTCCCTGTGAACCTTAACCCCCAAGAACGCGAACGAGTGGAAAAAAAAGCTCTGGAAGTTCTAAACGTCAACTTAGGCGGGAGTTACATTCCAAGGGCTGAAGAAGACCAGTTTGCAGCCTTGGAACTTGTGTTTGATTCCTTCAACAACACTGACCCACTGCTCAAAAGCACAAAAGCCTTTGAAGACTGGCCTAAAAACAGAGGCATCTTTCAGAGCGAAGGAGTCTACGTGAACGTGAACCAAGAAGACCACCTTAAGATTTACTCCTTTGAAAAAAGCGCAGACATCCAGAAGGTCTGGAAACAAGTAGTAAGTGCAGCTTCCAAACTCGAAAACCACACTGCCTTTTCAAGCCACGACAGTTTAGGGTACTTAACAGCCAGCCCTGCCAACTTAGGAACTTCTATGAAAATAACATTTCGTGTGCACTTGCCTGAACTCTGCAGAACTCCAGAATTCACTCAGCTTTTATCTACTTTCAACGCTTCTTACTTAAAGGTAGCCGAAGGAGTAGTTGACGTATTCAACATCAAGAAACTCGGAGTCAACGAAGTCGAACTTGCAAACCAAATGTCGCGTCTAGTCCAGGAACTCCTTAAGAAGGAAAAAACGTTGCAAGGAGAGCCAGAACAAGACGAAGCACAAACCCAAATGCCTGAATTGCCTCCTGACACCTACATTCAGCAACACCTTTCTGAGGAAATTTGGAACCAACTGAGTTCAGTGTCAACTTCTTACGGAAACTCTTTAACTGACTGTTTTGACTTTGAGTCTGAAACAGGGCTAGTTGCGAGGGACGAAGAGTGCTACTCTGCTTTCAAACCTTTGTTTGAAAAGACCCTAGCAAGCTTAAATGGGGCTTCTTCTTTTATAAGGGGAAACAAGCCTGCTTTTGAGTTTGCACAGCACACAGCTGTATACTTGAAGAACTGGAATGTGCAGGTCCTTAGGAGCTTGAAAGGCAAAACTTTAGTAAGTATGGACGAAGAAGAACTAAACGAGGTTCAGCAAAAAGTTTCAGGAACTCTTAAGAACTTTGGGGACTTCATTGACTTAGCAAATTTAACTAAAGAAGACATGCACAAGTTTTCTGAAAAATTCAAACTCAAAATACAACCTGGAGGCAAAGACTACAGTTCACACCAGCTTTCTTGGCCTAAAGGAAGAGGCATGTACGTGAACTACTCAACCAAAACTTTAATAGGTGTAAACACCAAAGAGCACATTGAAGTTAACGTAACCGGGGAACCTGACGAATTACAGAATGCCTGGGATAAAGCTTACTCTGTGTGTGAGGAACTTGAAAAAAACCTCCAAATAGCTTTTGATGAAGAATTTGGGTATTTGAACTCGGTGGTTAAAAACACAGGTAACGGTTTGAGCTTGCACGCTAGACTCCATTTGCCGAAAGTAGTTAAACAGGACTTGCAAGAATTTTTAGAAGAGCACTCTTTAGACTGCTCAGTGGAAAAAGACCAACTAGAAGTTAACTCAAAAATAAACTTAGGAAAGTCTCCAGAAGAAGTCGCTAAGAACTTCAGCAGTTCAGTTCTGAGTCTAATTGAGTGGGAGCAGTCACTTGAGTGCCAAGAAGTGCCCTCTTTAGAGAACTCTAAGATTGCAGAGGTTCTGCAACCAGATAACTGGAACAAGTTTTGTGGTCAAAAAACCCAAGAAAACTTTACTCTGTGCAACCACTTGACATCTAGCCAGTTAGGCTTTGTAGGACTTTCAGAGTCAAGCTTCAGGACCTACTCCGAGTTACTTGAAGGTTTTGTGCCCAACCCTAGCTACCAAAAAGACCTTAGTCTTCCAGAACTAGTCGAACCAGACTCAGAGTGTAAATTTATAAAAAGTTTCAGTTTGTTTGGTTTCAGAAACTTAGCAGAGTATACTTTTACTCCCTACCTCACTTCCAAACAAGCTTCTGAAATCCAACAAAAACTAGTAGAGGTCTTTGAGTCTGAGTGTATTTCGCTTTCTGAAGTTCAAGACTACGAAACTAAGTTACAAGAAGGAACTGTCCCTCCTAAACCTGACCAGCCTTGGAACAACAACTGGCCGAACCTCATAGGAGTCTTGACTAAAGAAGACTTAAGTGTTTGGGTTAACTTCAAAGAGCACTTAACGATCAAAGTTTCAGGAAGTTCTTTAGTGTCAGCAAGTGAAGTTTTACTGCACAACTTGTCTTTGGTGGAGTCTAAGTTGCAAGTAGCCTTTGATGAAAAGTTCGGAAATCTAAGTTCAGACTTGTTTTGTCTTGGAACTGGACTTTTGCTGAAGGCTTCTGCAAGCTTGCCCAAGGTGTCTGGACACGAAGAGTTTACTAAGTTTTTGGAAGCAAACAACTTGAAGCACGAAACAAAAGAAGAAACAGTGGAGTTTTCATACACTAAAGGAGCAAGTGAAGCACAAAGCATTGCTGAGTTTTGCGAAACCCTTCAGAAACTTGTGAGTTGGGAAGAAGAATTAAGTAGTTAACTTTACTCATAATATGTCTAAAGTAGTTTCTGAAGCAACCAAAAAGCTCAGTAAAGAGATGAACAAGAAGTTCAAAAAGCTTAACGAAGACGCTTTAACTGTCTGGCAGAACAAAGAAATTAGGTTTGACGTGCAGCCAATCCAACTAGGCTTAAGAAAAGGAGAACAAGTTGTCGACTTTATAAACGGAGTTGAAGACACCAAAGGAAACAACGGAATGAAAGGAGTATTGCTTATTTCTAACCTAAGAATCATTTGGCACTCTGAAAAGACCCCAAAAGTCAACTTAAGCATTGGGTACGATTGCATCACAAACATCGACATCAAACAAACAAAGTCACAACTCAAAGGAAAGGCCCAAGCCCTTTACCTAAGGACAAGGTTCAGGGAAGTTAGGTACGAGTTTATTTTTACTTCGCTTTCTGAAAACTCGCCTAGACTCTTTACTTCTTTCCAGTCTACTTTGAGGAGCTACGACACTTCTAAACTCTTCAGAGACTTCAAAATCAGAGGAGCAATCATCCAGGAAAAGGACTTAATACTTCTACCGGGAGAACAAGTGTACTACAAACAGCCTGAAGTCTGGAACATCACCTCAGACCACGGCAACTTAGGGACCCTTTTCATAACTAACGTGAGAGTGGCTTGGTTTGCCAATGTGTCTGAGAGCTTCAACATTTCTCTTCCTCACATACAAATAAAGTCTCTGAAAAAAAGAGACTCGCAGGTACTGACGGTTGAGACCACTCGAGTAAACGGCCAGTACGCCTTAGGCTTCCGAAGCCACAACTTAGAGGAATTGTTTAACGAACTCATGTCAATCTTCAGACTTGCCATTGAAAACCCTCTACTAGGTGTCCAAGTTGCTGTCCAAGAAGTGCAACCTCCTGTAGAACAAGTCAAGCAAGAAAGAGTTTTTGACGACATTGAAATAGTTGAACCCCAGTTTGCTGGACAGAGCAACGCAGCAGCAGCATACTTTGTAAGTGAGGCTTCTGGAGAACAAGACATAGTGTTTTCAGAAGAACTAGGACTTGCCATTGAGCGGACACCTGACAACATATCAATTGAACAGCTATGGCGTATAATATAATGAGTTTAACTTCAGTAACATTGGAACTCAGTCCTCCTTTGACTCTGCACTACTGCGAGTACGAAAACGCTTCCATGCTTTTCATTCAGCACTTGAAGAAACTAGGGACTTTTATACACGCAAGCGTAGACAACCCCGAAGACCCTCCAGAACAACACATTTACTCAGTGCAAACCAAGTTCGGCGAAAGGGAGGAGTGGCTTGAAGCCTTGGCTAGA
>PR_CR_10_Liq_1_inCRDRAFT_1000332_pt1 | contig 29720 bp, 18 predicted proteins | sample PRCRCaboRojoPR_3_FD_10241 | JGI IMG/M metagenome (IMG submission 10241)
GAGGAGTGGATCAACTTGGTACTGATAGTATGTGGAACAGTGCAGCCTTCAGTGGCTGGAGGGCTGTGGCTAGGACTTGCTCTGGTGATATGGATGCACTTGGTATTTTCATACCACCACCCACGCCCATTTACTTACCTAGCTTTTTTCATTCCCAGTTTGTGTAGTTTTTGCTTCAAAGTAGTTTTATTCTTTTTGATGTACTACAAAATTCGACTAGACTTGTTTGAGTTTTACGCTTCCGAGTTGGGTTTGCTGGGCTTTTATGCCAAAGAAAGCCAACTTAACTTAGACTCTGCACTAAGTATTTTGCCAGACGGAGTATCTTGCTTTGCAATACTAGCGGGCTACCTTAAGCTTAAAAGACTAAAAGCAAAGGTCAGAACTCAAAACACTTCAAAAGGGCTTTTGGTGTTTTTTGTGTTGAGTTTTAGTTTGGTTTCTTATTTGAACTTGGCTAACCTGGCTTATGGAGTGCTAGGGTTGGTGTTTGGCTTGTTTTGGACGACTAACAAAAGCCTCAATGCACTGAAACCTGTTTCTTTGGGAGTATCTGTTTTAACAGGTTTGCAACTTTTGGCCTTTTTTTCTTTTTCACTTAAAGACTTGCAGTACAGTGACTCTTGGGTGAGTTACTTCGGAGTTTCTATCAAACTTCAAGAAGAAATTCCTAGTTACTTAGTGACTATTTTACTCCACACAGTTAGCATTAAACACTGGAAAAGGTCAGCAGACTTGTCTAGAAGGCACTTGGAACAACCTTTGCTTTTAAGACCAGAAGATCCAGTTCAAAGGAGTTTGTTTCACCATTACTTGTATGTTGTATGGCGAGTTATGCTTTACCTCTCAATTTACTACTTCATGAACTTACTGGGCTTTCTAATTATGTGCTGTTTGTTGTATTCCATACTCGAAAAAAGACACAAGTTCTTTGACTCAAACTTGCAGTACGTGTGCTTGGGACTTATGTGCTTGAACTTACTAGGGTTTTACGTGGCCAATTGGCTGCAAATCTCTATTGGAGGCAAGTACTGCTTTTATACCTTTAGTTACCCCATTCCTGAGTTGCTTTTCCAAGTGCTTCTTGTATTGCTTCTTCTATACACAAATAAGCACAGAGAAAAGTTCAAAAGCACACGAGTTACCAACTTCGACCCTGAAAAGTGGACTCACTTTGTTTCCAGAGTATTTCTTCAGAATTCTGAAAAGTTTTCTTTGACAATATTCTTTCTGATAAGTTTGTCCTACATAAACCTTTTGCACGCAGGCCTCATCATATTTAGCTTGGTGTTTATTTTGTCCACTGAAAACAAAAGGTACTCAGAGTTCCTGTGCAGAGTGCTGATAGTTTACATTTTAGTGCTGTTGGTTTCCAGGTACGTTTGGCAGTTAACCTTAAAGTTCTACGGAAAATTACTTGTTAAAAAAGAACTCTCAGACCTTATAGGACTTCCAACTACTGTTGACCAGCAGTTGTTTCTAGGGTTTGTTTCTGAGGACGTGCTGATTTGGTTGGCTTTGATTATTTCCAACATCCAGCTTAAAGCTTACAAAAGCAACCAGTTCAGAACAACCCAAGAAGACTACTCTAAGATTGAAAACTCAAACCCAAATTGGTTTATAAGGAGCGTAGTGTTTTTCTTTGCTAAGATATACGCTTTAACGTACTTGTTGGGAATATGGGTAGCTTACTCTTTGCTTTTAGTGATTTTTTCAGTGTCTTACTTAGACATTTCTAACTTTATAGGCTTCTCAGTGCTGTGTGGGCTTTTAGTGCTGAACTTAGAAAACCCAAAGTATGCTTGGAATGACAACTTGAGGAAAGTTAGGAAAGGCTGGCTGATGCTTGAAGTTTACTGCGGGGTGCTTTTGGTGCTTAAGTATGTTTTCCAGTTCTTGCCTTTTGTTGGTGAGTTAAGTATGTACCAGTTCCCTTTGCTTGGGTTAACTGTTTACGACAAAAAAGAACTTTACGAAAGAATGTCTATGGCAGCCTTGACTTTTATAATAGTTATAGTGACTTCTAAAACTTCTTCAACTCAGTTGAGACAAAACAATTCCGACTATTTACAGAAGTCAGGTGTACTAACTGTGTTTGTAAGACTTAAGTTCCTTCAAGACGACTTGAATCTATTCAAGAAGCCTTTGGAGCTTGTAGCTGAGTGGTTTATTTTCTTAGTTATTGGAAGTATATTTGTGTTAAGTGTGTTTAGAAGGCTTTCAGTGTCTATGCTTTTGTATCTAACTGCAATAGGGATTTACTTCATAGCAGTTTGCAGTTACTCAGCCAAAGTCTTATTCACCAAACACCAACCTCAAACCAAACACTTTTGGAAACTCAGAAAAAACTTGTGGTACTGGCTTTTCAGACTCAGTGTTTTGTATTTGATTTTTTCATACTCAAACTTTTTGATAAAAAAAGAGTTTTTAGGCGCTAAGTACTATGACTATGCAGTGTGGTGCTTATTTGTTTTAGGGTTTGACAAGTCAGAAGGAGAATTGCTGATCCAGCATAACTACGAGTACTTCATCATAACAGCACTTTTAGCTTTAGAAAGGCACTGCCTCCATCAAACTTACACCAGAATTCACTCCCAGCAAGAACTCATAGACCCACAGAACTCTAAAACGCTTTCTATCTACAAAATGCTCAACATCTTGAGGGTGATAGTGGAGTCGATAGCTCCTTTATGCTTGCTGCTCATAGCCTTCCAGAAGATTACTTTTGTGAGTTTGTTTTATGTGGTTTCGGTGTTTAACATATTTATATTTTCCAAGCTACCACAAAGAGGAATGTTCTACATACTCATAGGAATGACTTGGCTCCAGTACCTTTTGATTCTGAGCAACATAAACGAAAAGGTAACCTGTGTGCCCAGTGTAGAAGCAAAGCCTTACCCTAGTCCTTGGTACCCCCTTATTCCTACTCACAACCAAGACCAGCTAGACTTTATGAACCTTGGAAACCACTCTTACCAGCTGAAGTACTTGTTTGGGGACATGGGGGTGTGTCTTTTGTTTTATGTGTACTTTAAGTACCTGGCTAACAAAGAACACGAGTTAAAAGTTATCAGTGAAACTTTCCAAAAGTCCAGAAGGCTTTCCCAAACCAAGCCTCACAGAAAAAGGACTCTGGACTTCGTTAAAAAGGTGATTTATAACTACTCGCACATTGTGATACTCACCATAGTGTTGGTGTTTATAAGTCAAAGCTACGGAGTGATTTCTTCAATTTACTGCATGTTCTGTTTGATCTTCATATACAAAGCCAACGTGATGTTTATAGACAAAAGAAACTGGGAGTCTTACCTAAGAATTCTGTGGCATTACTTTTTGGTGTTTATGGCTTTAGAACTGACTCTGCAAATAGTTTACCAGCTGCCATTTGACATTTTCCACACTAAGTTTGACACTTGGTTAGAGGCTGTTGGGTTAGTCAAGCTTTGGAGTGCAGGCAAAGACTCAACTCCTGAAAACCTAAGAGTTAACTTCACAAGTGTTTTGTTTAAGATCTTTACTTTTTCGTTTCTGTACATGATGTTTAGAATGATGTCCAGTTACGACTTCAAAGAAAACATGGACAAAGAAAGAAAAAGAATCCACGAAAACGCTAAAGAAATTGCTTACAAAATGGCCCACACCTTCAACAAAAAAAGAATTTCTAAGAATGAAAAGTATGAAGAACAAAAAAACAAACTCCAGTACACTCTGGGCAAACTAGACAGGTGGATTGACAAACAAAGAGCCACTAAAAACTCTGACAGCGGAAGGAACTCAAGACGGTCTTACGGCGGACTTAGACATACCTTCACTAGTAAGTTTGTTCGTTCCCAAACTAAGTCCTTAGCTTCTAAGTTCCAGAGACTCCTTATAAAGTGGATAAACCCTGTTTTGTTCGAAAACTACATGAAAAAGATCAAGAAAAGCAAAAAGAAAGACTTAGAAGAAAGACTAAGCCCTGACGAGGAACCCAACCTCCAAGAACTCCTCATTGAAAGCAGCAACACTGAGTACAGCTTAAACTTCACTAACTACCTAGTCCTTTTAGGTTGTGTGGTAGTAAGCAACACTCAAACGCTAGTGTACTTGTTTTTCATAATCAACCATATTGAGTACGCCAGTTTAGAGTCACTAGTGTTTCCTATATCTGTTTTAGGCTATGCAATGCTGGAGTACCCTAGACCTCCAGGGTTCTCGTTTTTCAGAGTTATGCTTTTGTACACCCAGGTGGTGTTTTTCACTAAGTATACCTTCCAACTAGACATTTGGAGTGTGCTTTTTGGTTCAGACTTTGTTGGAACTAACAAAGACAGCTACAAAATAGGGTTTAACGTAGTTGAAAAAACTTACAGCCAAAACCTGTTATACTACACTTTTTGGGACGTTGCGTGCATGCTTGTACTGTTGCTTCATGAGTTTTACTTGATAAAAGTAGGCCTTCACCTTAAAGCAGAGTACCAAATCGAAACCTTGGAAGAAGCAGAGAAACAAGCACTGGAGTCGCCTGAGAACCACAAAGCCCTTAGTTACTCTCCCCAAGAAAGTCCTAGGCTAGAGTTCCGTCGCAGAACTGAAAGTTACAACTCCGAAATGCCCTCTCAAATGGACTCTTCGAGTTTTTTCGAAGTTGAACTCCCCACTAAGAAAAGTGTCTTTAAAAAGGTAAAAGAGTTTTACAACAGACTCATTCCCAGAAACAAGAAAGAAAAACCTGGAACGGACTACTATGCTTCAACTTTCATTGTTCAGTTTTGCATTTTAATTTACATTTTTGCTTTTTTCTCCCAAATAGATGGGGAGTCAAAAGACATTTCAGAAGCTTTGCAGTCAAATCAGTTTTCAGGAAGGATGGTTTTGGCACTAATCATACAGATCTTCATAATACTTTTAGAAAGGTATTTCTATCTAGAAAGGACTTCTCAGGCTGTAAGACTAGCTACGAGTCCTTCAGCTCCTTCTTCGAAACTTGACTACATACTGTTGTCTAAGTTGGTCCTTCACATGATTCTTTTAGTGCTTGTCCATGCCCTTATATTTTGGTATTTTCCTATAAACGCAAATATCAGAATTCTAGACACTCCTTACTGCAAAGACCTGCATGAGCGTTGCAGTAACTTTGAAGTTAACAGGGCTTTGCAAGGTTTTTATGTGTTGTACTGTGTTTACTTTGTAATAGTTTGTTTGCAGATAAGAGACGGACTGCCTAGTTACAGAGACGGAACCTTTCCTTTAATGAGGCATGACAACATTTATGCCAAAGCTGTGTTCCAGTGCTACATGGCTTTGCCTTTTGTTTTTGAAATCCGAACACTTGTAGACTGGACCTTTACTAAAACAGCACTTGACTTTTGGCAGTGGTTTAAGTTTGAAGATGTTCTTGCACAACTTTACATCACAAAAGTAATCCAAATCGGATACAATGCAAGGTCCTTTGAGAACAGAATAGGCGAGCCTATTAATGGGTGGTTCAAGTGCTTGCAAGGAGGATGTGTGCTTTTTGTGATACTTCTTATAATAACAGGACCTTTGATGCTTTTTAGTTCACTTAACCCAATCAAGGAAGCCAACCCCTTAGAAAGAATGAGTGTAGAAATAGGAGCTGTTGTCCAAAACAGCAACTACTACAGGTTCTTTTTGGCCTCCAGAGTAACTAGTGTCGAGTACATCTCTGACAAAGAGTGGATTTATATGGGCTTCGACAAGCTAAAAGAGCTAACTGCTGAAGAAAAAGACTTAATGCAAGTACTAACAATTCCTGCGTTTTCGGACTCGCTCTGGGACATAACACCTCCTAGCAAAATGCAGATCTGCAACTACCTTAACCAGACTCTGAACGAAAAAGGCCTGGAGTTTTCTCTGGAATTTGTTTACAACTTTGAAAGGCCTTATCCTCCCCAACAAAAAGTACTTACAAGGAGCTCCAGGTACCCCCTGGACCAACTTAAACTTGGGTCTTTGCACAGAATGCTTTGTGAAGAAAAAGAATCTCAAATACTTCTTTCAGACTTTAAAGGCGAAGTTATTAAATTGCCCAGTTCAGGAGACAATATCAAGCCTATTTTAGTTAAAGAAAGGGAGTCTAATTCAAGTATAAGCATGACTCTCCAAAGAACTGGCAAAAGCGAGTACTGGGAAATAGGCACACCGAGTAAAGGCCAAGTCCAAGGACTTAAGTTCTACATAATTTCTGAAAACTACAGCCCGGTGACTTTTAACTTTTCAGTAGCTACTTTTTACATATCAGTAGTGTACGTGGCAGGAAGACTACTAAGGCTTTGGACAGGAGGCGGAAAAAACAACTTAGTTCTTACTGAAATGCCTAACCCCCAGCCTTTAATTCAGTTGTCTATTGGAGTCTTAGTCAGCAGAATGACTGAGAAGCTTGCTGAAGAAGAGATTTTTTACTACGAACTTATAGACATACTTAGGTCTCCAGAGATGATTAAAAGCATAACTGGAACAAGCTCCAGAAAAGAAAAAACCGATTAACTAAATTACTTTTCAAGAAATTCCTTTTCAGATGTTTTTTTGTTTAATTCTTCAAAGCTTTGGGCCAACTGGTGGATCTCAGTTCGAAGAGCTTCGTATTGGGACTCTAAACCTTCAATTCTAGCGTGAATCTTAGAAATAGTTTCTTCACGTTCGGCTTTTCTAGTCCTTTGCTGAGTAGTTCTTCTATTGAGCTCATAGATCCCTAAAACTAAGAGTGTGCCATAAGCTACAATTTCCCCAAAGAACTCTATTCCGTTTTCAAGCGCTTTGTCCTCGGGCAAAGGCTTTATGTAGGTGTGACTTCCCGAAAGGTTCAAAGACTTCCTTTGGAGTCTTATGTTAAATTTGTGGTAACTCTGCCCCAAAGAGACCAAAGTCTCTCTGATAACAGAGTTTTCCAAAGGCTGGTTGCTTTTTAAATACGACTTCATAAGGGTAGTAAGGGGTCTAGTTAAGATCCTTATCAGCAGAGTTGCAAGTTTTGCTAAAGGAATCATGTTTATTAGTTAAACAACTATGAAGCTCTTTCTTCTGAAGAATAAGCTTGCAAAAAGTTCACGTAAGGCACACAGTCCAAAAGGAACTGGTCAGTATAAAAAAGTAGTTCTAAATAGTTCCAAAGCTCGTCCTCGACTTCCAAACTTATTTCTTTCCAAACCTTTTTGAATTCTTCCAACTGCAAAACTCCTTTTTTCTCAGTGTCGAGTTCTTCACACTTCTCTTTGATTTCAGAGCTTTTTTCTTGGAGGATTTCTCTAAGTTTTCTGTCGAACTGGACTTCTTTGTCTTCGTTAAGCACTTCCCAGTTTTCCAAGAAGTCAAAGATCCTTGCAATCCCTTCTTCTGCAGGAATCATCTCGGCACTTCCAAACAAGTACCTTGAAAGTAGTTCTGCTTGTTGATCGTTTAGTTCTACTGGTTCGTCGTGAAGCATAGTGTAGAACTCTTGTTGGGAATAAAATCTAGGCTCTTGGAAAAATATGTGGGGTACCTGGTCTAAAGTCCACCTTTTGATTTGCAGTCTGAAAGAAAAGTGCTGGAGTGTTTCTTTTACGTCAGAGTAAGTTACGAGCTGAGTAGGCTTTTGGTTAGAAAGTAAGTTTAAGAACTGGCTTTGAGAAATAGTAGTTGAGTTAGTGAGCTGTGATAAGTTAGTGATTTCTTGAGGAGTCAAGAAAATCCCTAGTTTTTCTAAGTTAAGGTTGAATTCGTCAAGTGACATTTGGTTCTCAGACAAGTTAATGAGTTGGCAAGTTGTTTGGGGGGTGAGTCTTCTATGTTCTATGGCTTGCCAGATGTCCCATACTATTTCTTGGGGTCCTCTAGCAGCCTCTTGGTTCATGTTGCAGTGAGGGCATTTTTCGTTAAGCATTCTGTTTAAGTTTTGGTTTTCATCCCTGAGTTTGTTGATTTCTTCCCTCATTTCGACCAAACTGCGCTTGAGTTTGATAAGTTTTTCTTTTTTTCTGTACCTGGAGTCTGGGTTCCTTATTTCTTCGTTTACCATCGAAAGGTTTTGGAAGTCCCTTTTGACGTTTTTGAGTTGGATGCTTTGCTGGATGTACTTTTCTTGGAGGTCGTAAGCGTACTGCCCGCCGAACAACTGTTGCATGGCTTCTTCAAGCATGCGTCTGAGTCTTGTGCATTCGTCTATGTACATTTTCATCTCTACTTCTATTTCTTGGAGTTTGGTGTGCTTTGAGTTCTTTTTCATTTCAGTTATTTCGTGGTCTTTGGTTTCGAGTTGTTTCTGAAGGTCCTTTATTTGAATTTTCAAATTCGTGACAAGGTGTCCTTTGTCAGATTCAGTTTCTTCTTTTTTGTTTTCTTTTTCAAGAATTTTCACTTTAGTTTTGAGTTTGAGGTTTTCGTCTTTGAGTTGGTTCATTTGGTGCTTCACCAGCATGTTTTGGTCGTAAAGTTCTTCTCTTGAATAGGGAACTTTGCTGTGCTTGGCTTTGCTGTTTTCAGCCCTGAGCTTTATTCTTTTCATGATTTGCTTGTTTGCTGAGGAAATAGATCTGCTTTTGGAGGACTTTAAAGCCTGTAGTTCGTTCACTTTGGCACTTTGGGGTCTTAGTCCTGAACGTTGAGTTTCTTCTGTGAACTTTTCCATTTATAATGTCGGAAAACCGCTTGGCAGCTATTTTGGAGGCTTCTTTGGCAGCTGATGGTTTGTATAACTCTGAACAGCAAACTCATGAAGGAGAGGAGTTGCCTTCTAAAAGAAAGATCAAAATGAAACCTCAGGTTGACCACTTCGATTCAAAACCACAAGAAGGCTTGTTGGGAGAACTGGATGAAATAATCTTTGAAGAAGCTGGACCTTTTGACTCGAGCAAAGTCCAAAATAGTCAGATTATGACCCCTAGTTTTCCCAGTTTAAATCTCGAAGAAACCAAAAAGGAGTCCCAACCAGATCAGTTCCAAATTTCCCAACTCAAGTTTGGAATCAGTGTTCCTAGGAAGCCTACACAAAACTCCACTAAAAAAGACCAGAAACCCAGCCCTTCTAAAAACCCCCCTAAAGTTTCACTGCTTGGGTTCAACCTTAAGTTCGGTGGCCCCAAACCCCAGCCTAAACAGCCCCAAGTAGAAGTAGACGAATTTGAAGAAGACGGCATGGGAGAAGTATACGAGTACGCAATGTACTCGGCCAACGTTAACGACAAAGAAAGCTCAGAGTCTTCTTCTGAAGAGTTCGACCTCGAAAACAACCAACAAATACAAATCAAACCCTCTAAACCCAGAGAAGTCCCAAAAGAAAGCCCCAAAGAAGCCCCTAAAGAATCCAAAAAGATAGACCTAAAAACTAGGGGAATAAAAGCCCAAGCTAAACTCCAACAACTCGAAATGAAAGCAGAACCTCCAAAAACTTCAGAAGAACAAGAAGAACCTAAAGAAAACTCAGAAGAAGAAGCTCCAAAAGATGAATTCATAGAAGTTGAAATAAAGCCTGCACAAGAACTTTCCAGAAAATCCTCTTCGGAAGAGTCTCAACACAAAATTACTAACATTGAAGAAATCAAAGAATCCATAGAACCCACTACTTTTTACAGTAACAAGTTTACTATTCAACAAGCTATTCAAGAAGTCCAGGCAACTCCTGTTACAGTTAAACTACCCCCTACTTACAAGTCTAAGTTTTCTTTTTCTAAACTTTTCAAGTGCTTCAGGTCTTCACCTTCTGCCTTAAAAGACCCAGAAAAAATCACCCAGGTAGAAAAGATCCTGAGTTTTTCAAAAGAACCAATGGACCCCACTAAGTTCACTCACATGTCAATTATGCTTACAGTTTGGAACTTGCTAAAAGGCACAGACTGCAGTATCTATGGAGAGCACTGGAAGGAACTAGGGTTTTTAAGTGACTACCCAGGAGACGAACTTAGAAACTCAGGAATGATGGGAGCTGTGAGTGTTTTGTTTTTGTCAACTAAAAGTCCCCAAGTTCCTGGAAAGTTCGGGTTCTTAGTCATCAGCATGACAGAGTTAGCCCTTGAACTCCTAGAAAAGAACTACCTAAACAACCTAATAAAAAAACACCCTGAAGTGGTCAAGCTTTTCTTAGAATTCGTAACTGGACTAGTTGCAAGTTTTCAAGTGTACAAAGCCAAATTAACAGACTTTAATGCAGTCAAAAAACAACTAGAAAGCTTAGCAAAGTCCAAGCCTGCAGAGGTACTAAGGGCCTCTAAAAAACTCTGTGTTAATTAAGCTTAAAAACTATATATATCTATGAACAAGTCTTGCTTAGCTGTGACTTTTAAAGGTGCAATCCCAAATTTTTCAAAAATAACCTCAGTGAGGTAAAACTTGAGAGCTTTCCACCTCATTATGCAGCAATAGTTGTGTGAGTTTTCGCTGCAGCATTTGAATTTAAATGATTTCTGCAGGTAACTAATATTGTAGTCAAAAAACAACTCTTCTATGTAAATAACATAGAAGTTTTTAAGGACCTCGTCGTTAAGCAAAGCACGAATGCACTGACTGTTGAAGCACGAAAAAGTACTGGGCTGCAGAGGACGCTCTGTGCGGGGCCACACTCCACTATTTACAATACCAACTACCTCTTCAGGTTTACTTTGGCAGATTCGGTAGAGTTCGCGGAACCTTGACTTCATGCCCTTCCCTGCCAAAAAGGACTTGAACGTGGACCTAAGTCCCCTAAACACGTTTTTAAGCATAGATTCTTTGAAGTGGCGTCCCCTAACTTCTTTTCCTTTCTTGATGAAAGAATTGAACAAGTGAGACTCTGGGTCGCACTTGCGGCCTCTTTGCGAACGAGGTGAGTCTGAAAAAGTCAGAGACTGAAATGCTTGGCATTCTGGCAGAGTTGACTCAGAGCAGAACTGCACCAAAGGACTCAAGTCTCCTGAGTCCTCGTTTGATGGAGAATCTGAAAAGATCCTTGAGATGCCTATTTCCTGTTCTGAATAATCAAAAACTATACAGTCCTCTGCCATATTTATACTTGAGTTAAGCTGTAAACTAATTTTTGATTGTCTGTATAAATATGAGTCTTATAAAGAAACCCCTAAGTATGAAAGGTAGGGATTTATCAGCTAAAACCCTTTTCCAAGACGAGAAGAAAAACATTTGCCCAATAGTTGTCACCCGAAAAACCAATACAACTCCTATTAGGTTTGTTTGGAAGTCCTCAATACCTAATGCTTGGTTTAAGTGCGCAGGTGAAAGAAAGTTTGAGCAGATTACAGGAGAAGATAAAGGTAAAAGAGACACGCTTATGTTTCTCAAAGAAACTCAAAAGTATATACATAACATCTGTAAACCAAAATTTCCTGAACTAACTCAAAAAGACCGAGAAAAGGTGCTTTCTCCTAGCAAAAAAAGCAAGTCAGCTAGGGACTCCTTGAAAACCAAAAAACCTAAAACTTCAACAAGAGACCTAAAAGCCCCTCTGAAACTCCAGGGAAGCCTTTTAAAAGCCCAGTTTAAACAACCTTTTATGAGGGAGTCTAAGTCTTGTGCAGACATGCGCAAAACTTACCAACCTAGTTCAAGAGGAATCACTAGCAAACCCATAGTTCTCAACTCAAGAGTTAAAGCTGACATGGATACCAGCATTAAAAGATTCTAACTAAGTAATTGCAAACTCTACTCAGATTAAACGTGAGGTGACATTTTAATAAATGGGCAAAAGAACACGCAAGGCAGGAATTGTAGGGAAATACCAAACTCGTTACGGAGCCTCTGTCAGGAAAATGATCAAGAAAATCGAAGTGTCCCAGCACTCCAAGTACGAGTGCCCTTTCTGCGCTAAGAGAACTGTCAAGAGACAAGTCGTAGGCATTTGGAAATGCAGCAAGTGCGGCAAGGCTATGGCTGGCGGAGCCTGGACCCCTACCACTTCTAAGGCACTCACAGCAAGACACAACGTCCAACGTTTAAGGAGAATAATGCAGGGAGGTGATTAATTAACACCCGTATTTCCCTTTACTTAGTCTTATACTTACACTAAATACTGTATTTTTGGGCAGCTTCGCTCTGGTTTCTGTCGCTGTTCATGTTTTGGAAGTTGTCTCTGTTTTGAGGAACTCCGTTTTGGAGAAGCAACAACTCCCCTCTTTCACTGGGCGTGAGACCTCTCAGCATCAAGAAAAACTTCACTACGACGTAGATCACTACTAAGTTAATAAGCACAAAAAGACACTCTAGAATGATGTAAGCCACTATGCCAGTCAAGAACATACTGACAAAGCGGAGCACTATCACTCCTACTAAGTACGCCAAGTAACCTAGAGTGTACCATTTACTGAGCTTCTTGCCTGCTAAGTAACCCAAAATGGGGAAAACTAGCGAAATCAACAGCCAGTATTCACCTGATACTATGAAAAGTATATCAAGTAAAAAGTCAAGCAAAGCAAAAAACTTGATGTAGCGTGAGTAGTTCAGAACTTGGTTGTAGCGCTGGTTACGCTCGCTCAAAGGCTGGACTGAAGGAGGAAGAGAGACTTTTATAGGGGAGTTGTCAGGGACTGGCTGGAAGCCTGAGTGGTTGGCCTGGGGCACTAGTATATCCCTTTTCTCAGTTTTAGGCGCAGAGTCTTGAATAACTATTTCGTTGAAACTAGAGTCTTTTTGTTCTTCGCTAGGAAATTCCTTCATATTTATATAACTGCATTACTTAGCTTTTCATGAAGTTGAGGTTGGCACTGGCGGACCTGAACACGAAGTCACCTCTGTTTTCAGACTGAAGCACACAAAACGCAAGTTGCAAGTTCCATCTGTTGCTTTTTCTGTCGACCTTATTATACATACAATACATGTGGTCAGTGGCTCTGGGGGAGGCCAAACTAGTTTCGTCGTCACTAATAGGTTCTTCTTTGAGAACAGGAGGTTCTATTTTGACTTCTTCTTGTTTGAACTGTTTTTCTTCGGCTTTCTTTTGCTGGAACATTTGTTGGTACTCGTCTTCCTCTTCTTCTTCTTCAGAGGAAGCTTCAGATACAACAGGTTCTTCTGGAGGGAGTTCTGACTTAACTTCTGGGACGTAAACTGGAGGTTCAGGTACTTCTTCCCGCTCAGGACTGTAGTGTTCGTGGGGGAATTCTTTTTGTTTTACTAGGTTTTCTTCCCAAAGCTTTTTGATTTTCATAAGGACTTCTTCTGGGATTGCAGCGTTTGAAAAAGGAATGCGCATCTTTTCGCAGGTTTTAGTTATTATTCTGTTGTAAAAGGTTTCTGTAGCAGCGGGTCCGTTCATATTATTAGACCAAAGTTAATTATTAGAGGTCAGACGAGTTTATGAACTGGACTCTCCAGTTAACCAGTTTTGAGTTCATGGCGTCTACACTCTCCTGTTTGATTCCTTTGGTGGCGTCCATTATCAGATAGGTCGTAATTCCATTTTTGGCGCTGTCAATACAAGAGTTCCCTACACAGTAGTCTAAAGCAAGTCCGCACACGTAAAGTTTCTCTATTCCTTTTTCTCTTAACTGCTCCGCAAGGCTAGTCCTTTCTTCTTCGCATCCAAAAGCTGAGTAAGAGTCGTGATCAGGGTCAGTTCCTTTTTTAATGAAGATTTCGTTACCTTTGAGTTGCAGGTCTTTGTTTATCTCTGCACCAGCTGTGTTCTGCACGCAATGCACTGGCCACATTACCTGGGTTTTGCCTGTTTTTTCAATATACTTTTCTTCGAACAAAGTAGATTCTGGGTTGTTTACTTGGAAAGAAACGTGGTTTTCTGGGTGCCAGTCTTGGGACACGAAGGTGTAAGGGAAGTGCCGTCTTTCTCTCAAGCTGTTGATGACTGGAAATATTTCTTGGGACTGGTTTGCGCCTAAAGAGCCTCCTTCACAAAAGTCATTTTGAGGGTCTACTATCAAAAGAGCTTCCATTTATAGCAGTGGCGGGGACCTACTTGTAATACTGATTTAGATTTAATTATTAGCGAGCACGTAGTTATGTTTCTCTTTGTTGTAAAGCACCTCTTCGTTACTTGTCAGTCCGTTAATTCTTTTAGCAAAGGCCCTACTAGTTTCTGTGCAAACTTTGTCGAGAAATAGCTTAGACATGTTTTGGTAGATGGGGGAGTTGAACCTGAATCGAACGAAGTAGTGAGCCTCACAGTGTGTTACAGGAACTATGTCGCCGTTCTGGCGTAGGCTTCGTTTGTCGGGGTAGAATTCCCAATAACTTTCAAGTGTCTCGAAAACTGGGGTATTTCTGGCAATTGAGGTTATTTTGTAGGGGTAGTTAAGGGTCACGTGGGATAAGTAGGTCTCAGTAATTGGAGGGAACCCTATTGTAAGATTAACTTTGGCGTAGGAGTCAGAAATGAATTTGCAAGACGCAGAGTTAATCCAGTTCACAAATTCTGGGTACTTGTCCATGTCTGCAACGACTGAGAAGCAAGTGACTGGGGATTTGTTTAGGTGGAGAATCATCTTCCTTGACAGTAGTTCTGTTTCCCATTGCAAGAAAAACCTCTTACCTGCTTTGGCCAGCATTTTTGTAGGCAATTATAACCACAATTGAAATGGGCTTATAATATTCCGCATTACCTTAACTAGTTGTATAGTTCTTAAGTCGAGTAAAAAAATTATGAATATGAAGCAACCTTTTTTTTGGTTGTCTCAGAATGAATTCTACTTGGCTGCTAAAAGTAAGCACAGGAATTACTAAGTGTAGGAACCCTTTAACTAATTCTTAACTTATATTGTATTGCTGGTCAAGACCTAAGTAACTGTCGTTCATCAGGTACAAACTTATTAAGGGGTCTTCAGGGACTTCTACACTCAGAGAAAACTCAGTTTGGGTTCTTTTGGGGAGTTGGAACCGCTTGAGAGCAAGCACTTTGTTGGAGTTTCTGCAGCCTGCTACTAGCCAGAACCCAATTTCTTGCAGCCTTCCAGTTTTATTGAACAAAGGCCGGACAGAAGGTCTGTTAAGCTTTTGAATCTTAACCTGTAAGGCCACAACTGATCCAGGGACAAAAGTAGTTTCGTCTTCCCACAAACTTTCTTCTTCAGAGTCTTCTTTGTTAGCAGTCCAAGTTACTTTCATCAAAGGCAACTGTTCAAGACTCTTGAAAAAGTCTTTTTTGTCTTCTTGAGACATTAGAATTTCTAACTCTTCAAGTGCCTGTCTTAGGTTCTTAGAGTTAGTTTCTAGAAGTTGTGCGAGGATTTCTATTTTGTGCTTTGAGTAAAACAACTTTGAGATTTCTTGAATGTCCAGTCCCGGAACATTCAGTAGAGAAGAGTCGTTGTACCACTGACCTTGAACCATCATTTGAGAAAGAGTCATAATCTTCAGCGTGGTTTCTAGTGTGCCTACTTCAGCACAGATGTCAACCATTCCGTGAACTATCCTGGCACTTTGGTCTAAAACAAGCTTAGTGTCTGTTAAGTAGTCTACGATTGGAAGGGGCACTCTTGAAAAGTGCGCCTGCAGCAACAAGTGGGTTTTTGTGAAGGGCGAGTCTAAGGACCTCATGTCTACTTTGTAAGGAACTAGTTTGGAGAGTTCTTCGTTCATGCAGTCTTCATTGTGCCTAACTGGGAGTTCTGAGAACTCAGGAACCTTGCTTAAAACTTCTATTAACTCTTGGAAAGAAACTTCTCTTTTAGCAAGTTGGCTTTTTAGCACAAAGGCTGTTTTGTAAGTTAAGTAGTAAAAACTAGCTATGTGCCCCATAGAAGTAGGTTCTACGTAGTCTTCTTCAACAGTTATGCACTCGTTAGCTTGGAGTTCCTCCAACACGTTTTCAACCAGTCCAATTAAGTACTCGTTCAAACCCTCAGCAGAGGTGTCGAACAAATTATAAAAGGCAGGGTTTTGTGTGAGTCTCCTGAAAAAGTAAGTCCAAGTCAAGTAGTTAATGCAAGAACCCCTTGAAGTAAGTGTGCCTGCTGCCACCTCAGCGTTAATGTGGTCGTGTAACTGACTTATCAGAGAACTCTCTACTGGAAAAGGCTGGTACAAGAATGTTTTAAGGAAAGCTCTTTTTTCTTCTTGGGCGTAAATGCAGACTATACCGTTGTTGTCGAACTGGGGCCTTCCTGCTCTGCCCATCATCTGCAGTATGTCTGTAGTTGGAAAGTCCACGTACCTTTTGAGCTTAGGGTCAAAGAACTCAGTTCCTTTTATAATGACTAAGTGAGCAGGAAAGTTCACTCCCCAAGCCAAAGTACTTGTTGTTACCAAAACCAAAATCTTTCCATTCACAAAAAGCTCTTCAACTATGTTTCTGTCGCCTTCAGTGAGTCCTGCGTGGTGCAAACCTATTCCAAACATTAAGGTTTGCTTAAGGTTGTTGTCTTTGATTTTTTGCGAGATAACTTCCATTTCTTGGCCTTCGATTCTTAGGAATCCCATACTCGAGTCTTGTTGGGCAGTGCAGTTTGCAATCAAGTCAAAAGCTGTCATGCGGGTTTGGCGTCTCGAAGACACGAATATAAGAGTGGGTTTGTTAGCACTGTAAGTCATAATGGCGTTGTAAGCAGGTTTGTTCATAGTTGCCATTCTTGGGCAGTAAGCCTTTTCTGGGAACCCGTCAATGTGCACTTGAAGAGGCACCGGCCGCACACTTGGCTTAAAGTTGAAGAAACCCATTGTTTCTACACCTAACCAGTTTCCTAAGTCCACAGCGTTTGCAAGGGCAGTGCTCAGCCCTATTATTCTAATGTGTGTTTTGAGCTGAGTAGCCATGTAACGCATTCTACTTACAATCACTTCCAAAACAGGGCCTCTTTCTTGGCCCAGCAAGTGAATTTCATCAATGATCACTAACGCTACTTGTTGCACGTACCCTCTGTGTTGCCAGTTCCTGCTGATTCCGTCCCACTTTTCAGGAGTAGTTATCATAACGTCAGAAGAGTTCAGAGCTTTTATATCAGGAGTGTAGTCGCCTGTAAGCTCCACTATGCTTTTCCTCAAAGCTTTGAACCTTCTGTTCCAGTCTCTGAGTCTTTCGCGTGCCAAAGCTTTTAAAGGAGCTATGTAAATAACTTTTTTCTCAGGAAAGTTGTTAAAGACTCGGAACATAGCAATCTCAGCTGTAATGGTTTTGCCTGACCCTGTGGGCGCGCCCACTAGTACGTTTGTGTCTTGGTGGAACAAAGTGTGGAAAGCTTGAGTTTGGATAGGATTAAAGTAGTCAAAGCTGTACAAGGCTTCATAAAGAGGGTTCTGCAAAACTGTTTTAGGCAGTGGAGTCAAGTCTAGAAGTTCAGTGTGTTGCGAAATCTCACTAGGCAAAATAGAAGTGTCTATTTCAATAGGAACAGTAGTGTCTGCACCTACCCAGTGATCGCTGAAGCACCTTATGTAAAAGATGTCCCCAGCTCTGTTTCTGTGCACTGGCACTGCAAAGGTCACTGAGGGTTTTTCTTCCATAAACATTGCTTTGTTGTGCAGCAAAAAGTACTCATAGTGCAAAATGTCTCTTCCGTCGTCAACCCAAATCCAGTAACTAAGCGTCTGTCCGTGCCACCTTTCACGCCAAGTAAAGTCTGGTTCTATTTCAAGGTGTATCTTGATGATCGATCCAGTGATAGGTTGTATGGTAGGTTCGATCTTGAGCATTGGCAAGTAACTAGCATACTGCTTAGCTATTCTAGCGCCTTCTTCAAACCTTAGAAGGAAAGCTAGTTCTTTAAACTGCATTTCTTTAATCCTAGTTGGAGTGAGTCCTAGAGTTTCGATTTTGATCACGAGTTCTTCACTGATGTAGCCTCCTTTGAACACGTTAGAACTTGTGTAAGCTGTGAACCCTCCCATGTTTGTTGAAGCTGCAAACTGTCTTAAAGGAGACTCCCAGTCACAAATGCGTCTATCCACTGTTCTGCAAATGCTCAGCAGCCTTTCAGCCAAGTAAGTCCAGAACCTCCGCAAGCATGTTTCAAACAAAGCCCTTAGGATTCTGACACCGTTCTGGACTACGTAAGCCATATCAGAAACGAGAGAAAATGCCTCTACCTGGTGCCTCACTAAGTACCCGTAGAGAAGCGAAATTACCTTTCCAAAAGTGGTGTAAACTTCTTCTTTTTTAACAGGAATCCAAGTTTGGTTGATTTCTTCAATCAAGTGGAAAAGTTCAGGCATTTCGTCTTCACGGAGTTTGATTTGTTTGAATTCTTGACTTTCAGTAAACATTTTGTAAATCTCTTCGTCCTCCAAAATGGGATTTAACATGTTGTTGTAAACCTCTATTGACTCGCACCTTATGTAGTAATTCGAAGCTATTCTTCCCAAAGCAGTAGTGGCCAAGTTCCCTGACTTCGTGTCGAACCTTATCATTCGGGACTCGTTGAGCTTGGTGGCAGCTTCTGTTACTCGTTGTCTGATTTTTTCTTGCATAAGTTGTTCAGTTTTCATGTCGTCTAAAGAAAACCCGTACGCAAGGGGGTTCTTTCTCAGCCTTACGTAGAAGTAACTGTACCTAAGCCACCTCAGGGCTTCTTGGATGTTACTTACAGTGCCGAGGGCAATCTCAGCGTTCAAAGCGTCTTCTAAGTGAGTCAAGAACCTACTTTCTATAGGTCGTTGGTAAACTAGCATCTGCAAGTACTTGTCAACTTTAGACCTCAAAGTGATGATTTCTGCCACCCCTGAAGTGTCGTAGTCGGGCCTTCCTGCTCTTCCAAATATCTGTTGCACGTCCAGCACTCCAACGTCCTTAAAGTCACCAATAGTTGAGTCGTAGATTTCAGTGCCTTTTATAATGACTGCGTGTGCTGGCAAGTTAACCCCCCAAGCCAAAGTAGCTGTAGTAATTAGCACCTTAATTTGACCTTCTCTAAAAAGTTTCTCTGTTAAGTTCCTGTCCTTCCTAAGCATTCCAGCGTTGTGGATTCCGAAGCCCCACTCAAACAGAAACTTCAAGTCTCTATTTTTGGACTTTTCAACTTCTTTTTTGCTGTTAAGTGAGTAGCAACACTCAAACCAATGCAGCTCTCCATAATTAACAGCAATATCCCTCAAGCCCTTGGCAGTGTTAACAGTGTCTTTTCTAGAGTGCACAAAAACCATAACTTGGTGGTCTTCTTTAAGTTGTTCCACAACTTTTTCGTAGCAAGCCTCAAGTATCATTGACTGTTGCTGTCTTGAATCAAGGGCTTTTTTTACTCCAATGAACCTTTGCTCTAAAGGCACAGGTCTGTACCCTCCGTCGAAATAAAAACAAGCGTGGTCAGGAACTTTTAAAAAGTCAGACACGTCTTTGTAGTTAGGCAGTGTAGCAGAAAGGCCTAGAATCCTAATAGTGCTTTGGGAGCTTTCAACTTGTCTAAGAGTCCTTGACACTATGCTTTCTATCACTGGTCCTCTTTCGTCATCTAAAAGGTGGATTTCGTCTAAGATAAGTAACTTTACTTGGGGAGCAATGGACTCAGACTTCCTAGTAACTACGTCCCACTTCTCAGGAGTAGTTACTATCATGTGTGTTCTGGCCATTTCATTCCTAGAAAGCTGCATGTCTCCTGTGAGTTCCCTTACAAACAGTCCTAAGTGCTTGAGTTTGTTGCTGAACTTCTCAGTTACTTCAGCTGCAAGTGCTTTCATAGGGGCCACGTACACTACTTTAAACTCCTGGTCTATTATTCCTTGGTCGTTCATTGAGTTTTTAACTACCTTTAAAACAGTCAAAAGGGCTACATTGGTTTTCCCTGCGCCGGTAGGGGCACTTACAAGTATGTTGTCGTTGGTGAAGTAAGCAGCTTCAAAGACTTGCGTTTGCATTAAGTTCAAGTGAGTCATTCCCTTGAAAGCGCCCAAGCTCCACTCTTCAAGGGCTTCAATAGGAATTAGGTTGTCTTTAGGGACTTCAGCTTTAGGGGGAGCAGGAAGCAAGAACTCGGTGTAAAACTTCTTTTTGATTTCTTGGAGGTCTTGGGGCAGGACTCTTTTTTGGTAAGCTGGAGCTGACATGTCTAGTTGTAGGGCACTTTTTTCTTCTTCTTTGTGACGAATCATGAACTCTTCAGAGAATCCTAAGTCGTAGAGCATGTCGTAGTTAGTTTTTACTCCTTTTCCTTTAGACTCGTCTTTTTTGGTTTTTTTGCCCTTTTTGACAGTGATCATTGAAGACACTTTGATGTCAGATGTGTCAGGCTTGCTCAAAGAGTTAGTAGCTTTGCAAATGCGGAATCTGCTTTCAAGCATTGCTGTAACCACTTCGATGTTTTCAAAGCCCATAAGTTCAAGGAGTTCCTCTTGGATCTCTTCGTTAGACCTTTGGGAGTTCAGCAAGTCAAGTACACTTACAGCCATGTCAGGGTCATCTAGTGCTTCTGAGTTGTTAATTGCTTGCATGTACAAGTCTTTAAAGACTTCTGTGTCTTTAGTTCTGGAGTCAGGTGTTATTTTCATTTTGCGTGTACTTTTAGGAATGCTTTTCGACTGGTTGGAGTGGGTGTGTGCTTTTTTGGCTTCCAGAAGCAAGTCAAAAAGGTCCTCGTCGACTTCTACAGACTCTCCGCACACTTCTTGGATCATTTGGTTGATTTGGGTTCCGTTTTCCTGGAAGTGGGCTTTTGGGTCCGAAGAGGTCAGAGAAGGAGTAAGACAGTCAAACAAGAATATAATCAGCTGGGCGTTGTCTTGTATCAAACAGCCTCCTGCTTTGAAAGCTTCTAAATAGTTCTTGATTGAGTCTGAAAGTAGCATGTGGGTTGACTCTAGGTCTTGAACTAGCCTTTCTAAAAAGGTGTATATGTCCATGTTATATTATTATATTTCTGAATAAGCTTAGTAAAGTTTTAGTTTGTTTTGAAGAGTAACTTGGACACTAACACCAGCTGTGCAAAGGTACTTTCTAAATACTAAAGCAGGGTTCAAATAGTCTTTTAACTTTGAAGTAACAAGAATTTCAGTCTTGAATCAACTTTAAGTAACTTTTAAGCACTCCAAAACAGCTTTAAAAGCCCAGACAACTCCAGGTGTTTAAGAACGATTTCAATGGCTTTTAATGGAGTGCTATAATAAATTCCAGCCACAGAATGCAAGGAAGAGAAGAAGATCTAACCCTATCTGAAGTAGGAGAACTCAAAGCACACAATGGATGGGTCACTTCCATCTGCACAGGCAACGCCGAAAACGAAAACTTGTTGGTTTCTGGTTCCCGTGACAAAACTTTGCTCATTTGGAACTTAGAGGTCGAAGCCCACAACAACGAAGTCCACAGCGTAGTGGGACGCCCCTACAGGTCCCTCACTGGCCACTCTCACTTTATTTCAGACGTGGTGCTTTCTTCAGACAACAACTTTGCTTTGACTGGGTCTTGGGACAACTCCATGCGTCTTTGGGACTTGCGTGCAGGACGCACCACATACCGCTTTGTAGGCCACACTAAAGACGTTACTAGCGTAACTATGTCCCCAGACAACCGCCAAATCATCAGTGCTTCCCGTGACAGAACCATTCGTCTCTGGAACACCTTGGCTGAAGAAAAGTACACTTTCGACGCTGAAAACAGCCACACTGACTGGGTTACCAGTGTAAGGTTCACTCCTACCTCCAAGGACCCCATGATTGTTAGTTGTGGTTGGGACGGACTTGTGAAGCTCTGGGACCAACAGAACTACAAACTCAAGGCTAACTTAACTGGCCACACAGGGTGCGTTAACTCCATCACTATTTCTCCTGATGGAAACTTCTGTGCTTCTGGTGGGAAAGACTGCACTCTTTTGATCTGGCACATTAAGGACCAAATCCGACTTTACGAACTAGACACTATGAGCTGTGTGAACTCACTTGCCTTTTCACCCACAAGGTACTGGTTGGCAGCTGCCACTGACAGCGGAATCAAGGTTTGGGATCTTAGCTCCAAGTGCTTGTTGACTGACTTGGTGCCTGAAGTTTACGCTGCCGACGAGCAAACAAGAGTCAAGCCCCCTGGAGCTTTGACTGTGGCTTGGTCTAACAACGGAAACGTGTTGTACGGAGGATTCACTGACGGAACAATCAGGGCATATGGAATTAGAGCCAGAGAATAAATTTTAAACACGCCAAGGCCTTGAGGTACGTAGTACTTCTTGGCGACTGCCTTCACACAGAAGGAGGAAGGGGCTAAGTAACAATTTTTATTCAACATGTTTACTCAGTAAAATCTGTAATAAATGGAGTCTAGGGATTCAAGGACCTTTGTGTTGGTAAAGCCAGATGGAGTACAGAGACGCCTAGTTTCAGACGTAATGGGCCGTTTTGAAAAGCGCGGACTCAAGTTGTGTGGCTTAAAGTTCCTGAACGCTCCAAACGAACTTCTGAAAGAACACTACGCAGAACACGAAGGAAAACCCTTTTACTCCAAGCTAGTGCAATACGTAGGCTCTGGCCCAGTCGTAGCTATGTGCTGGGAAGGGTCCAACGCTGTTGACATTGGCAGACGCCTTATTGGCTCCACAAAACCTTCAGAAAGTCCAGCAGGCACAATCAGAGGGGACTTAGGACTTGACGTAGGAAGAAACATTGTACATGGAAGTGACAGTGCAGAAAGCGCCAAGCGAGAACTAGACTTATGGTTCAACCAGAACGAAACTGTAAGCTGGTCTGACTCTCTTATTAACTGGCTTTACGAATAACTCTTAAATTTAAAAATGTCCTCGCTAACCCCAGAACAACTTTCGCGCCTCAAAGAACTTATTCAACAGCACCTCCAGCGCAACCAAGTGTTTGACACAGTCAAAGAAATGCTTGAACACCAAAACTTAGCTGACGAAGAGGCCCAAGAAAAAATACTGGCTTCTTTAAGTCAAAAAGGAGTACTGGGAGACGTGCTTGCAGAAGTCCAGCAAACTCCTCAACTCCCTGAACTCTCTGTGCAACCTAATAACAGGTACATTCTTATGAAACTCCAGTACGGAAAAGCTTTTGTAGACTTCGTAGGAAGAGAAGTAGCTGGGGCTACTTTCCAGCTCCACATTCAGTTTCTGCAGCAACGCTTTGCAAGCAAAAAAGTCCCTTGTTCAGCTGAGCCTGTGTTTGACGACAGTTTCCTGCTTAACTTGTCCACACCTGAGTCAGGTTCTGTAGACTTTAGTTCCTTAGTGAAGCTGTCAAGTCCTATTCACGTAGTTCTAGTGAAAGAAGTCAATGGGAAAAGAGAAGTTATAGCTACCAAAAACATTGAGTGGAGACTGATGCTGTGCACTTCTACTCTTTCTTTTCCAGTTGAGTTAACAGGTTTGGGAACCCAGGCTAAGATTTCAATTGGGGTGCTTTACTTTAGTTTCGACCTGTTGCCTAAGGCTGCCAGAGGCCAAATGCTTACTGACCGACTTGTAAATGAACAACTCAACTTAGAAAAAAAGTACGAAAGGGACATTGCCCACGGGTTCTTTGAGTACTCTAACGAGTGGTGGCGTGACTTCAAACAAATCCGTCCAGGCCACGAAAAAAGACTAGTTAAAATATATGCTGAAACAGAAGATGGCAGTTACAAGCCTGTGTGTTCTTTAGTTCAGCCTTTAAGAGCCAACAGGTTAGTTGACTCTCCGCTTCAGGCAGCAAGGTTTGTAAGTCTTTTGCCCTTTGTCCGGGACGAGGCCCCTGGAGGAATGCGCACTGAAGTCTGGCACAACATGCACACACTCTTAGTTAGAGGAGCTGGGGACAGTGAAGACCACGCTGTGCTTCTTTGTGGACTTTTGCTTGGATTTTGTCTAGACGCTTATGTGTGTGTGGGAAGCAGTGGAGAAGGTCCTCACACCTGGGTCATGACTAGGGGCGAAAAAGTTACTTTCTGGGAAGCTTTAACTGGGCAACGCCTTGAAAGCACTGACCCTAGAGTTCACAGGTACTACCGCAAGGTAGGCTGTGTGTTTAATCACAAAAGCTTTTACGCAAACATCCAAGTAGATGACATAGTAGCTAACACCAACTGGGACTTAGACGACGAAAGCCTGTGGAAAGGTATGGCGCCTGAAATGCTAGAGGCACTTGTAGGAGTTCCTAAGTACTTACCACTGCTAGGTCCAGTTTCGAATCCACAAGAACAAGAAGTTACTATAGAAAATGACTTGAAAAAAAGGATTGAAGACTACAGAAAAAACACAGACTTAATGACTAACTGGGACTCTGAATTAAGCTACCTGCTGTCCCCTGCACTTATTAACTATGAACTAGACAGAGTTGGAAACGTGACTTACGGAAACGAGGAGTTCCAGGAAAGCATCCAGCGGTATGTTCCAGAAGGCCACACCTTTAAAGCTTACCCCGTGTACTTTCCACACACTCGTTCTGCTGAAATGTTTTCGAACATTCTAAATGCCTCCATTTCACAGGAAATCATAAACACTAGAGGGGATACAGTGCGATTTGCTTTGCGAGTGAAACTAATGGCTTACCCAGAAGAAAAAGCTGCAGTTTGGGTTATGTTGGCTGTGAGATTTAGATCAATAATTTAAGTTAATTCATGGAAATGAAGAATGGATCACAGTATTGCGTAGAAACTTTGAGCTACTTGATTGAGCAGGATTGCAGAGCAGGAAGGCTATCCAACTATTTAAACAACAGCGAAATAACACCCGACATGAGGAACAAAGCTGTAAGCTATATTATGAAAGTGGGGGAACAAGAGGGGATTGAAATTGAAGCAGCACAAACAGCTGTTATAATACTTGACCGGTTTCTAGAAAAGGTAGGAACTAAACCTACTGTACTCCGGTTAGTCTCTATAGTTTCGCTTTTGATTGCTCAGAAATTCCAAGGACCAATGAAGATTACGGTTAACCAGGTATTTACTCTAACCGGCGGACGGTATAGCGTAAACGACATAAAATTAATAGAACTTTTTGTACTGCAGAAGCTTAACTGGAAACTGAACTCTCCCACAGTAGGAGAACTAACAAGGCTCCTATTGGAAATAACAGGTTTAAACTACGATTTTTCAAAGATCATCGAAAGAGCAAATGCTTTCGGGATGGTGTGTTACGCAGACTACAACTTATCTCAGTTTTTACAGGTTGAAATCAGCATTGCAAGTTTAGTGTGCGCTTTGGAGCAATTAGGTCAACTTAACTTTAGGAACCAATGGCTCAGAATGCTAAGGTCAAAATTAAACCTTGGTTTAGAAGGAGCAGATGTTTGCAAGCGTTCTTTAGTGGAAAAACTTTTAAGCGAAACTCCTGAGTACGACCACTGCAAGCTTGAGTGCTTGAGGAGAAACAATATTATCGACGTATCGGATCACAAGGATTAATTAAGCTAATAGTTCTAAGTTAGCTTAAGTTTAAAGCCATTAAATTCATAGGTCAGTCCCAATTTCCATGTTGGATTTCTAGAACAAACTTAATTTATTCAACAGCTTAAAGATGAAGCACTAGTTTAAGCCAAGTACTTACCTAAGTAATATACATTCAAAATAATGGAAACCTTACAGTGCCCGGTGTGCTTTCACACTTTTAACAGCGAAGAAAATGTACCACTAGTTCTATCTTGTGGACACACTTTTTGTCAGAACTGCATCAACTCTATGGAACGTCGTATGGGAGCTTTGAACTGCCCGCATTGTCGAGGCAGGGACTACCGAGAAGTTTCCCAAATGAAAAAAAACATACTGGTGCTCCAACAAGTAGGAGCTGAAAAGCCCAAACTAATAGCTCCGTGTCCCCAGCACTCCAGAGTAGAGTCCCAGTTCTTTTGTCTTACTTGCAATTGCCCTTTCTGTTCTAAGTGTGTCACCAAGCACAAAACCCACGACTTCTACGACCTAGACGACCCTGTTATAACCCAAGGTACTGACAAGCAACTTGAAGAACTCCTAAGAAAGGCTGAAAGGATGCTCGAGAACTCACAAACTCAAAGAGAAAGAGTCATCGGAGTCTTTGGAGTAGTTGAAGACAAACTCAAAGCTGCTAAAGAACAAGTTAACAATGCTTTCGAACCCCTTGTGAAAGCCCTAAACAAAAAACGCGAAGAATTCATCATGAGTTTGAACGAACCCTGCAACCAGCTTATCAAAAACGTCCAAAGCCACGTTGAGGAGTGCGATGACGTTATCCAAAAACGACAAAAAATTATATCGGAAATTGAAAACACTCAAAGACAGGTCAACTGGGTAGCAGGTCCTGAAAGAGTAGGCATGGTGCAGCGTCTCAGCGAACTCCCAGAAGAAGAAACTAAGGACGGAATGATTCAGTCACTAGAACAGGAAGCTGCTAGTTTAGAACTTCCAGTTTCAATAGAAACCTCCTATGTTTTGGAGTCCATCAACTCACTAGAACCCCAGCAAAAACAACTCGAAAAACTAGTAGAGTGGACCCCTGGAGACGTGCCTGTGTTCCACACCACTGAAAACAACCCCCGGCAAGTAAGGCTGGTCGAAGAACTCGTCAGAAGCGGAATTGCTATGTCAGAACGAATCAAAGAAGTACTTATGTCAATAGACAGAAAAGACTTTGTGCCTTCAGAGAGCCACGCTTATGAAGACAGACCCCAAAGAATAGGGTTCAACACTACAGTGTCAGCTCCTCATATGCACGCTATGACTCTTTGCTTCTTAGAAGACTACTTACATCCAGGGCAGTCTGTTCTGGATATTGGATGCGGAAGTGGTTACTTAACAGTGTGTTTGGCCAAAATGATAGGCAGGGGCAAGGTCTATGGAGTTGACCATATTGAAGAACTAATCAACCAAGCTGTTGACAACATCAGAAAAAACAACCTACACCTTATTCAGAAGCCTGACTTGGAACTGCGAATGATCTGCAGGGACGGCCGATTAGGCTTGGAGGACTACGGGCCCTTTGACGTGATCCACATTGGAGCAGCTACGCCCGAGATTCCAGCTCCTTTAGTTGAGCAATTAAAAGTAGGAGGAATCCTTATGGCTCCAGTAGGCCACATTCAGCACAGCCAGCAAATTACTATTGTAAAGAAGAACGACAACGGAACTCTTGAATACAACCGACTCATGAGTGTAAGCTACGCTCCCTTAACCGATAGAGCTAGACAGTGCCCTTAATAACTAATATACTATGGAAGGAGACGTCATAACGCACTTTGAAGCAGACCACTTAGTTCAGAGTCTGCAAGAAATAGACATCAAGCAGTACGCAAGCAGTGCTTGGGACAGACAACACGAAGCCATATACAAACTTAACTTGCAGTCTCACAGAAACGCAAGAGCAAGGGAAGACGAGTTTGTGTTGGATCTTATAGTTACTTGGGACAAAGTAAAAGTACTTATCCACGACTTAATAACTTCGCAAGTCTGGAAGCAAAACGTTTTGCCCCTTGTACAGGAAGCAGTGTGCAGTCTGAACAGTGCTCGGTCTTACATGCTGGTTTACCACGAAGCAATGGTTTCTAACTTCTTAGAAGTTCTTTTGTATCACAGAACAGCTTGTGAAGAGGCAGGGGACCTACTGGTGGACTTGCTAGGGTGGACTTACTCCAAACTAGTTAGTTTGAACTCTTTCGAGCACGAAGAAACCTTAACTTCGGAACTCTCTAGAAGTGAAGAGCTCCAGTACCAGCTTAAAGAGTTGGAGTTTGGAATGGGAATTAGTTGCTTGTCCATTGTAAGGTTCATAACGGATCACTTGGAAGGACTCACACTAGCTGTTGTGCAGCAACTCATTGAACAATGTGATATCTTTTGTGTGTTAGTGCCTCTTATGGAAACCAAGCCTTGGGTCAAGGACACCAAAAACGGAAAACTCATATACGAAAACCAACAGTGGCTCAAGCTAAGGGACTCTGCAAAGGTTCCTAAAGTAGAAGCACAGATTTGGCTTACTGTTTACAACCTGTTTATGAACCAGGATGTAAGAAGCAAGTACGAACTCACTTCTTACAGAAAAAACAACCTTTTGAGACTCAGAAAGTTTCTGAACGAAACAGTTATAGACCAAATCCCTGTACTAGGCAACTTGTTAAGGGCCTTGGAAGAAATGAGCATCATGAATGAAGGTTCGACCAGCAAGATTTCAGCTTTTCTAATACAGCAAATGCCTGAGTTAGCCAACAACATTTGCCTAAACAGAAACTGGCAAGAGATTGCTGAGCACCAAAGACAAAACTACTTAGTAGAAACTGAAGAGTCCAGAAAACGAATGATGGACTTACTCATGACTGGCTTAGACGACATGCTAGAAGACCCCACTTGTGCAAACTGCGGAGTCCCAGCTACCAACAGATGCAGCAAGTGCCACTCTGAGTGGTACTGCTCAAGAAAGTGCCAAGTAGAAGCCTGGAAAAAACACAAGCAAATATGCGCGGTCTTAGCTGAACAAGTGACTAAGAAGCAGCCTTCAGAAGCAACTCAGTCCAAACCCAAAATTGAAGATATTACAGACTCTAAGTAAGATTACTTAAAATTAAGTGTTAGTCTAGCGTAATGCCAATAATTGCAAAGGCAACTCACCTCAGACTCTAGACACTAGAAGTATGGCAGTTTTTGCTTTACTCAAAGAAAGCTTTGTTGTTACACAGCACCTAGAGTTAACTGCAAAGGCAGCTCTCCTCAAACTCTGTGATTAAAATTATGGTCATAGTTAAGCTTAAGTAAGATGAGAAGGTGTTACTTATTCTTTAGCGATCAGTTGGTCAGGAAGGGGTTCGGCACCCTGGATTCCTAACGCACACCTATTGTAGGCCAACTCGGCCCACCAAAAGCCCACAGAGAAAGCTGCAATTGGAACTAAATAATGAATCTTTTGTCTCAAAGAAGCCTTGCCGAAGAAGAAACTGCTTCTGAGAAAAGGGTAGTGGCCGTATTTCTGCTGATATTCTTTATAGTAAACAAAAGAAAGCATAAAAGGAATGCAGGCTGCCATTACCTTTTGCGAACAAGACCTGCAAGCGTAGCTTTCGAGGAAGTCTCTTTTCCTGAACCCTATCCTCACGAGTTCTGACTCAGGAATCCTTTCCATCACTGAGTAGGTGTAGCCTGGCATATTTTTTATAATGATTTAGCGTATATAGTAAGAATTAAAGGCGGCCCTAGTATTATCCCAAACCAGTAAAAGTAAAGCCCGAAAACTGTTTTCTGGAATAGGCGCGAGTACCTTATAACAGGAATCTGTATCATCATAAAGCCCAACATGACTGGTTTGATTTGCTTGATAATTAGCGCCATAATCATTTCGTGCAGGAGTGCTGAAAACAAAAAAGTTGTCATTTGAGCAACTCGTTTAGAAAGTCCGTAGTGCACTATGCACTCGCTGTAAACGTGTTTGTAAAGGAAAAGGTGGACAGGGCGGTTCCACTTCCGGTTGAATTCCTCAAAAGTAGTGGAGTTCCACCAGTCGTCGTAAAAAGACCTGTCAGCAAACTTAACGAGTTCTGCAAATATGTTGAGTATCTGCTCGAAGAGCACAAGGAAACTCATCAATGCGAAAATCAAACACGGAATAGTTAAGTGCACTAGAATTTCTGTGAAAGTGTAGTCTTTAGAGTTGTGCAGCACTGGCAAGATGCTGTCTGTAACTACTATGTAAATCATTGCAAGTTGCACCATCAACAGAACTAGTTTCTTGAATATGTAGTCGAAGCGGACTTCTTTGTAAGTAGGGTAAACAGGCTGATAAACCAAAGCAGGAGTAATCATGAACCTTAAGAAGTTAGCAGCGTTGATGTTGCTAGGGTATGGAGAGTGCTCAGAGTTTTTCTGCTTAAGGGCCCGCAAGTCTCTGTTTACAAGTGTGTAAGAGTGCATCTTCATAAAATGCACACACGACAGCAAAGACACAAAAAGTACCTGTGTGAAGCTCCAGTCCCTTGTAAGCGACAAGTATATAGCTATCACAAAAGTTATGGTCTGG
>PR_CR_10_Liq_1_inCRDRAFT_1000333_pt1 | contig 29719 bp, 32 predicted proteins | sample PRCRCaboRojoPR_3_FD_10241 | JGI IMG/M metagenome (IMG submission 10241)
CCGCGGCGGCAAAGCCCAACGAAAGAAGCCCGCCGGCGCGATAGGCGGGCGGGTCCAGCCAAAGCGTTTCGGCCGAGGGCGCCCCGCAGGTCACCTGGCCGTCGGGATCGAACGGGTCGATCACCGCGCCGTCCTTGCGCACCGAAAGGTGCAGATGCGGAAACTGGGTGCGCCCCGACAGGCCGACCTGGCCCAGAACGGCGCCCATGGCGACCCGATCTCCGGGGGCCACCGTCACGCTGCCGCGTTTGAGGTGGCAATACTGCGTCTCCCAGCCGTCGCCATGGGTGATCAGGACGCCATTGCCGCAATCGCGCCCCTCGACCATGGCAGCGGTTTCGTCGGAGTAGAGCACATCCGGCATCTCGTCGCGGATGGCGCGCACGGTGCCCGGTGCGGCCGCGAGCACGTTCACCCCGTCTGCGAGGTCGCGCTGGGTGGGCAGGCCGAAATCGGTGCCCTTGTGACCATCATAGCTGAGCGGCCCGCAGGTGAAATCCCGGGCGCCGGGGCCGGGATCGAGATCGACGAATTGCTGGATATAGCAGTCCTGCCCAAGCGTGCAGTCGATGGGCTGGGCGAATAGGATGTCCCTCGCCGCGGCGGGCGCGGCGAGGGACAGTAGGCTCAGGGCCAGCGCGAGGGTCGCGCGGGTCATGGGTCAGTCCGCGGTCAGAAGCGGCGGCTTCTTCGAGGACAGGCGCGGGCTGTCGGGCCCTTCGGTGCGCAGGTCCAGCTTGCCGTCCTTTACGCCCACCTTGACCACGCCGCCCTTGGCGAGCGTGCCAAACAGCAGTTCTTCGGCCAGCGGCTTCTTGATGTGTTCCTGGATCACGCGGCCCAGCGGGCGCGCGCCCATCTTGTCATCATAGCCTTTCTCGGCCAGCCATTCGGCGGCGGGCTTGGTCAGTTCGATGGTCACGTTACGATCCATCAGCTGCGCCTCGAGTTGCAGAACGAACTTCTCGACCACCTGCAGGATCACCGACTTGGGCAGCGGCTGGAAGCTGATCACGGCGTCCAGACGGTTGCGGAACTCGGGCGTGAAGGTCCGCTCGATCGCGGCGGTATCCTCGCCCTCGCGGCGGTCGCGGCCGAAGCCGATGGCGGCCTTGGCCTGTTCCGTGGCACCCGCGTTCGAGGTCATGATCAGGACCACGTTGCGGAAGCTGACGGTGCGCCCGTTGTGGTCGGTCAGCTGGCCGTTATCCATCACCTGCAGCAGGATGTTGTAGACATCCGGATGCGCCTTTTCGATCTCGTCGAGCAGGAGCACGCAATGCGGGTGCTGGTCGACCCCGTCGGTCAGAAGACCGCCCTGGTCAAAGCCCACATAGCCCGGAGGCGCACCGATCAGGCGGCTGACCGCGTGCTTCTCCATGTATTCCGACATGTCGAAGCGCAGCATCTCGACGCCCAGCGTATCGGCCAGTTGCTTGGCAACCTCGGTCTTGCCCACGCCGGTGGGCCCGGCGAAGAGGTAGTTGCCGATGGGCTTTTCGGGCTCGCGCAGACCGGCGCGGGCCAGCTTGATCGCGCTCGACAGGGCCTCGATGGCGGCATCCTGGCCGAAGACCACGCGCTTGAGGCTGCCCTCCAGATCCTTGAGCACCTCGGCGTCGTCTTTCGACACGTTCTTCGGCGGGATGCGGGCGATCTTGGCGATGACCGCCTCGATCTCTTTGGTGCCGATGGTCTTGCGGCGTTTCGATTCGGCCAGAAGATGCTGGGCCGCGCCCGCCTCGTCGATCACGTCGATCGCCTTGTCCGGCAGCTTGCGGTCGTTGATATAGCGAGCCGACAGGTCCACCGCGGTCTTGATCGCGTCTGCGGTGTATTTAACGCTGTGATGCTCTTCGAAATAGGGCTTAAGGCCCTTGAGGATCTTGATCGCGTCATCGACCGTGGGTTCGTTCACGTCGATCTTCTGGAACCGGCGGGAAAGCGCGCGGTCCTTTTCGAAATGCTGGCGGAACTCCTTGTAGGTGGTGGAGCCCATGGTGCGCAGCTTGCCGCCCTGAAGCGCGGGCTTCAGCAGGTTCGAGGCGTCCATCGCCCCGCCGCTCGTGGCGCCTGCACCGATGACGGTGTGGATCTCGTCGATGAACAGGACCGCGTCGGGGTGATCCTCAAGCTCCGAGACCACGGCCTTGAGCCGTTCCTCGAAATCGCCGCGATACCGCGTTCCGGCCAGCAGCGCGCCCATGTCGAGCGAATAGATCGTGGTCTTTTTTAGAACCTCGGGCGTCTCGCCCTTGACGATCTTGCGGGCAAGGCCCTCGGCGATGGCGGTCTTGCCCACGCCCGGGTCGCCCACCAGAAGCGGGTTGTTCTTGCGGCGGCGGCACAGCACCTGAATGCAGCGTTCGACCTCGGCATCGCGGCCGATCAGCGGGTCCACATCGCCCTCGCGGGCCTTGTGGTTCAGGTCCACGCAGTACTTGGCCAGCGCGGATTCCTTCTGTTCGCCCGGCTCGGAGGCCTGGGCCTCTTCCTCGGTCGACTCCGCGGCGCCGGTCACGGGGCGGCTTTCGCCATAGGCCGGGTCCTTGGCCACGCCGTGCGCGATGAAATTGACCGCGTCGTAGCGAGTCATGTCCTGCTCTTGCAGGAAATAGGCCGCGTTCGACTCGCGTTCGGCAAAGATGGCGACCAGGACATTGGCACCGGTCACTTCGGTGCGGCCCGAGCTTTGGACATGGATCGCGGCGCGCTGGATCACGCGCTGGAAGGCAGCGGTCGGAACCGCCTCGGAGCCTTCGATGTCGGTCACGAGGTTCGACAGGTCGTCGTCGATGAATTCCACCAGCGTGGTGCGCAGCTCTTCGGTGTCGACGCTGCATGCCTTCATCACGCGGGCCGCGTCGGGCTCGTCGACAAGCGCGAGCAGCAGATGCTCGAGCGTCGCGAATTCGTGCGAGCGCGCATTGGCAAGTGCCAGCGCGGCGTGGATGGCCTGTTCAAGCGTATTGGAGAATGAAGGCACGGTGGGTGCTCCTCTGATCTGGGCTGACCGTGGGACGCGGCCAGCTTGGCCTCATAGTCTTAAAGTTTGGTCGATCCGCGGCGTTCTTCAAGGACTTTCTGGAACGCGGACCCCACAATTCCTTGTGTCGGGGTGCGGATGCCGATGTCGCGGGCACGGGGATCAGAACGAATCCTTGCGCCGCCGGATCTCGGCAAAGACCTCGGCATCGGACGCCCCGTCCATGCCGATTGCGGATTTTACCTGGGGCTGATCGGCCCGCAGGAACGGGTTGGTGGCGAGTTCGTCGGAAAGGCGGGAGGGCACTGTCGGCGTGTCCGAGGCGCGCAGCCGGGCGATCTCTTCTGTACGGGAGATAAGCGCGCGGTTCTCCGGTTCAATGCTGGCGGCGAACTTGGCATTGGCGGTGGTATATTCATGGCCCGAGCAGATCGTGGTCTCGCCCGGCAGGGCGGCCAGTTTCGACAGGCTGTCCCACATCTGGTCGAACGTGCCCTCGAACACCCGGCCGCAGCCCATGGCCATCAGGCTGTCGCCGGTGAAGGCCATTGCGCTGTCGGGCATGTGATAGGCGATATGGCCCACGGTGTGGCCCGACACGTCGATCACCTGCACCGGCTCGCCAGCAAAGGTAAACGTGTCGCCTTCTGCCACGGCCCGGTCGAGCTTGGGCAGGCGGTGCGCGTCCGCGCTGGCGCCGGTCACCTGCGCGCTGTGCTGTGCCAGCACCGCGTCCAGCCCCTGGACATGGTCGGGGTGATGATGGGTCAGCCAGACCTCGGTCAGCGACCAGCCGCGCTCTTGCAGCGCGTCCAGGATCGGCGCGGCTTCGGGCACGTCCACCAGTGCCGTGGCACCGCTGGCGTCGTCATGGACCAGGAACGCGTAATTGTCCGACAGGCACGGCACGGTGACGAGTTCGACAGGCATGGTTTTTCCCTCTCCGCTTGTTATTCTGGCAGTCCCGGGGCGCAGCTTGGCCCAGCAAAAAGGCGGTCGCAATGCATCTTGATGTGCAGGACCTGCGCAACTTCTATTACCGTAGCGCGCTGGGCCGCGCCGCCCAGAAGGCTGTGCGCAACGCCATGCTGCGGCTCTGGCCCGAGGCGCATGGCCAGTCGGTGGCGGGCTTCGGTTTCGCGGTGCCGCTCTTGCGCCCGTACCTGGGCGACTCGCGCCGGGTGATCGCGCTTATGCCGGGGCCGCAGGGGGTGATGCCCTGGCCTGCAGGCGGGCCCAACGTGTCGGTCCTGTCCGACGAGACGCTCTGGCCCATCGAAACCGGGCATGTGGACAAGCTGGTGCTGATGCACGGGCTGGAGACCTCGGAAAACCCTTCGGCGCTTCTTGAGGAATGCTGGCGGGTGCTCGGCCCCGGAGGCAAGGCGCTGTTCATCGTGCCCAACCGCGCGGGCATGTGGTCGCGCAGCGACCGGACACCGTTCGGCTACGGGCGGCCCTACACGCTCAGTCAGCTCGAGGCGCAGCTCAAGCGTCATGCCTTCCTGCCCGAGGATCACACGACCACGCTGTTCCAGCCGCCATCGACCAAACGCTTCTGGATGAAGGCGGGCGGCATGATCGAAGGGGTCGGCGGGCGCTTCGGATCGCTCCTGCCCGGAGGCGTGCTCATGGTCGAGGCGACGAAACGGGTCCATGCCCCGAACGGCCCCGGCGACCGGGTGACGACACGCGTGCCGCTGGGCGTTTTCGACCCGAAACCCGAAACCGCGATGCGCGGCAGCGTCCCGACCGTGCAGCGCTGAGGAATCGGGCAGACGCGGCATTTTTTCCAGACGCGACAACGCGCAATAGGTCGCATCGTGACAAAGCCTTTGTTTTACTGACTTCGTGTTCGTCGCTAACAGCGGCTAACCTTGTTGCGAGGTCCGGAAGCCTCTGCTACACCCACGCCGATTTTGATGCTTTGGCAGCCGTCAGAGCAACCAAACGCCCTGCGTCCGTGTCCCGGACCGCAAACGGGCCAGAATATCGGAAGGGTGGACGTGTCCGAACCAGCTTCGATTTCCTCCGGCATCGCGCAACGCTATGCCTCCGCCATCTTCGAGATCGCCAAAGAGAGCAATGCGCTGTCCGAGCTTGAAAGCGGCGTCGACGACCTGTCGGCGGCGCTGAGCGACAGTGCAGAGNTGCGCGACCTNATCGCGTCGCCGGTTTATTCGCGCGACGCACAAGGCGCCGCCATCAAGGCGGTGGGTGACAAGATGGGCCTGATGCCGACCATGGTGAACGCGCTCGAACTGATGGCGTCCAAGCGCCGACTCTTCGTGCTGCCCCAGCTGGTCGCCCAGTTGCGCGCGGCCATCGCCGAGCACAAGGGCGAGGTGACCGCCGACGTGGTCTCGGCCCAGGCACTGAGCGACGCGCAGGCGGCCAAGCTGGCCGAAACCCTGAAGGCGCGCGTCGGCAAGGACGTGAAGATCAATGCGACCGTCGATGAAAGCCTCATTGGCGGTCTTGTCGTTAAGGTGGGCTCCAAGATGATCGACACCTCGATCCGCTCGAAGCTCAATTCCCTCCAGAATGCAATGAAAGAGGTCGGATAAATGGGTATCCAAGCAGCCGAGATTTCTGCGATCCTAAAGGAGCAGATCAAGAACTTTGGCCAGGAGGCCGAGGTTGCCGAAGTGGGTCGCGTCTTGTCGGTCGGGGACGGGATTGCCCGTGTCTATGGCCTCGACAACGTGCAGGCCGGCGAGATGGTCGAGTTTCCCGGTGGCATCCAGGGCATGGCGCTGAACCTTGAAAACGACAATGTCGGCGTCGTGATCTTCGGCACCGACCGCGACATCAAGGAAGGCGACACCGTCAAGCGCACCAACTCGATCGTGGACGTGCCCGCGGGCGACGCGCTTTTGGGTCGCGTGGTCGACGGTCTGGGCAATCCGCTGGACGGCAAGGGCGAGATCAAGGCCGCCGAGCGTCGCGTGGCCGACGTGAAGGCCCCGGGCATCATCCCGCGCAAATCGGTGCATGAGCCCATGGCGACCGGCCTCAAGTCGGTCGACGCGATGATCCCGATCGGCCGCGGCCAGCGCGAGCTGATCATCGGCGACCGCCAGACCGGCAAGACCGCCGTGGCGCTCGACACGATCCTGAACCAGAAAAGCTACAACGACGCTGCGGGCGATGACGAGAGCAAGAAGCTCTACTGCATCTACGTCGCCGTCGGCCAGAAGCGCTCGACCGTGGCGCAGCTCGTGAAGAAGCTCGAAGAGAATGGCGCGATGGACTACTCCGTCGTCGTGGCCGCCACCGCGTCGGACCCCGCGCCGATGCAGTTCCTGGCACCCTACGCCGCGACCGCGATGGCGGAATACTTCCGCGACAACGGCCGCCACGCGCTGATCATCTACGATGACCTGTCCAAGCAGGCCGTGGCCTACCGCCAGATGTCGCTGCTGCTGCGCCGCCCGCCGGGGCGTGAAGCCTATCCGGGCGACGTGTTCTACCTCCACTCCCGCCTGCTGGAACGCTCGGCCAAGATGGGCGACGATCACGGCAACGGGTCGCTGACCGCGCTGCCGATCATCGAAACCCAGGGCGGCGACGTGTCCGCCTTTATTCCGACCAACGTGATCTCGATCACTGATGGCCAGATCTTCCTGGAAACCGAACTGTTCTACCAGGGCATCCGCCCGGCCGTGAACACCGGTCTGTCGGTGAGCCGTGTGGGCTCTTCGGCCCAGACCAACGCGATGAAATCGGTCGCCGGTCCGGTGAAGCTGGAGCTGGCGCAGTACCGCGAAATGGCGGCCTTCGCGCAGTTCGGGTCGGACCTCGACGCCGCGACCCAGCGCCTGTTGAACCGTGGCGCGCGCCTGACCGAGCTGATGAAGCAGCCGCAGTATTCGCCGCTGACCAACGCGGAAATCGTCTGCGTGATCTTCGCCGGCACCCAGGGCTATCTCGACAAGATCGACGTCTCTGACGTGGGCCGGTTCGAGGCGGGCCTGCTGGCGCATCTGCGCGGCAAGCACCAGGACCTGCTGGACTGGATCACCAACGAGGATCCGAAGATCAAGGGCGAGGCCGAAGACAAGATCCGCGCCGCTCTGGACGAATTCGCCGCCGATTTCGCATAAGGGGGCGGGCAGATGCCAAGTCTTAAGGACCTGAAAAACAGGATCTCGTCGGTCAAATCGACCCGCAAGATCACCAAGGCCATGCAGATGGTCGCGGCGGCCAAGCTCCGCCGCGCCCAGGAAGCGGCCGAGATGTCGCGCCCCTATGCCGAGCGGTTCAATGCCGTGATGGCGGGGCTCGCCGCCTCGGTGGGCGACAGCGACAGCGCGCCGCGCCTTCTGGCAGGCACGGGTAAGGACGATGTGCAGCTTCTGGTCGTCATGACGGCCGAACGCGGCCTGTGCGGCGGTTTCAACGCCAACATAGCCAAGCTGGCCCGCGTCAAGGCGCAGGAGCTGCTGGCCAAGGGCAAGACGGTCAAGATCCTGACCGTGGGCAAGAAAGGCCGCGATGCGCTCAAGCGCGACCTGGGCGATCACTTCATCGGCCATGTGGACCTGAGCGACGTCAAGAACGTGGGCTATGCCGACGCGCAGGCCGTGGCCCAGGGTATTCTGGACCGCTTCGATGCCGGCGAATTCGATGTCGCGACGATCTTCTTCTCGCGCTTCGAGAACGTGATCAGCCAGATCCCGACTGCGCAGCAGATCATCCCCGCCGCCTACGAGCAGGATGAAGAGGCCGAGGCGTCCACGCTTTACGATTACGAGCCCAGCGAAGAGGCCATCTTGGCCGACCTGCTGCCGCGCGGCGTGGCGACCCAGATCTTCTCGGCACTTCTGGAAAACGGCGCGTCCGAACAGGGCGCCCGGATGTCGGCCATGGACAACGCGACCCGCAACGCGGGCGAGATGATCGAGAAGCTGACCATCGAATACAACCGCTCGCGTCAGGCCGTGATCACCAACGAGCTGATTGAAATTATTTCCGGCGCCGAGGCGCTCTAACGAACCCGGAGAAACGAAATGGCAAACGCAAAAGGCAAAGTGACCCAGGTCATCGGCGCCGTTGTCGACGTGCAGTTCGACGACCACCTGCCCGAAATTCTGAACGCACTGGAGACCGAGAACAACGGCAAGCGCCTCGTGCTCGAAGTGGCCCAGCACCTGGGCGAGAACACCGTGCGCACCATCGCCATGGACGCCACCGAAGGTCTGGTGCGCGGCCAGGAAGTGACCGACATGGACAGCCCGATCGCGGTGCCCGTGGGCAACGCCACCCTGGGCCGCATCCTGAACGTCGTGGGCGAACCCATCGACGAAAAGGGCCCGGTCGACGCGGAAGAAACCCGTGCCATCCACCAAGCCGCGCCCGAGTTCGTGGAACAGTCGACCGCGTCGGAAATCCTCGTCACCGGTATCAAGGTGATCGACCTGCTCGCCCCCTACTCGAAAGGCGGCAAGATCGGCCTCTTCGGCGGTGCCGGCGTGGGCAAGACGGTTCTGATCATGGAACTGATCAACAACATCGCCAAGGTGCACTCGGGCTTCTCGGTCTTCGCCGGTGTGGGCGAACGGACGCGTGAGGGCAACGACCTCTATCACGAGATGATCGAATCGAACGTGATCAAGCCCGACAACCTGTCGGAAAGCCAGGTGGCCCTGGTCTACGGCCAGATGAACGAACCGCCGGGGGCCCGTGCCCGCGTTGCGCTGACCGGCCTGACCCTGGCCGAGCAGTTCCGCGACCAGTCGGGCACCGACGTTCTGTTCTTCGTCGACAACATCTTCCGCTTCACCCAGGCGGGTTCCGAGGTGTCGGCGCTTCTGGGCCGTATCCCTTCGGCGGTGGGCTACCAGCCGACGCTGGCCACCGACATGGGCGCCATGCAGGAGCGGATCACCTCGACCAAATCCGGTTCGATCACCTCGATCCAGGCCGTGTACGTGCCCGCGGACGACCTGACCGACCCCGCGCCCGCCACGACCTTTGCCCACCTCGACGCCACGACCGTTCTGAGCCGCGCAATCTCGGAACTGGGCATCTACCCGGCGGTGGACCCGCTCGACTCGAACAGCCGGATCCTCGATCCGGCGATCGTGGGCGAAGAGCATTACCAGGTGGCCCGTGACGTGCAGGGGATCCTCCAGCGCTACAAGTCGCTGCAGGACATCATCGCGATCCTCGGCATGGACGAACTGTCGGAAGAGGACAAGCTGACCGTGGCCCGTGCCCGGAAGATCCAGCGCTTCCTGTCGCAGCCCTTCGACGTGGCCAAGGTCTTTACCGGCTCCGACGGCATCCAGGTGCCGCTCGAGGACACGATCAAGTCGTTCAAGGCGGTCGTGGCCGGTGAGTACGACCACCTGCCCGAAGGCGCCTTCTACATGGTCGGCGGCATCGACGACGTGGTCGCCAAGGCGGAAAAGATGGCTGCCGAGGCAGCCTGATAGAGCCCAAGGAGGCCTGAATGGCTGAAACAATGCAATTCGACCTGGTCAGCCCGGAGCGTCGCCTCGCGTCGCTTCAGGCCGCCTCGGTGCGCATTCCGGGGGCCGAGGGCGACATGACGGCGATGCCGTCGCACGCGCCCACGATCACCACCCTGCGCCCCGGCATCCTCGAGGTCAGCGGCCCTGAGGGTGACGCCGATTACGTCGTCACCGGTGGCTTCGCCGAAATCGGCGAGGCCGGCGTGACCGTCCTGGCCGAGCGTGCGATCCCGCGCGCCGAGATGACCCAAGAGCAATATAGCGACCTTTTGGCGGAGGCCCGTTCGGCCCATGACAAGGCCAAGGAAACCTTCCAGAACGAGCCCGGCCCCGTCGATGACGCGGCCAAGCTTCTGTCTGACATGGTTGCGATCGGGGATCACATCGGCCTGTCGTCGACCTGATCCTGTCTGCGGATGTTAACGAAATGGGCCCCTTCGAGGGCCCATTTTCTTTTTTCGGGCCTATTTCCGGCCCAATCCCGTGTATTGTCCTTGAACCGGAATATTGTCACCGGCTGATTTGATGAAACGACTGCGCAACCATTGCATCGGGATCGACCAGGGCGATGTCCTGATCTTTTCCGATTTCGACACCGGCGGCCCTATGTGGACCGCCGAGGGCCCGCGTGAAAGCCGTAGGCCGGTGCGGTTCTCGGAAAACTTCCGCAAGCCGCCCGCAGTGCACGTGTCGCTGTCGCTTTGGGACGTGGACAATTCCTCGAACACCCGGGCCGAGGTCACGGCTGACACTGTCACCGAAGCGGGGTTCGACCTGGTGTTCCGCACATGGGGCAACACCCGCGTCGCGCGCGTTCGGATGAACTGGATGGCCATCGGCGAGCTGCGCCATGCCGACGAGTGGGATTTGTATTAAAAAGCGCAGAGGTCCTGCGACGGCGCAAGGTGCAGCGGGTGGCCCCCCCGTAATCGCAGACTTACAGGTGCCGACAGCAACCCTGTCCCGGGCCTGACCCGGGACCTCTGGCCCTGCCCGTAACCCGTCAGCTCAGAAAGAAGCCTTCATAGATCGGCTCCAGCGTCTCGGTCTCGAACAGCGACGACACTGACGTGCCGTTCCAGATGTTCAGGATCGCCTGGGCGAACATGGGCGCGGTGGGCAGGATGCGCACCTTCTCGCAGGCCTTGACCGGATCGGCGGCCTCGATCGAGTCGGTGATGACCATGGATTTCAGGACCGAGTCGGTGATCCGCTCCACCGCCGGGCCGCTCAGAACGCCGTGGCTGGTGTAGGCATGGACCTCGGTCGCGCCTGCATCGCTCAGCACGCCCGCCGCCTTGCACAGCGTGCCGGCGGTGTCGCAGATGTCGTCGACGATGATGCAACGGCGGCCAGACACGTCACCGATCACGGTCATCTCGGCCACTTCGCCCGGTTTCTCGCGCCGCTTGTCCACGATGGCGAGCGGCACGCCGATCCGCTGCGCCAGTTCGCGCGCGCGGGCCACCCCGCCCACATCGGGCGACACGATCATCACGTCATCGAGCGTCTTGAACTGGTGGCGCACATCCAGCGCGAAGATGGGTGACGCATAAAGGTTGTCGACCGGGATATCGAAAAAGCCCTGGATCTGGGCGGCGTGCAGATCCATCGTCAGCACCCGCTCGATGCCCGCGCCCACCAGCATGTTGGCCACAAGCTTGGCGCTGATCGGCGTGCGTGCCTTGGCCCGGCGGTCCTGGCGGGCATAGCCGAAATAGGGGATCACGGCGGTGATGCGCGCGGCCGAGGATCGGCGCAGCGCGTCCGACATGATCAGAAGCTCCATCAGGTTGTCGTTCGCGGGGTTCGACGTGGGCTGGATGACGAACATGTCCTCGCCGCGCACGTTCTCGTAGACCTCGACAAAAATTTCCTGGTCGTTGAACCGTTCGACCCGGGCATCCACCAGCCCCACATTCATGCCGCGATGCATCGACATCCGCCGGGCAATGGCGCTGGCAAGCGGCATGTTGGCATTTCCGGCAATAAGCTTGGGTTCTTGGAGTGTCGGCATCTGAGGGCTGTCCCGGCTGGCGTCATTGGATGACAGATTCGTAACGTTGACACCGCTTAGCACGCGGCTACGGTCGGGCAAAGCCAACGGGGGAGCGCACGACGGATGGCCCGGATCGACTATTATTTCTCGACGATTTCGCCTTACACCTACCTGGCGGGCACAGAGCTGGAAGAGATCGCCGCGCGCCACGACGCCGAGGTGGTCTATCGCCCCTTCGACATCATGGCGGCCTTTCCCCGCACCGGCGGGCTGCCCGTGTCCGAGCGTCACCCGTCCCGCAATGATTATCGCGCGCAGGATCTGCCGCGGCAGGCGAAAAAGCGCGGCATGCCCCTGGTCCTGAAACCGGCCCATTGGCCCACCAATGCCGCGCCCTCGTCCTACGCGATCATCGCGGCCCAATCGTCCGGGGGCGGCGATATGGGCGCGCTGGTGCACAGCCTCTTGCGCGCCTGCTGGGCCGAGGACAAGGACATCGCGCAGGATGACGTGATCCGCGCTTGCCTGTCCGAAGCGGGTTTTGACCCGGGGCTGGCCGACAGCGGCCTTCTGGCCGGGGCCGAGACCTATGCGGCGAACCTCGAAGACGCGGTGGCGGCGGGCGTGTTCGGATCGCCCTTCTACATCACCGGGGACGGACAGAAATTCTGGGGCCAGGACAGGCTCGAGGATCTGGACCTGCATCTCGCGGGCACGCTCTGATGGGTCAGGCCACCTGCGCGGGTCTAAGCGTCCACTGGTCGAGTTTCGGCACCGGCCCGCGCCCGGCCCTGTTCCTGCATTGCTCGCTGGCCCATTCCGGGGCCTGGACGCGGATGGCCACGCATCTCTCCGACCGGCTGAGCATCACCGCACCGGACCTTCCAAGCCATGGCAAGACCGAGCGCTGGACGCCCGGGATGGGCGACTATCATGATGTCAGCACCGCCGTGGCCGAGACGTTCCTGGACGGCCCCATGGACCTTGTCGGGCATTCCTTCGGCGCCACCGTCGCGCTGCGCCTGGCCGTGATGCATCCCGCGCGGGTGCGCAGCCTGACGCTGATCGAGCCCGTGTTCTTTGCCGCCGCCCGGCGCTACGCGCCCGAGATCGCGGCGGCGTATGATGCCACCATCGCGCCTTTCGACGCTGCATGGCAGGCGGGCGACCGGACCCGCGCGGCGCAGGTCTTTACCGATCTGTGGGGCGGGGCCGGGGGCTGGGCTGCGCTGCCCGACGCCATGAAAGACGCCTTTGCCCGCCAGATCGACATCGTCGCGGCCAGCGGGCCCGCGCTTTTCGACGATCACGCGGGGCTCTTGTCGCCCTGCGTGCTGGACCGTGTCACCATGCCCACGCTGCTGGTCGAAGGGTCCGAAAGCCTGCCGATCATCGCGGCAGTCAATGATGCGCTGCTACGGGAACTGCCCGCGGCCCGGCGCGCCATCGTGACCGGGGCCGGGCATATGGCCCCCATCTCGCATCCCGCGCCCGTGGCACAGGCGGTTGCAGAGCATCTGGACCGGGCCGGCGCTGTGGCCTAGCCCCTCGGTCTAGCCCTTTGCGACCGCGACAAACCTGTCGACCTCGGCCTCGGTCGTGGCCCAGTTGCAGACCAGCCGGCCCATCTGGATCTCGTCCGGGTCGCCCGGGCCATCCTCGCCCCAAATGTAATAGACCGCCCCGGCCTCTTTCAGGCGCTGATGCATCGCACGGGGCATGTCGACGAACATCATGTTGCCCTGCGGGTCGCCATGAATGGCCACGCCCGGCAGGTCTGCGAGCCCGTCCCGCAGCCGTGCGGCAGCGGCATTGGCCGCGCGCGCGAGGTCCAGCCACAACCCGTCCGTCAAGTAGGCATCCATCTGGGCCGACAGGTAGCGGTGTTTCGAGAACAGGTGCCCGCCCCGTTTGCGCCGGTATTCGAACTCCATGGCCTTGTCGGGGTCGAAGAACACCACCGCCTCGACCCCCGGGCAACCGTTCTTGGTCCCGCCGAAGGACACCGCGTCGACCCCCAGCTTCCACGTCATCTCGGCCGGGCTGCACCCCAGCGCGACAAGCCCGTTCGCAAAGCGCGCGCCGTCCAGATGCACGGGCAGGCCGTACTCCTTGGCCACGGCCGTCAGCGCCGCCAGCTCATCGAGCGTGTAGACCCCGCCCCGCTCGGTCACTTGGGTGATCGACACCGGCCCGCGCTGGGGCCCGTGCACGCCGCGCACCTCTTCGGCCAGGATCGCCGCGCGCAGCGCCTCGGGCGTCATCTTGTCCCCGCCGGGCACCAGGGTCAGCTTGGCCCCGCCGGTGTAGAACTCAGGGGAGTTGCACTCGTCCTCGTGGATATGGGCAACGGGCGAGCAGAACACCGTCTGCCAGGGCTGGCACAGCGTCGCCAGCGCCAGCACGTTCGCGGTGGTGCCCGTGGCCACGAGGTAGACCGCCGCCTCGGGCGCCTCGAAGGCCGCGCGGACCTTGTCGCGCACGCGGTCCATGATCGGATCGGCGCCATAGGGCATGGCATAGCCGTCATTGGCGGCCACCATCGCGTCCATGATCGCGGGGTGGCCGGGGCCTGCATTGTCAGAGGCAAAGAACATCAAAGCGGCTCCTCGATTATATGGTCTTCCCAGTCGTCATCTGGCGTCACCGCCTCGGACACGGTCATGTCCTTCACCGACACGCCCGCGTCATGGACCGACCCGGGCTCACCGGTGATCAGCGGATGCCAATCGTAAAGCGGGCGGCCCTCGTAGAGCAGCCGGTAGGCGCAGGTCTGGGGCAGCCAGTACATATGCCGCTCCAGCGTGGCCGCGTCCAGCACGATGCATTCAGGCACATAGGCGTGCCGCGTGTCGTAGGACGCGCAGCGGCAGGTGCTGTCATCGAACAGCTTGCAGGCCACGCGGGTCAGCGCGACCTCGCCCGTCTCTTCGTCTTCAAGCTTGTTCAGGCAGCATTTGCCGCAGCCGTCGCACAGCGCCTCCCACTCGGCGCGGGTCATGGCGCGCAGCGGTACGGTCTCCCAGAACCGGGGGCGCAGGCTGTCGGTCCCGGCGCCGGTCACAGCGCCTCCAGGATCGTGCGGGCCCGGGCGCAATCGGCATCCATCTGGGTGATGAGCGCCTCGAGACCGTCGAACTTTTCCTCACCCCGCAGGAACGCGACCAGCGCCACCGACAGGGTCGCGCCGTAAAGATCGCCCGAGAAATCGAACAGGAAGGTTTCGATATTCGGCTGGTTCTCTCCGAACATCGGCCGCACGCCGACCGAGGCCGCGCCGTGATAACTGCCCTTGTGCGGCCCGTCGCGCACATCCACGAGCACTGCATAGACACCGAAGCGCGGCGGGTGCAGCCCGTCGATGGACATGTTCGCCGTGGGATAGCCCAGTTCGCGCCCGCGCTGTTCGCCGCCGATCACCGGGCCTTCGATCCGGTGCCAATGGCCCAGCATCTCTGCGGCATCCCGCGGCCGCCCGTCGCTCAGCGCCTGCCGGATCGAGGTGGACGAGACGTTGAGCGCGCCCGCCCGCAGGATCGGGGCCGCGGTCACGCCGAACCCCATCGCTGCCCCGAACGCGCGCAGCTCGTCGATGCCGCCCGCGCGGCCCTTGCCAAAGCGGAAATCCTCGCCCACGACCACATGGGTCAGGCCCAGACCGTCTGCGATGACCTTTTGCGCAAAGCCTTCCGGGCTGAGCGCGGCCAGCGCGGCGTTGAAATTCAGCTGGTAAAGCCGCTCCACCCCCAGCTTTTCCAGCCGGCTGGCCCGTGCCGTGGGCCCGGTCAGGCGAAAGGGCGGGGCGTCGGGCGCGAAATACTCGCGCGGATGGGGCTCGAATGTCAGAATGCCCAGGGGCGCGCCGGTGCGCTGCGCCTCGGTCCGGGCGATGTCGATGACCGACAGGTGTCCCAGATGGACCCCGTCGAAATTGCCGATGGCCACGCTGGCCCCGCGATCCTGCGGCTCGACATATTGATAGTCACGGACGATGCGCATGGGGGGTGCGTAGCCGCCCGGGCGGGCCCTCGCAAGTCCGAACCGCGCGGTGCGGCGACGGTCCGTTCACACCTGCGCGCTATCCCTTGGCCCGATCGATCCTTCGGCCCGGCGCCTGCGCGCGGGGCCGTCGTAGCCACAGGACAGGAGCTGCGGGTGCGCGCCGAACCGGGAAGTTGTTCGGGGCCGGGCCACGCGGCCATGCGATCCGGACCCGTCTGCGGGGGTGCGTCCCCCGTTCCGTGATGCCTGACCCGGCGGCGCCGCCACTCTTTTATACGAACCGGATGCCCAGGCCCCGGACATGAAAAAACCCGCCGCCCCGATAGGGGCCAGCGGGCCATTCGGCGTGCCTTGCCGGGATCAGTCGAACTTGCGCGACGGGGCCAACACCGTGGCCTCGCCAATGAGAACCTTCTTGCCATCCACAAGGCAGCGGCAATCAAGCTTCACCCGGCGCTTGCCATGGTCGATATCGACCACCTCGACCTGCGCCTCGACCATGTCGCCGGGGCGCACGGGGGCCAGGAACTTGAGCGTCTGACCCATGTAGACCGTGCCATGGCCCGGCAGCTGTTCGCCGATCACGGCCGAGATCAGGCCCGCGGTCAGCATGCCATGGGCAATGCGCCCCTCAAAGATCGTGTCCTGGGCGTAATCGTCATCCAGATGCACCGGGTTCCGGTCGGTCGAGACCTGGGCGAACATCTCGATATCCTGGTCGGTGACCAATTTGCGCAGGTGGCGGACCATCCCCATCTCGATATCTTCGATGCAGATCGTGCCGCGTGGCAGGTTGTCCAACATCCGGTCCTCCGGGAATCGCATGAGTAATAAAGCGACGCTTTGGCGCCATGTTGAGCAACTTTATTACTTTGCGACCGCAGAAAAGCAACCCCCTTTTCCGCCCGGGCAGGTCTTTCCGGCAGGGTGCTGCACCCGGGCTGCAAAGCATGGCTCGAAAGCCCGCGCTCTGCCGGCGCGACTTAACCGTCCCGTCCCGGCTCGTCCGGATTGCTGGAGAACAGCGCGATCTTGTTGCCCTGAGGGTCGCGCAGGTAGCCGACATAGAAACGTGGGCCGTAAGCGGCCCGAAAGCCCGGCGCGCCGTCGTCGGTCCCTCCGGCCGCCAGCCCGGCGGCATGCAGCGCGCGCACCTGGTGTTGCCTGCGCGCCTCGAAGGCCACCATCACCCCGTTTCCGGCCGTGGCCGGGTGCCCGTCAAAGGTCGGTTTGACGTAGAAATCCGGGTGCACCGGGGCCTCGCTGGGCGGGACGGGCAGGGTAAAACTCAGCCCCTCGGGCCCCTCGGTCAGCCCATAACCCAGCGCGGGCAGAAAGGCGGAGTAGAACCGTTTGGCAGCCGCCATGTCATCGGCACCGAAGGTGACATAGGCGATCATGCGGCGCGCGCCCTAGCGCAGCTGACCCATGGCGAATTGCGGCGCGACGGTTTCCTGCGCCAGGTACGCCTCGAGCGCGTCCGGATCGGGCTGGCGGTCGGTCTTCGTCTCTTCGGCGGCCAACCCGCCCGAGATGAAAACCGCGTCCAAATCCTCGCCCATGGCCCCGCGGATATCGGTCTGCGCGCCGTCGCCGATGGCAAGAATCCGGCTGTCGGGCACGTCCCGGCCCAGATCGGCCAGGCGGCGGCGGGCAAGGTCATAGATCGGCGGGTGGGGCTTGCCGAAATACAGGCTCTCGCCCCCCATCTCGGTATAAAGCCGCGCCAGCGCGCCCGCGCACCATTCCCGCGTCTCGCCCCGGTCGACGACGATATCGGGGTTCGCGCACAAGAGTTTCAGCCCCTTCTGCTTGGCATAGAGGAAATCGGGCCGGTTCACATCCGGGTCGGCATGGGGATCGAAGGGCCCGCAGCAGACGATGCCCTCGGCCTCTTTCAGATCGACCCGCGTGATCTCGACCGGGTCGGCGACCACCTGCAGGGGCTCGAAAAAGCTTTCATCATGGGCCTCGCCCATGAACCAGACCTTGCGGCCCACGACGCCGCGATACATCGCCGCCCGGGCGCTGTCGCCGCTGGTGGCGATGGTATCCCAGGCGTCGCGCGCCACGCCCAGACGGTCCAGCTGCTTTTCCACCTGCGCCCGCCCGCGCGGGGCGTTGGTGACCAAGACGACCGCCCCGCCGGTGTCCCGCCGATAGGCCTGCAGCGCCGCCACCGCGTCGGGCAGGGCCGCCACGCCATTGTGCACGCAGCCCCAAAGATCGACGAAGAGCGCGTCGTACTGGGCCGAGATATCGCTGAGCGCGTCGATGATGCGGGTCATGGGGGGATCCTGTCGTGGCTGGGCTCGTGCCGCCTGACTAGCCTGTGCGCGCGCCATGCGAAAGCCCCCGGGGGGCGGCCCGTCGACGGGCCGCAAACACGCTGCGTCGACGCAGCGTGCACGCACTCTGCATTGACCGTGCGCCGCGGATCAGACCGCCAGCACCGGGATGATCTGCTTTTTCCGGCTCACGACGCCCGGCAGCACCACGGTGTCGCCCGAGACGGTCGCGCCAAAGCTCTTTTCCGCCACCGTTTTCACCAGGTCGTTCGGCACCAGAAGCGTCGCCTCTTCCTTCAGGATGTCGACCACGAAAAGCAGCACCTGGTCCACGCCATCCTCGGCCGCCACGTCGGTCATCGACGCCATCAGGCTGTCCTTGCGGTCCAGCACCGTCGCAGGCGAGGTGGTTTCCAGCACCGAGACGCGGAATTTCTTGCCGCCGACCTCGTATTCCTTGGAATCCATGCGCAGCAGCTCCGCATCGGAAAAGGCCGACACGTCGGACTTGGCCGCGAACATCTCGGCCGCGTAGTCGGGGATCGACAGGCCGAGGTCGGCGGCCAGCGCCTCGGCCAGCGCCTTGTCCACCGGCGTCGTCGTGGGCGAGCGGAATTCCAGCGTGTCGGACAGGATGCAGCTGAGCATCGTGCCCTTGACCCAGTCGGGCATCTGGGCGGCGTCGTCGCCCATCAGCTCGTGCATGATGGTCACGGTGCAGGCGACGGGCCGCACGGTGATGTCGATCGGACCCTTGGTCTCGAGCCCGCCGACCAGCTTGTGATGGTCGATGATCGCACGGATATCGGCACCGTTGATTCCCGCGGGCAGTTCGGCGGGGTTGTTGGTGTCGACAATGACCACCGGCGCATCCTCGGCCACGTCGTCGATGATCGCGGGCTTGGGCAGGTCCCAGCGGGTCAGGACAAAGGCGGCCTCGGTGTTGGGCTCGCCCAGCAGAACGGCCTCTGCCGTCTCGCCTTTCACCTCGTTCAGGTACCAGGCCCAGATGATCGGGGCGCCGGTGCTGTCGGTGTCGGGGGCCTTGTGGCCGAATACCTGGATGGTCATGGAATGTCCCTCTTGCCTTGGGCGTGTGTCGTGTTTCGCGCGCCTTATAGAAAGGGCGGCGCGCGGTGTCACCCGGGGAAAACCGCGCCGGGTGACGCAGGGCTTGGGCAGGCCCGCGGCCCGGTCTATCAAGGGCCATGGCCCGCGCTCCGGAAACCACGCTTTATGCGCCCGTCAAGACCTGGCTCGAAGCCTTGGGCTACGAGGTCAAGTCAGAGGTCGCGGGTGCCGATGTGGTCGCCTGCAAGCCGGGCGCGCCGCCCCTGATCGTGGAGCTGAAGGCGGGGTTTTCGCTGACGCTTCTGCAGCAGGCCATCGCGCGGCAGGCGGTGACCGATGATGTCTATGTCGCCGTGCCGCATTGTTCGGGCCGCGCGGCGTGGAAGGCGTTTCGCGCCAATCTTGGCCTGTGCCGGCGGTTGGGGCTGGGGGTGCTGACGGTGGATGCCGCCAGCGGCGCGGTGGCGGTCCATGCGGACCCGGGTCCGTTCCAGCCGCGCAAATCCAGTCGCCGCGCGGCGAAGCTTCTGACCGAGTTCAAGGCGCGTGCGGGTGATCCCAACACCGGGGGCGCGGCCCGCATGCAGATCGAGACCGCCTATCGCCAGGATGCCCGCCGCTGTGCCGCCTACCTGTCGGAACATGGGCCCACCAAGGGCGCCATGGTGGCCAGGGCCACGGGTGTCGGACGGGCCACGCGGCTGATGGCGGACAATCACTATGGCTGGTTCGACCGGGTCGAGACGGGCATTTACACCGTCACCGACCATGGCCGCGCGGCGGCCGCAGAGGCGCCGCCGCCCGTCAGAACGGAAGACGGGTAAGGGTGTAGCCCGCATCGGCCAGACCCTGCAGCACGCCGTAGGTGCCATGCAGGTGGCCCGCCCCGGCGGCGACGACGATCTCGGACCCCTCTGCCGCCTCGAGGATCACCGGCATCCAGGCGCGGTTGCGGTCGACCAGCAGGATATCGGTCATTTCCTGAAACATGACGTCGACCTCTGCCGCCGGCATGTCGAGCAGGTCCCGCGCGATGAGCCGGGCCGCGACCCAGCCCTCGCCATGGGACTCGTCGAAATACGAGGCCACGGTGGTCGCCAGCATGTCCTCGGTCGCGCGGGGCGGCAGGAGACTGGCCAGAAGCACCTCGATCTGGTCCTCCATCGGCTCGGCTCCGAGCAACCGGAAGAGCGTGTCATAGGGTTCGAGCGCGGCCGTCGGCACGCCCTCGGCCATGGCGATATCCTGCACCCGCGCATCAAGCCCCTCGCCGCCCGCCGCGAGGTCGGCCATGGCGCAGGGCGGGATCGACAGCAGCGTCGACAGGTACCAGGGCTGCATCTTGGCGGCCATGAAGGCGGGAATACCCCGGTCGCGCGCGGCTTGCGACAGGCGCTGCCAATCGGGCTCGGCCAGCATGTCGGGCAGGGTGGGTCCATCGGTCAGGAACAAGAGCCCCGGGTCGCGGCCCATGGCGTCGTTGAGCGCGGCCTCTTCGGTCTCGGTCATTTCCAGCAGCACCCGGTCCGCCCCGGCGATCAGCGGGCGCAGCCGCGCGGCGATCGGGTCGAGCCGCGGATCGTCCAGATGGATCGTGCCGACCACGTGGACCACGCTGTCGGGTTTCTCGGCCCGCCACAGGTTGCCTTGCGGAAAGGGCATGTCGCCCATGGCGCTTGACAGCGCGGCGGGATCGAGCCCCGGGCGCAGGTCGGTGCCGCCGCAGGCCGCGTGGACGGTCAGGGCGGGCCAGAGGCACAGCGCGGCGAGCGCGGCAAGGAACGGTCTGATCATGGCGGGCTCCGGGTCGTGTGGCCCCATCTTCTGCCACAACGCGCCGGGCGGTCCAAACCCTTTGGGCACGCCGCGCGCCCGCTCTTGATGGCCCCCGGCCGGGCCGGTTCGCCCGGTCCGCCCCGAAAGACGCCGCGGACCATTTTTCTGCGCCGCTGTCTGTTGACAGGCAAATTTCCATTCCCTAACTACCCGGCGTTAGCACTCGCCGATGGTGAGTGATAATCGTCCCGAGGGAGCGAGGGACTGGATTTAACTTTGAGCCAAGGAGACTCGAAGATGGCATTTACTCCGCTGCATGACCGCGTGCTGGTTCGCCGCGTCGAAAGCGACGAAAAGACCGCAGGCGGTCTGATCATCCCCGACAGCGCCAAGGAAAAGCCCCAGGAGGGCGAAGTTGTGGCCGTTGGCGCAGGCGCCAAGGACGAGGACGGCGATCGCATCGCGATGGACGTCAAGGCCGGCGACAAGATCCTGTTCGGCAAGTGGTCGGGCACCGAGGTGCAGATCGACGGCGAAGAGCTGCTGATCATGAAGGAAAGCGACATTCTGGGCGTCATGGCCTGATCGCGACCGGCCCGGGCGCAGCGCGCAGGGCCGACCGCCGGATCGCATGACCCGAGAATTCAACTCTGAGGAGCTAAAGACATGTCCGCAAAAGACGTGAAGTTCGACACGGATGCCCGCAACAAGATGCTCAAGGGCGTCAACGTGCTGGCAGATGCCGTCAAGGTGACCCTGGGCCCGAAAGGCCGCAACGTGGTCCTGGAAAAGTCCTTTGGTGCGCCGCGCATCACCAAGGACGGTGTTTCGGTCGCCAAGGAAATCGAGCTGGAAGACAAGTTCGAGAACATGGGCGCCCAGATGGTCAAGGAAGTGGCCAGCCGTACCAATGACGAAGCGGGCGACGGTACCACCACCGCCACCGTGTTGGCCCAGGCCATCGTCAAGGAAGGCATGAAGTCGGTCGCCGCCGGCATGAACCCGATGGACCTCAAGCGTGGTATCGACCTCGCCACCTCGAAGGTCGTCGAGCACATCAAGAACGCCGCCCGTACCGTCGAGAACTCGGACGAAGTGGCCCAGGTCGGCACCATTTCCGCGAACGGCGAAGCCGAAATCGGCCGCCAAATCGCCGACGCGATGCAGAAGGTCGGCAACGAGGGTGTCATCACCGTCGAAGAGAACAAGGGTCTCGAGACCGAGACCGATGTCGTCGAAGGCATGCAGTTCGATCGCGGCTACCTGAGCCCCTACTTCGTGACCAACACCGACAAGATGATCGCGGAACTCGATGACTGCCTCATCCTGCTGCACGAGAAGAAGCTGAGCTCGCTCCAGCCGCTGGTGCCGCTGCTCGAGCAGGTCATCCAGAGCCAGAAGCCGCTGCTGATCATCGCCGAGGATGTCGAGGGCGAAGCCCTGGCCACCCTCGTCGTGAACAAGCTGCGCGGCGGCCTCAAGATCGCCGCCGTCAAGGCGCCGGGCTTCGGCGATCGCCGCAAGGCCATGCTGCAGGACATCGCGATCCTGACCGGCGGCCAGGTCATCTCGGAAGACCTGGGCATGAAGCTCGAGAACGTGACCATGGACATGCTCGGCACCGCCAAGACCGTGTCGATCACCAAGGACGAGACCACCATCGTCGACGGTGCTGGCGACAAGTCCGAGATCGAGGCACGGGTCAACCAGATCCGCACCCAGATCGAGGAAACCACCAGCGACTACGACCGAGAGAAGCTGCAGGAACGCGTGGCGAAGCTCGCTGGCGGCGTGGCCGTCATCCGCGTGGGCGGCATGACCGAGGTCGAAGTGAAAGAGCGCAAGGACCGCGTCGATGACGCGCTGAACGCCACCCGTGCCGCGGTTCAGGAAGGCATCGTGGTCGGCGGCGGTGTGGCCCTGGTGCAGGGTGCCAAGGCGCTCGAAGGTGTGACCGGTGCGAACTCGGATCAGGATGCTGGCATCGCCATCGTCCGCCGCGCACTGGAATCGCCGCTGCGCCAGATCGCCGAGAACGCGGGCGTCGACGGGTCGGTCGTGGCCGGCAAGATCCGCGAATCGGATGACCTGAAGTTCGGCTACAACGCCCAGACCGACGAATATGGCGACATGTTCAAGTTCGGCGTGATCGACCCCGCCAAGGTGGTCCGCACCGCGCTGGAAGACGCAGCTTCGGTCGCAGGCCTGCTGATCACCACCGAAGCGATGGTCGCCGACAAGCCTGCCAAGGAAGGCGCACCCGCTGGCGGCGGCATGCCCGACATGGGCGGCATGGGCGGCATGATGTAATCTGCCCGCCTATTGGCGAACGGATCGAAAGGGGCCTTCGGGCCCCTTTCTTTGTGGAACGACCCGCCATGGGGCGGGTCGTGCTGTATCTGCATGTCTTTTCCGTGCGGAAAAGACCTGCGGTGGAGGTATTTTGACCAAGAAGAAGCCGTAACGGGAAAGCGGGTTTTCCAAGGTTCGGCCGAGATTGCATTTCCCCGCGCGACGGGGGATGAGGGGCCATGGCCCTAGGTCTTCTCGTCCCGATCGCGCTTGTGGCGCTGGCCGCGAACTCGGTCCTGATCCGCCTCGCCGTTGTCGATCACGGGGCCGACCCGGCGCTCTTTGCCATCGTGCGGGTGGCGGCGGGTGCGGCCGTTCTGATGGCGCTGGCCGGGGCCACGGGCCGTGCGCGGCCGCGCGTGTTCACCCGCGCGCACTGGGCGGGGGCGGGGATGCTCGCGGGCTACATGGCGGGCTTTTCCATCGCTTATCGCAGTCTCGATGCGGGCTTCGGCGCGCTTTTGCTGTTTGGCTGGGTGCAGATCACGATCTTTGCCATCGTTGTCGCGCAAGGCGCGCGGCCCGCGTTGCGGCGCTGGCTCGGGGCCGGGGTGGCGATGGTGGGGCTGGTCTGGCTCTTGTGGCCCGAAGGCAGGGGTTTTGCCGGCGCGCCCGTCGACATGGCCCTGATGAGCGGGGCGGGTATCTGCTGGGGCATCTACACGCTCTTGGGCCGCGGGCAGGGCGATCCGGTCGCGGTGAACGCGGCGAATTTCGCGCTGTGCCTGCCGCTGGTCCTGCCGCTTCTGGTGCTGGCCCAGGGCGGGCTGGGGCCCATCGCCCTCATGCTCGCGCTGGTCTCGGGCGGGGTCACGTCGGGGCTGGGCTACGCGATCTGGTACCAGGTCGTGGCGCGCATCGACGCGACAACCGCCGGGATCGGCCAGCTGTCGGTGCCGGTGATCGCGACCCTGGGCGGTCTCGTGCTGATCGGGGAAAGCCCGACCCTGCGGATGGTCCTGGGCGGCGCGCTGGTTCTGGGCGGGATCGGCCTGTCGCTGGTGCCGCCTCGGGACAGGCCGCGCGCCCCAAGCATCCGCCCTTGAGGCAGGCCGCGCACGGGGCTATGTCCCGCACGACGCCAACGGAGCCCCAGATGCCGCAGTTTCTCGCCACGAGTGATGCCGATTTCGAGACCCGCTTTTCCGCCCTTCTGGGCGCCAAGCGCGAAGACAGCCCCGATGTGGATGCCGCCGTGGCCGAGATTATCGACGCGGTGCGCCAAAAGGGCGACGCCGCGCTGATCGGCTACACCGCCAAATTCGACCGGCTGGCCCTGACCGCGGACACGCTGGCCTTTTCGCAGGCCGAGATCGAGGCGGAATGCGCCAAGGTCTCGGAGGCCGACCGGGCCGCCCTGGAAACCGCGGCAGAGCGCATCCGCGCCTACCATGCCCGCCAGATGCCCAAGGACGAGCGTTGGACCGATCCCGAAGGCGCAACGCTGGGCTGGCGCTGGACGCCCGTCTCGGCCGCGGGGCTTTATGTGCCCGGCGGTCTGGCTTCTTACCCGTCTTCAGTCCTGATGAACGCGATCCCGGCCAAGGTGGCGGGCGTGTCGCGGCTGGCGATCACCGTACCGACACCGGACGGGGTGGCGAACCCGCTGGTGCTGCTTGCCGCGCGCATCGCGGGTGTTGACGAGATCTACCGGGTGGGCGGCGCGCAGGCCATCGCGGCGCTGGCCTACGGGACCGAGACCATCGCGCCGGTGGACAAGATCACCGGGCCCGGCAACGCCTATGTCGCCGCCGCCAAGCGCCGGGTCTTCGGCCGCGTGGGCATCGACATGATCGCGGGCCCGTCCGAGATCCTGGTGATCGCGGATGGGGACAACGACCCCGACTGGATCGCACTCGATCTGATCAGCCAGGCCGAGCATGACGAAAGCGCCCAGTCGATCCTGATCACCGACGACGCCGCATTCGGGCAGGCGGTGGCGCGGGCCGTGGACGCGCGGCTGGAGACGCTCGAACGCCGCGCGATCGCCGGGGCCAGCTGGCGCGATTTCGGTGCGGTCATCACCGTGCGCGACCTGGACGAGGCCGCCGCCCTGTCGAACCGCGCCGCACCCGAGCACCTGGAGCTGTGCGTGGCCGACGCGGACGCCCTGGCCGACAAGATCACCCATGCCGGGGCGATCTTCCTGGGCCAGTGGACGCCCGAGGCCATCGGAGACTATGTGGGCGGGCCGAACCACGTGTTGCCCACGGCGCGCTCGGCGCGGTTCTCCTCGGGGCTTTCGGTGATGGATTTCCTCAAGCGCACGACGCTTGCGCGCATGACCCCAGAGGCCCTGCGCGCCATCGGCCCCGCGGCGGAAACCCTGGCGATCTCCGAAAGCCTCGAGGCGCATGGCCTCAGCGTGCGCGCGCGGCTGGACAAGCTGAACCAGTAGGGGCTGTGATGATCCCTACGTCGCCTGACACGGCCTGGGGCCGGTTCACCCGCTCCGAGCTGTTCGAAGTGCTGGCCGCCCTGGCTTTGGGCCTCGTCTTTTTCGTGCTTCAGGGCGATCCCGCCGACGAAATCCTTGCCCCCTGGCAGGTCGGCGTGATGGCCGCCGGGGCGTTTCTGATGCTGGCCGAGCCGATACAGGTGGCCGCGGTGCGACGCGCCAGCCACGGGGCCACCCGGCTCGACCGCCTGTACCACCCGTTCCTGCTTGGCCTTTTCTGGGGCAGCCTTATGCTGCTTGCCGTGCTCGAGGAGGGCTGGCCCGAGGCGCGTGTGCAACTGATCGTTTGGACGGGCGCCGCTGCCGTCTTTGCGGGGCTGATGACGGTGCTGGATCGCGGTCAGTCCATCGACGAGGCCCGCCGCGCCCGTTTCCATCTGGACGAGGCCGCTAAGGCCGCCACATGGCGCCACCGCTGGCAGATCGGCCAGATGATCGCCACCGCGCTCGTGATCGGCCTTGCCGCCACCTGGTCCGCGATGTGGGACAGGCCCGCCTTCCCGGTCTTTCTGCTCGTTCTGACGGCCTATGCCGGACCTCCGGTGTTCTATGCCGAGGGGCTGCCGCGCGCCTGGCTGCGCCGCGTCCTGACCGCCCTGGGTGTGTTCGCCTTCATCGGGGCGTATGTGCTGGGCTAAGGGGCCCCGATCCTATGGCGTCTCGGTGTGCGCAAGTCTGGACAAGCTCAACCACGAGTGGATTATGGGCGCCATGACCGGTGGACGTTCTCTTGAGTTGTTCTTTGTCGATGGTGACCCCGATGGTCTGCTGACCGCCGAGGTCTTTGGCTGGACGGGGCACGTCATTCGCATACCGCGCCTGCGCCTGAAGGCGGGTCTGGACATGCGCGAGGCCAATCATACCGGTGTCTATATCCTGTTGGGCCAGACAGATGCCGGGCCGAAGGGCTATATCGGTGAGGCGGAAAGCGTGGCCAAGCGGATCCGGGACCACGACGCCTCGCGCGACTGGTGGGAGACGGCCATCCTTGTCACCACGAGCGCCGATTCTTTGCACAAGGCCCATGCCAAGTACTTGGAGAGCCGCTTGGTGGAGCAGGCGAAATCGGTGGGCGCAGTCTTGCTTGAGAACGGCAACATTCCCCCGCGCTCGTCCCTCAACCGGGCGGCGGTCGCCAACATGAAAAGCTTTTTGGAGATGCTGTTCATGGTGCTGCCTGCGCTGAACGTGAACCTCTTCCAAAGCGGGCGGCGCGACGCGACACGACCGACCGAAACCGCTGGCGAAACGCCCGAGTTCATGTTGGCCACGCCCAAGAACGGGATCGAGGGGCGCGCGCGGCTGGAAGGTTCGGATTTCGTGGTATTGAAGGACTCCATCGCGCGCCGGGCATGGGCGGGCAAGGGCGAGCATGATTTCGGCTACCGTCTGCTTCACGACAAACTGGTCGAGACCGGTGTGCTGCGGCAGACCGAAACCCATGCCGTCTTCGACGAGGATTATGCGTTCAACTCACCGTCTGCGGCGGCCGCAGTGATGAATGGCCGTCCCGCGAATGGGCGGATCGAGTGGAAGGCGGTCGGGTCCGGCAAGACATTCGCCGAATGGGAAGAGGAGCAGCTTGCGCGATGAAACGGTTGCAGCAGGCCTATCCCAATCTCTTCATCCTCGCCGTGGCTGCGCTCGTGGCGGGGGTGGTCACCCTGTACCTGTGGTGGACGGGCGAAACCCAGGTGTTGGCCTTGCGCGGGGTTTTGATCGCCGCGCTGATCTGCCTGAGCTTCGATGTGCTGGAAACCGCCAGCATCGGTGCCGGGCCGCGGCGCCTGGGCAATCCGGACCGCTGGGTGTTGGCGGGCTTCCATGGCTGGTACCTGACCGCCTTTCTGACCCTTTTCCTGTGGGAGACACCTGAGCAGTTCGGCAGCACCCTGATCGCGGCGCTGATCGGCGGGGTGATCTACGGGCTCTTGATGGCGTTTGCCCCCTGGGCGGAACGGACCAGGCAATCCGACGGTCGCCGGTTCGACCTGTCGCGCCCGGTCACGGACACGCGCTTTGGCGGGTGGCTGTACCGGCTTTGGCCGCTGTTGTCGCTGGTGCTGATCCTGGGCTTTGCCGCCTACCCGCCCGACCGGGGCTGGGACGCGGGCTACCTGCTGTTTCAGGTCGTGCTCCTGCCCTTCATCCAGGTGCGCTATCCCGCCAAGCCCGGCAGCGGGGCACTGGTTCCGCGGCTGGTGGGCGTCGGCCTGCTGGTGGGCGGGGTGATCTGGCTGGACTGATCCGGCTGGGCAGACTGTGCGACCCGCATTGCCCGGCCCCGCGACACGCGCTAGGACGGGGCACCAAAGGAAGTCTGCCCATGTCCCGTATCTGTCATATCGAGATCGACGATTCGAACCTGCCGCCCTCCACGCCGGAGATCGAGCAGGAACGCAAGGTCGCCATGTTCGACCTGATGGAGGACAATTCCTTCACCCTGCCCAAACGCGACGATCGTACGGTACCGCCCGGGCCCTATCAGCTGAGCCTGTCGATCCGGGACAAGCGGCTGGTCTTCGATGTCACCACCGAAAGCGGCGACAAGGCGGCCGAGTTTCACCTGTCGCTGTCGCCGTTCCGGCAGGTCGTGAAGGATTACTGGCAGATCTGCGAGAGCTATTTCGACGCGGTCAAGAACATGCCCCCCTCGAAGATCGAGGCGATCGACATGGCCCGGCGCGGCATCCACAACGAGGGCTCGCGCATTTTGCAGGAACGGCTCGAGGGCAAGGCCGAGGTCGACACCGATACCGCGCGGCGGCTGTTCACGCTGATCTGCGTGCTGCATTTCGGGGGCTGAGCGGTGCCGAAGGGCCTTCCCCAATCGGTGCTCTTCTGCTGCGATCACAACGCCGTCCGCTCGCCCATGGCCGAGGGGATCATGAAACAGCTCTACGGCACCGAGACCTATGTGCAATCCGTGGGCGTGCGCAACGACATGGAGATCGACGGGTTCGCCATCGCCGTTTGCCGCGAGATCGGGGTCGAGCTGGAACGCCACCGCTCGCGCAGTTTCGATGAGATGGAGCGCTTCGGCGATGACCTGTCGTCCTTCGACATGGTCGTGGCGCTGTCGCCCGCCAGTCAGCGCCGGGCACTGGAGCTGACCCGCTTTTTCCACCTGCAAGTGGAATACTGGCCGATCATGGACCCCACGGGCATCGGCGAGACTCGCGAACAGAAACTCAACGCCTATCGCCAGACCCGCGACCAGATCGTCGCGAAACTGACAGAGGTCTGGGGCCCGCCCCGAAAAGGACAGCAATGACCGATACGATCCGCCGCTATTTCGACGCCTTCAACGCAGGCGATATCGAGGGCATGCTGGCCTGCCTGTCCGACGACGTGGCGCATCACGTGAACGAGGGCCAGGTGCGCCGGGGCAAGGACGCGTTCCGCGCCTTTTGCGAGCACATGAACCGCTGCTACCGCGAAGAGTTGACGGACATGGTCATCTTCGATGCCCAGGGCGGCACGCGGGCCGCGGCGGAATACATCGTGAACGGCACCTACCTGGAGACCGATGACGGCTTGCCCGAGGCCAGGGGCCAGACCTATCGCCTGCCCGCGGGGTCGTTCTTTTCGCTCGAGGACGGTCAAATCACCCGGGTCGTGACCTATTACAACCTTGCCGACTGGATCGCCCAGGTCCGGGGATGAGTCTGACGTTCCGCACCCTGACCGGCGGCGCGGTCGAGGCGGCGCTGGACGATCTGGCCCGGCTGCGGATCATGGTGTTCCGCGAATGGCCCTATCTCTACGATGGGGATCTCGACTACGAGCGGCGCTACATGGCCAGCTACCGCGACAGCCCGGGCGCGATCCTGGTGGGAGCCTTCGACGGCGAACGGCTTGTGGGGGCCGCCACGGGAACGCCGATGGAGGACCATGCCGAGGATTTCGCGGCGGCCTTCGCGGGCACGGGGGTTGATCTGGGGACTATCTTCTATTGCGCTGAATCCGTTCTCTTGCCCGCCTATCGCGGCCAGGGCGCGGGGCACGCGTTTTTCGAAAAACGCGAAGCCCACGCCCGGGCGCTGGGTCGGACCCATGCGGCGTTCTGTGGTGTCGTCCGGCCCGAGGATCACCCGCTGCGCCCCGAAGACTACCGCCCGCTCGACGGGTTCTGGCAAAAGCGCGGCTATGCAAAGCTGCCCGGTGTCGTGGCACGGTTCCAGTGGAAGGATATCGACCGGGACACAGAGACAGATCATCCGCTGCAATTCTGGATGCGCGCGCTCTGAGCCCGGGGGAAGCCGCGTCGACGCGGCTTGGACGCGGTTTCGAAACCGCGTGGATGCG